>Ga0163109_10003770_pt1 | contig 11582 bp, 5 predicted proteins | sample CRUFie1St13metaG_FD_108704 | JGI IMG/M metagenome (GOLD analysis project Ga0163109, IMG submission 108704) | Marine microbial communities from the Costa Rica Dome - CRUD Field 142mm St13 metaG | ecosystem: Environmental > Aquatic > Marine > Oceanic > Photic zone | place: Costa Rica: the Eastern... | reverse complement strand
TGCCAGCGATTAGAAGGGTACTCTCGGGATTAACTACCACCATGGCCTTAACTTCATCTTTGCCCTTGAAGCGAATTCCAATTACTCCTCGGGTGGCCCTGCCTTGAGTCCGCAGATCATCTTCATGGAACCGTACGGACTGGCCTGTTCGGGTGACGATGATCAGCGTGTCATCTCCGTTTGTGCGCCGTACCGTAAGCAACTCGTCATCTTCGTCGATATTGATCCCCTTGGTGCCCATTCGGCGGAAGTTACGATAGTCATAGAGAGAGGTCTTCTTGACCACACCTTTCTTGGTGCAAAATACAAGGCGCGTACCATCTTCCTCGAAGGCCTCTACGCAGATCATTGCAGCTACCTTTTCTCCCTTCTGAATCTCCAGCAGGTTGTTGATGGCGCGGCCCTTGGAAATGCGGGATCCTTCAGGAATGTCATAAACCTTCTGTACGTACATTCGTCCGTTATTCATGAAGAAGAGAATGAAGTCATGTGTCGACGCACTGAAGATGTGCTCAATGAAATCATCCTCATATTGGCCGGCTCCTTTAACTCCGACACCGCCGCGCTTCTGGGCCCGGAACTCGTCGAGCGAAGTACGCTTGATAAAACCCTTGTGGGTAACGGTGATGAGACAAGCTTCACGCGGAATTAGGTCTTCCATACTTAGCGTGCCTTCCTGTTCAGAAATTGCGGAACGACGGGCAGTACCGTACTTGTCTTGGATAGTACGAAGTTCGGTCTTGATGACGCCTAGGAGTTCGCCCTCATTTTCGAGGATTTCTCGGAGGCGAGCGATACGAATTTGCAACTCGTCGTACTCTTCCTGAATTTTTTCTCTTTCGAGGCCAGTGAGCTGATACAGACGTAGGTCGAGGATGGCATTTGTCTGTCGCTCCGAGAAGGGGAACTTCTCCATGAGTCTACTACGCGCATCATCGCGGCTCTGGGAAGCACGAATGATGCGAACGATCTCATCCATGTTATCCAATGCCAGAAGATATCCTTCTAGAATGTGAGCGCGATCCTCTGCTTTCTTTAGTTGGAACTGTGTACGGCGGAATATGACCTCGCGGCGGTGCTCAATGTAGCATCCGATGAGTTCCTTGATGTTCATCTGCTTTGGCCGACGCTTGTCGAGCGCTAGCAGGATGACCCCAAAAGAGGACTCAAGCTGAGTCATCTTGTAGAGTTGGTTGATGATGACACGTGGGATTTCTCCACGCTTTAATTCGATAACAATACGAGTGTTTTCATCAGACTCGTCTCTCAGGTCCGAGACTCCTTCAATAAGCTTTTCATTAACTAGGGCAGCAATCTTAGTAACTAACGTCGCACGGTTGACGTTGTAAGGAGTCTCCGTGATGATAATCTGCTCTTTGTCGTTGGGTAGTTCTTCAATTTCGCAGGTGCCGCGGGTCTTTAAGATGCCGCGACCGGTCTTCATGTATTTCTCAATTTCACGTTTTCCTGCGACGGTCCCACCTGTTGGGAAGTCCGGACCAGGGATTATTTCAATGATCTCATCGATCGTGATGGCAGGGTTGTCGATGATGGCGCACGTAGCATCAATCACCTCACTTAGATTGTGCGGCGGGATGTTTGTGGTCATACCTACCGCAATACCCGTTGAACCGTTGATTAGAAGGTTAGGCACAGCTGCCGGAAGCACCGAAGGCTCTGTGGTACTTTCCTTGTAATTGGGGACGAAGTCGACTGTGTCCTCGTCGATGTTTCGAATCATTTCCTCCGCAATGGAAAAGAGGCGACACTCTGTATAGCGGTAGGCGGCGGGTGGGTCACCGTCGATGGATCCAAAATTACCTTGGCCTTCGATGAGTGGATACCGCATTACCCAAGGCTGAGCTAGACGCACAAGGGTGTCGTAAACCGACGCGTCCCCGTGGGGGTGATAGTTCTTGAGAACTTCCCCTACAACACCTGCACATTTGTCGAAGTTCCTGTTATGCACAAGGCCTTCCCTAAGCATTGCGTACAGAATTCGTCGCTGCACAGGCTTGAAACCGTCGCGTGCATCAGGAAGGGCACGAGAGATAATGACCGACATCGAATAGTCGATGTAAGCGGTCTGCATTACCTCGGTAATATTCGTGGGAATCAGTCGTTCGAGGATTTCAGCGGTTTCTTCGTCCTCTTCTTCATCTCCAGAGTCATCATCTTCTCCACCTAGGGAAGAGGTGTCCTCATCATCGGGAGGGTCTCCGCCATCATTGCCTTCGGAGGATTCAGGAGTAACATCTTCCTCCGCGGTTTCTTCAGTATCTCCGGGGTTAACAGGCTCTTCCGGATTCTCTTCGTTTTCAGGTGTATTTGGGTTGTCGTCGTCGACCATGAGAGTGTTTTTGCGTTATAGGCTTACCGCAATGCGGATTGGCAGTTTTTATTTAAAGTGGGGGGAATATGGTTGCTGACTAAACGTCAAGGTAGGAAACATTCAGGGCATTGTCCTCGATAAAGGCTCGGCGGGAGGGGACATCTTCGCCCATCAGCATACTGAAGATACTATCGGCAAGGGCGGCATCGGCAATGTCTACCTTGAGTAGACTCCGAGTCTCTGGGTCCATGGTAGTTTCGTAGAGCTGTTTCGGGTTCATCTCACCCAAGCCTTTATAGCGTTGGATTTGAAGGCCTTTGCGACCGAGTATGCGAATTTTGTCCACGAGTTCGAGAAGACTATGAAGCTCGACGCTAGTCTCTTTAGCCTCACCCATGTTTTCTACTAGCTGGAAAATAGGTTCCTCTGCAGCAGCAAATTGCTTCGGGAGAATTCCGTTATCCTTTAGCTGGCCGATGAGCTTTTGCATTTCGTGAGCTTCGAAGATCTCGTGAACCGAGATACGTTGTTGGATGACTTGGTCTTCCCTTTCGATCTGGCGAGTAATATTACCACTGTGTTCTTCCCCAGGGAGGATTTCCAGATCGTTAAGATAGGCTTGTTTTTGTTCCTCACCTGTGAAGAAGTGAAACTGCTCCTCGTTACCTGTCCGAACTCGAGCTACAAATTGTGGAAGTTCGGAGTTTTCTGCGTCGCGGGCGTCAAGATAATTGGCGAGGCTGCAGCCGTATCGAGTGACTCCTCCGCCGAGTAATTCTAGTCGTGCCAGATCATGAATAATCTGCTGCAGAGGTTCACCTGTGGTTGGTGTGTTGTCTGCAGTGCTGAGCAGCGTTACATCTTCTGCACCAAGCTCCAGTAGGATGCGGTTCATTTCTGAATCGTTTTCAATGTACTGTTCGCGCTTCTTCCTTTTGATTTTATAAAGCGGGGGTTGCGCGATGTAGACGTATCCCATTTCGATAAGTCCACGCATCTGGCGGAATAAAAATGTGAGAAGTAGCGTTCGGATGTGGGAACCGTCGACATCGGCATCAGTCATAAGTATGATTTTATGGTAGCGAGCCTTTTCGATGTTAAAGCCGCCTTCATCCTCGCTATCTCCAATGCCAGTGCCTAAAGCAGTTATCAGGGTTTGGATTTCTTGGTTTTGTAAAACCTTATCGAGGCGAGCCTTCTCCACATTTATGAGCTTGCCTCTTATAGGCAAAATTGCCTGCGTAGATCGATTTCGGCCCTGTTTTGCAGATCCGCCTGCGGAGTCACCTTCCACAATGTAGATCTCGCTTTTTGAAGGGTCTTTTGACGCACAGTCTGCAAGTTTTCCGGGAAGGCCTCCACCAGCACCAAGGGCACTTTTGCGAACAGTTTCTCTTGCCTTGCGGGCAGCTTCCCGTGCCCGTGCAGCATTCACGCATTTCTCTATGATAGATCTGGCTGTCTTGGGCTCTGTCTCGAATTGGTACTTCAGTTTTTCTCCCACAATTTTCTGCATGATACCATCAACTTCTCGATTGGAGAGCTTTGTCTTCGTCTGGCCTTCGAATCTGGGTTCAGGCACTTTTACGGATATGACCGCAATGAGGCCTTCGCGCACATCTTCTCCCGAGAGGGTAGGGTCCTTGTCTTTGAGAAGGCCATTTGCCTTTGCGTAGTTATTGATGACTCGGGTTAGCGCTGTTCGGAAACCTGATAGGTGAGTGCCCCCCTCTACGTTGTGGATTGAGTTTGCGTAGGAGTAGATTTGATCGTTGTAGCTGTCATTGTAGAGGAAAGCCACATCCGCTTGGATCATTCGTGTCTCATCCTCGAGCGAGGGAGATTCGCCGCTAAAGGAAATTACCTCTTCGTGCAGGGCATCCTTGTTCTGGTTGAGAAAGAGAACATACTCTGCAATGCCGTCATTGAACTGGTAGTGCTTCTTTTGAGCCTGACCATCACGTTCGTCTTCTACGTGGATGGAAATGCCAGGGTTTAGGAAAGCCAGTTCCCGTAGACGCTTAGAAAGTATCTCGAATTTAAAGTCCAGTGTCTCGGTGAAAATTTCCGGGTCTGGCTTGAAAATAATCTTCGTGCCGGTCTCCTCTGTGTCACCGATGACCTTCATTTTCTGGGTGGTCTCGCCTTTAGCGAATTTCATCTGATGAATCTTGCCGTCGCGCCGTACCTCGGCTTCGAACCATTCTGATACTGCGTTTGCACACTTTGCACCGACTCCATGCAGTCCTCCAGATACTGCATACGCTCCTTTCCCAAATTTTCCTCCAGCGTGGAGATTGGTTAAGACGAGTTCAAGGGCAGGGATGTTGTACTTTGGATGAATGTCGACCGGAATGCCGCGACCATTGTCGCTGACTGAGCAAGAACCGTCTCGGTGTATTGAAACCAGAATCTCTGTGCAGTATCCAGCAAGGCTTTCGTCGATGGAGTTATCTACGATCTCAAAAACACAATGGTGGAGTCCGCGTTCAGCGGTATCTCCGATATACATGTCAGGCCGTTTTCGGACACCTTCTAACCCTTCTAGTTTTTGGATTTTAGAGGAGTCGTAGACTTCTTCCTCGGCTGCGTTGCTTTCAGGGTTTTCAGGCGTTGATTCGTCGCTCATCAGGTGCTTTAAAAGTGGTCTATTTAATTTTAGGCTAAGAAATATTAGCCGACAACTCGCAATTAAACGCGAGTGCGGAAGTTTTATAGCCCTTCCCCGTAGGGGAAGTCAAGGGAACCATTACAAAAAATCCGGAAATCCCTCGATTGCTTAAGAATTCATTTTCCTAATTAGCAGAACTGTTAGGTTATTCCTTTTAAGGCAGCTAAAAAGACCAAACTTTCGGAATGATGTAGAGACTTCCCACGCAGTACAGAATCGCAAGAGGTAAGCCCACCTTAAGAAAGTCTCCAAATCGATAGCCTCCGACGCTGTAGACGTAGGTATTTGTTTGATAACCAATTGGCGTCGAGAAACTTGCTGAGGCAGCGATGCAGGTTGCGATGACAAATGGACGTGGGTCTACGCCTAGGCTTGCAGCTAAGCCGATAGCAATAGGAGTCATGACGACTACGGTTGCGTTGTTGGACAGTAATTCGGTAAGTACAGCAGTTGCAACATAGCAGACCGCTAACATTAACATGGCAGAGACATGAGGGTCTTCGAAAGGAAGCCATCCTGCCAAGCCCGATAGACTATTTGCAACTAGGTCAGTTGCCCCACTTTTCTGGAGGGCCGTTCCCAGAACAAGCATTCCGTAGATAAGGATTAGCAGTCCCCAATCCACAGCAGCGTAGCCTTCTTTAGGTTTCATGCAGCCTGTGAGAAATAAGATCACAACCCCGATGATAGTGGAGCCAGCAATAGGCATTAGGTGGAAAGAGCTGGAGAGGATTATCCCAGCTAAAACGGCTAAGACTATGGGGAGTTTACGCCGCAGACTTACTGCGGGTGTCTGAGGTTTATCCAGAAGAAGTATGTCGCTACTGGAACGCAGGTTTTCAATAGCTTCTTGCGTTCCAAGCATCAAAAGTGTGTCGCCCGGTCTCAAATGAAGAGAGCGTAGTTTTTGGCTGATATTCCGACCCTGACGGTGAACAGCCATTACAACTGTGCGAAAACGTTGGCGAAAATTGATTTCTCTGATGGAGCGTCCTGCGATGTCAGCATTAGGAGCAACGACGCCTTCAACCATGGTGCCTTCTTCTGCAGTAATTTGCTCAAGACCGCCTGCTTCATTAACTAGGTCGAGTCCTTTCATCCCTCTAGCTTCTGCAACGCCTGAAGGGCGACACTTTAGTATAAGGCGATCACCTGCTTCGAGCGGTGTGGTCGATATGTCACCGTATAGCGAGACCCCATGGCGAATGATTTCAAGTACTCGGATGCCCCGTTTTCCTCCAAGACCTGCGTCTTGGATGTTTTGGCCTATGATTTCTGCTTCGGGTTTTACATACACCTCAGTAAGGAACTCCATCCTCTGTTCCTCCGTAAGCATTGTAGTAAGCGTCTCACGGACGGGGAGGAGTTTTTTGCCAAAAATCAACAGATAGAGAATGCCGATTCCCATCAAAGGTAGTCCAATGCGAGCCAGTTCAAACATTCGGATTGGCTCCATCCCATACTCAGGTTCCGTGATGATACCACTTGCGAGGATGTTTGTGCTTGTCCCTATCAAGGTACAGGTTCCACCTAAGATGGAGGCGTATGAGAGCGGGATGAGTAGTTTTGAGGCTGGCTGGTCAATCTTTCGCGCAAGCGTGATGACGACAGGTAGAAGTATGACCACTACTGGTGTGTTGTTCACAAACCCAGAAACGCCTGCAATCAGCAGCATCATAACCAAAAGAAATCCGATGTATCCAAATTTGGCTACTTTCTCAAAAAGAGCTGAAAGGCTATCCACAACGCCGCAGTTTTGAACAGCGGCACTGACAATAAACATGCAAGCGATTGTGATTGGCGCCGAATTTGTGAAGACTTGGAACATCTCCTTTAGATTCGGTAACTTCTCTGAGTGGGTAATCCCCTGAACTAACACTAGTATGGCAAACACGCTAAGCGCCGTGAGGTCAGGCGGTATCTTTTCCTTGATGAAACTAACTAGTGCCAGAATCAGAAGGAGAATTACAAATGCGACTTCCCAAGCCATAATAGACGATGTTGTCAGCAGGATATGTACCTACTGCCCAGTTTGGCAAGTTTACCCGAAAGTACGGCCGTTCCAAGCCCACTTCTCACGGGGCACATCTTGAAACACCAAGTAGATGTTTTCGGGTGAGACTTTAAAACCATCAGAAAGTTGGTTTGTGAGCATTTCGCTTAGACGAGTCACAGATTCTCCAGATAGACCGATTGACTTCAGTTCGGCAAAGACTTTGCGGCCTTGCCGTTCACCCATCGTCATAGATGCATTGATGTTTAATGCTGTCTGCATGAAGTTGAGAGGTTTGCTGAGGATGTTACAGCAAAGTTCAGCGCAATCACCGAGCACCTTACTAGCAGCCTCTTGTGAGATGTCAGTATCGGTTGTGACTTGTAGAAAGGGCATGAAGCTTAATTTAGGTAGTTGAAACAGGTTCTAATGTGTCAGGAAGATCTCGGTTTTTAATCTGTTCCTCTACGATTTTGGCAAATTCATCCTGACTGTAAGTCCCTTCCTTGCTCTTGTGGATTCGGGAGCGTAGTGAAAGAGTCCCTTCCTCTGCCTCTTTTGCACCGGCAACAATCATGTAGGGCACTTTGCTTGTTTCTGCGCGGCGAATTTTTGCACCAAGCTTATCGCTTTGTAGATCGGTTGTCGCTCTTAAGCCGAGACTCTTGCAGAGGTCAAAAAGTTTCTGTGCATAGTCTTCGAACTTTTCACTGATTGGGAGAATGCGCACTTGTTCTGGTGCGAGCCAAAGTGGGAAGTTTCCTGCAAAATGCTCTATTAGCACTCCTACAAAACGTTCCATGGACCCAAATGGAGCGCGATGGATCATTATTGGTCGATGCGGTTGATTGTCGGCTCCAGTATAATTTAGATTGAAACGTTCTGGAAGGTTGTAGTCCACCTGAACGGTGCCTAATTGCCATTCGCGTCCAATGACATCCTTGACCACGAAATCGATTTTGGGACCGTAGAAGGCTGCTTCTCCAGGTTCCTCAGTGTAGGGGACTCCAAGTGTCTTGGCGGCTTCCCTGAGATCGTTTTCTGCTTTGTCCCAGTGAGCAGGCTCTCCTATATATTTGCTGGAGTCAGGATCCCTGAGGCTTACGCGAACCCGGTAATCGTCCATACCAAGCGTAGAGAGCACAGTCTTGGCAAGGTGCAGACAGCCCTTTATTTCATGAGCAAGTTGGTCGGGAGACACGAATAAGTGGGCATCATCCTGAGTAAATCCACGGACCCGGGTCATTCCGTTTAGTTCTCCAGATTGCTCCCATCGGTATACGGTGCCGAATTCGGCTAGTCGTATAGGTAGATCGCGGTAGGATCTTGGCTCGGAGTCATAAATCTGGATGTGCATTGGGCAGTTCATCGGCTTCAAAAGGAAGCCGTTCAGCGATGCATCATCCAGTTTGTTGATAAGTTCTGAGCAAGAGCACCCTTCATCAGCAAGCTCCTGAATATCATCTGGTTCCAAGATGGGCGCAAACTGAGACTCCTTATAATATGGGAAGTGTCCTGAAGTGCGGTATAGATCCAGTTTTCCAATATGGGGAGTAAAAACTTGTTCATAGCCTTGCTTTGTGAGCTCTTCGCCGATAAAATCCTGAAGTTCTTGTCGTAATGTGGCGCCAGCTGGTTTCCAGAGAACAAGACCTTGGCCAACTTTTTCATTTATCTCGAATAGGCCCATCTCCCGACCAATTTTTCTATGGTCTCGCTGGCGGGCTTCTTCGAGTTGTTGAATATAATTAGCGAGTTCATCCTTTGTAGGGAAGGCTGTCCCATAGATTCTTTGAAGTTGCGCTTGGTTCTCATCGCCTCGGTGATAGGCTCCTGCTACCGATAGAAGCTTAAACGCCTTGATCTTCTTGGTGTAGTTGACGTGCGACCCTGCACAAAGGTCAATAAACTCACCGTTTCGGTAGAAGCTGATCGCTTCTCCTTCAGGAATATCTTCTAGGCGACCAAGCTTGAAGCGCTCTTGGCCAAAGTCTCTGATCATCTGAACGGCCTCTTGACGAGATACCTCCATGCGTTCGAAACGCTGATTTTCCTTAATGACCTTTTTCATCTCAGCCTCTATGGCTTCTAGGTCATCTGAGGTGAACTTATGTTCTAAATCAAAGTCGTAGTAGAAACCAGTGTCAGTTGGCGGTCCAATATCGAGATGTGCATCAGGAAATAGGCGTAATACCGCAGTTGCTAAGACGTGCGCTGCCGAGTGGCGAACTTCTTCCAAGGGTGTCATGTGTGAAATTTTGTTGCGGTTATCTATATGAGTCTAGCGGAGGCAAGGCTTTTTAATTGTCTACACGGGCTCAACGTCGTAACCGTCTTTACGATCCAGTATTTTCCAGCCCTTATCAAAAAGCTCGTTACGAATCAGGTCAGCAGTTGGCCAGTCGTGACTTTGCTTGGCCTGCCATCGTTCCTCGGCAAGTTTCTGGATATCTTCAGGAATCTCGCTATCTGAGGAGCTATCAGTGAATTCTGGCTCGATTCCCAGTGCTGCGAGTAAGGAAGCTAGCTCGCTCAGAGCAATGAGAGCATCCTTTTCTTCTGGGGGATTGGCATTCAACATTTTTAGTGAGGAAAAGAGATTGCCTAGGGCTGCGGAGGTATTGAGATCTCGGCACAAGTCGGCTCTGGATTTTTCAAAGAATCTCATCTCTCCTGTCGGCGCTCGAGGTGTTAGTTTTCTAAATCTTTCAGAATCCAAGCCCCCTGACTCGCAGAGCTTGGCGGTTGCTCTGTCGATTTTTTGTAGGGCACTTTTTGCAGCATTGAGACCTTCAAATGTGAAATTTAGAGGCTGGCGATAGCTGCCCGAGACCAGTAGATAACGGAGTTCACGGGCGGTGTGTCCTTTTTGGATTAGATCTTCGAGAGTATAAAGGTTGCCGAGGCTTTTGCTCATTTTACCCCCATCGACCATTAGGTGTGCGCAATGAAACCAGTGTCTTGCGAAGACTTTGCCCGTAGCCGCTTCGCTCTGAGCAATTTCATTTTCATGGTGTGGAAAGCAAAGGTCGATACCGCCGCCGTGAATGTCGAAGCTCTCTCCAAGATACTTTATACTCATGGCACTACACTCGATATGCCAGCCTGGACGACCACGCCCCCAAGGGCTGTCCCAAGCGTTTTCCCCGTCTTCTTCCTTGTGCGCTTTCCACAGAGCAAAGTCCGCAACGGTTTCACGGTCATACTCGTCTGCGTCATTACGCTCACCGGAGCTGGAAGTAGTTTGAGTCTGCGTCTCCCGACGATCTAGATTGCTGAGTCTACCATAATTAGGGAAACTGGCTATTCGAAAATACACTGAACCATCTTGTGCGGCGTAAGCATGGTCTTGATCTACCAGTCTGGCGATAAGGTCAATTTGCTCTTGGATATGGCCAGTGGCAGTTGGCTCTCCGTGGGGAGGGCGCATGTTTAGGCGTTCGCAGTCTGCGTGAAACTTCTTAGTCCATTTTTCAGTGAAGTCGATTAAGGTCATTCCCTCAACAAGAGACTGTCGAATCGTCTTGTCGTCGACATCAGTGAGATTTCTGACATGATTCACTTCATGGCCTTCCATCTCTAACACTCGCCGGAAAACATCCTGTAAAAGGAATGTACGAAAGTTACCAATGTGTGCAGGACCATAAACGGTTGGGCCACAGCAATAGAAGCCGATCTTTCCACGGTTCTCTGGATCGATGTCCTCGCGCCTGTTGGTAAGGGTGTTGTGGAGCTGGATTTTCATTTTAAGGCGGGCATGATGGCTTTGTCTTTTTGTGTGGCAAGCCTGACCTGTGGTCTTGCCGACTGATAAAATACTGTTTTCATATACGACCATGCTCGATTTACCAATACGACCTCGCCGCTTACGCCGCACGGCTGCTATTCGCTCAATGGTGGCTGAGACTTTTTTGCGCTCTGAAGACTTGATACAGCCACTTTTTGTGGTTGAGGGTGATCATGCTCCCGAGGCTGTAGCTTCCATGCCCGGGGTTTTTAGGTACAACATTAGCGACCTAGTTTGCGAATGTAGAGAGCTTGGTAAACTTGGTATCCCCGCAGTGGCTATTTTTCCCAGTATCGATAACTACTTGAAAGATGATACCGCAACAGAAGCGTTAAATCCTGAATCCCTAATTCTTAAGACTGTCCGCGCCATCAAAGCTGAAGTGCCTGGCCTCGTAGTGATCACTGATGTGGCCTTAGACCCTTACACGACTCACGGACATGATGGTTTGCTTTCAGATGATGGCGCAGCAATTCTCAATGATGAAAGTGTTGAGGTGCTTGCCAAGATGGCAATGCTGCAGGCTGAAGCAGGCGTCGATCTTGTTGCGCCTTCAGATATGATGGACGGGCGTGTTGGCGAAATTCGAGAAGCGCTCGATGACCATGGGCACATAAATACAGGTATTCTTGCTTACTCGGCTAAGTTTGCCTCCGCCTTTTACGGACCGTTCCGTGATGCTGTGGGGAGTGCTTCAGCCGCAGGCACTCATCATCTAGACAAAAGAACTTACCAGCTGGATCCTGGTAATCGAAAGGAGGCAATCCGTGAGACCGAGCTGGATGAGGCTGAGGGTGCT
>Ga0163109_10003769_pt1 | contig 11583 bp, 12 predicted proteins | sample CRUFie1St13metaG_FD_108704 | JGI IMG/M metagenome (GOLD analysis project Ga0163109, IMG submission 108704) | Marine microbial communities from the Costa Rica Dome - CRUD Field 142mm St13 metaG | ecosystem: Environmental > Aquatic > Marine > Oceanic > Photic zone | place: Costa Rica: the Eastern... | reverse complement strand
GTGGAGTGCGGTCGGTTATGGATTGGAAATCAATCCAACTTTTCGCGTTGGAGTCTCTGGCTATTATATTTTTCGTTCGATGGTGGATACCGAAGAAGCATCCATCTCAGAGAACTTTGCAAACGATGCATCGCTCAGGCGATTTGCTCTTACATCGAGTGAAGTGACCGTTTCGAGTGGTAGTTTATTGTTTGGGGTAGGCTTGCACTGGGAGCCTATAAAAAATCTTCGGTTAGGTCTTTTTGCTTCGACGCCTTCGACCGCAGTCCATTCAGATGGCGCCATTCGAACGGTACGTTCCGGAGCGAATGTTGGCTGTCCCAGTGAAACGCCATGTGCTGATTCTGAACTGGTGCTCAAACCATTTTTTCAAGAACGCGATGTTTCGAATCTTGGATCTGGGTTCGGTATCGCGCCAATGTTGCGTCTTGGTTTTGCATATGAAAAGCCCAAGTGGTTTTTGATTGCTGCGGACGTCGTCCATTACCGTGATATTGAATACGCGCTCTTGCGTGACTCTGAAAATGAAAGTGTACCAAATAATTTTGTCCCATTCAGCAACTCCATTGTTCGTGAGGCTGTGACCAACTTTCACCTTGGTGCAGAGTATTGGATTCTACCTGATGTCACCGTGTCACTGGGCGCGTTCTCCAATCGCTCTACTGCCCCTGACGTCTCGAACCAGCCGGTTGCGGATGCCTTAGCACAAATTAATATGTACGGACTTTCCTTTTCGACATCGTATACAGATGGGCGATCGACAACATGGATTGGTGCAATGTATTCATACGGTCTCGGCGAAGACGTTATTTCCACGAACGTCCTCGACCAAGCTTTGGATGCGCAGGTTCGTTTTGAGAGAATCGAACTTAGCCGCTCGTATATCTACTTTTTTTTAGCTAGCAGCCTGGACCTTTAGACGTTTCCACAGATTGAACGTTACAATCGTTGTGACCAGCGCAATCGAACCTTGAATGAAGAACCAGTTCAGTTCAGTGATACTCGTCGCACGTTGGGACCAAAAGTCACTATAGGAACCTACCATCATAATTCGTTCGGGGTAGAGTCCCACAATGATGAGACCGCCGATCAGCCATAATGCACTGGGGATATGTGTCAGGAGTCGCGATCTTGGCCCAAAATAGCTGCACCAGCGGTACTGTGCCCAAAGCAGTCCAGCAGTGGTTCCTGTAATGAAACCGCCTAAAACGAGTGACCATCCGACGGGAAGGAGCATCTCCGGTGATACGAGATATCCCATGCTCCAGCTCGGATAGAAGAGAACCGTTGCAACCATTGAAGGTATTCCAACAGTTGCAAGCATCCCGAAAAGAACTTGGTTGGGTGGAATACTGATGGTTGACGGCCGAGGGCGTGCTCGAAACCGCACTTGTTCTGATGCAGCGTAAGCGGTGAGGACAAGAAGCCAAAACATGTGAAGAATCAGTGGCATCACCGGCTTTTAAACCAGTCTTTGTCACAGAGGCAATACCAGACTCAGGTATCGTCAAGCGCGGTGACCAGCACGTCTACAAGAGGGTCGTTGGCGGATGAGTCGGGGGTACTCTCCTTGGATTCCGATGAGGTTGCACACTCCAAAATAGTCGATTGCATCTGTCGTGTATCCGGTTCGGGTTCCATCTCGGCAGTGCGCGTCGAAGGCGTCAAAAATAATGGCAGTGGTCTCGATGACAACCAGTCTGGAACTTGAATGGGCCACGTTACGGTTTCTAGGTCGATGCCGCCATCTTGGATGAGCGTGTCGTATTCGCCAGAGATGAGCATGCCCACCATCGCTTTATGTTGGGCTTTCATTGCGGCTTGAATGTCTTCGGGTGGGCTATTTTCGCGGTAGCTACTCTTGGTTGACGTTAGAATTTGCCCATCATGAAAAAGGTGTGTGCGTAGCGAGCAATGCGCGACGCCTGAGTCCTCGGTCTGGACATGGAATACAAGTCCACGGTGCTCGATATTGTGATTGAAGCCCTGTTCCATCACTTAGTGCATAGGTCGCGAGATTTTAGGAAAGAAGAAGTGGGGTGACTGACGGGGCTCGAACCCGCGACCACCGGTACCACAAACCAGTGCTCTACCAACTGAGCTACAGTCACCACAGCTGAGGCGGTCGTATAGCCGCGCGGTTGTGTCGGTGTCAATAACTCGATGCTCCGCGTATGCGAGATCGGTCGACTAAAGTGACGCAAGACCGGCACTCACACCCCTGCATCGACTGCACAAACGGTTACCGGGCCCAGTAGAGAGGAAAACGCGATCGCAAGATAGACAGCTTCGAGCAGCCATCTGGTGTTTTCCCAGTCGCTTGGTTGAAGGGTCCCCTGCGAGGTCAGCCGCGACGCCCTTTGCATGTCGTAGCATCGCTTCACTTAGGCCCAGCTCAGATGCACGTCGGAGAACCCCGGCCTCCGATACGTCGTATTGCTCTCGAATGGATTGGATAGTGGAGTCGCGGTCCGTCAGGATGCCTTCGATCAGGCGTTTGTCGAGCCGATTGTCCTCTAGCGTAAGAAACTCTTCATCTTTTGCGGAAAGTTTTGCCATAGGACCACCTCCTTACATCGCGAGTATAATCGAGTTCAGGGGTCGACGCGACGCTCAATCTGTCTCGATAGCCACAAGGCTCCGAAGATGCCGCCGGCAATTGCCATAATTCCGATCCCTGCCTCATAACCTTTCCCAGTATTCGTGACTTTGAGTGTCAACGCTCCAAGGAGTCCGATCGCAGCGAGCCACGGCTCAAATTTTGAGAAGCGTCTCAAGCGCTCGCCGATGCTTGGCCCGCGCGTGCCCCCGAGCCGCTCGGCTCGTTTTTGCAGCAAGCTCCATAGTAAGCGCATGGTCACGAGCGCCAGAGCAAGCGGGAGCGCGACTGACCCGACCGATCCGAGCTTTAGAGCGAGAAAGGTCTGTGCTGGCCCCACTGAGAGGGCAAGCGTGAGGCCTGCACTCAGAATGAAGAGCCCAAGAGAAGTTCCCGAGCCGTTGGTAGCAGGGCGTCGATCACGGATCGGCTCCAGAAGCGCGGGATCTATTCCGGAGAGATCGAGGTCGTTGAGTTGGGCGTGCTGGGGTTTCGACGGTCTAAGCTCGGGCATCCTAGAGGTCTTTCTTTAACTTTTCGATCACGGCTGAATAGGATGTTGCTTCGACCAGTGTCGTAAGCTGCTGCGTGTAGTGCTGCACTGAGTCCTCGCGATGTTCAGCCCTCGCGTGAGAAAGTGCCCGGTGCACCTGAACGAAGGCGCGCTCAGAGTTGATAAAGAAGGCGACTGCTTTTGTGACCGAACCGAGTGAGGCACTGGTAACAGAGGTCGAAGGGTATCTAAATTCAAAGAACTCCTCTTCTGACGTTCGCACCAAAAGTACCGCGGTGCACTGGCTGTCACTTCGATTGCCGTCCTGAGAGGATGAGAGGTCACCCTCGACCCGAAAGTCGGCGAAATTGATACTCTCAAGGCTGGCGTAACGGTTGGAGAAGTGTTCGAGGAGCCCATTGAAGAACGCGTGTACCGATCCTACCCCTTTGCTACTCAGCTCCAGGGTTTCCTCATTAAAGGTTTCGTAGAGAGTGGCTTCGAGCTCAACCTGGCCGCTCTCGAACGCTTCAAAAACTTTAAAAGACCGAATGTTCAATTCGATGGTCTCGTCGCCGAGGATGTCGGCGATGAGATCGGTGAGTGCGGTTCGGTTCTTCATCGGTTATCCGTTCAAGTTGGGCGGTGGGCAGGTCGACCACCAATGATAGGATAACCGTCCACGAGTATGGGGACTAGGGAGGATTCAGATCATTTTGGGACGTGCGTACTTTTGGAGGTCTTCAAACGTAGGAGGGTGTGAGCAACTTAATCAGAATGGCTCTACTGCCTCAACTTCAAGAGAGAGGGCATGTAAAGCTCTGGCGCTTCAAACCCCATCAGTGTGAGCGCGGTTGACGCGAGGTTTCCGAGTCCTGGGTTTGCGATCCGGACCGACTGAAAATGCGCCTCGGCATCTTCCGGCATGACGACGAGGAACGGTACCGGGTTTAGGCTGTGACTGGTCTTCGCGACCAACCCACCGAACTCGTCTCGTTTAAGGGCTCCGGTTTTTTTGTCTCGCTCTCCCATATCATCCGCGTTTCCGTGGTCGGCTGTGATGATGAGTGCGCCTTGCCTCGCGACGACCTCTTTGGCGAGCCGCTTGACCTCACGATCAACACATTCGACAGACGCGACGGTCGCGTCGAAGTCGCCGGTATGCCCGACCATATCGCCGTTTGGATAATTGATACGCCCGAAATCAAAGATCTCATTGTCCAGCGCTTGAATGGTTGCATCAGTAATTTCGACGGCTTTCATCTCGGGTCTGGTATTGAAGGGCACATTGTCGGACGGAATCTCGACGTACGTCTCGAGTTTCTCGTTGAAATAGCCACTGCGGTTGCCATTCCAGAAGTAAGTGACGTGACCGTACTTTTGGGTTTCACTGCACGCAAACTGCCGGATTCCATGTGCACACATCACTTCGCCCAAGGTCGAGTCGATCTGAGGTGGCTCTACCAAAAAATGACGAGGGATCATGGCATCGCCATCGTATTGCATCATGCCAGCATAAAAGACGTTTGGACGCTTACCGCGATCGAAGGCTGAGAACGAATCGGATTCGAATGCCTGGGTGATTTCGACCATCCGGTCACCACGAAAGTTCAAGGTCAACACTGCGTCACCGTCGGTGATCGTGCCAATAGGTCTCGCGTCCCGCGCGATGACGAATGCCGGTAAATCTTGGTCAATGATTCCTGGTGATTCCGCTCGAAATGTTTCTACCGCAGCTCTCGCAGATGGGAAGCTCCGACCGAGCCCGTGGACGTGGGTATCCCAGCCACGCTTTACCATCGGCCAGTCCGCCTCATAGCGATCCATCGTGGTCGTCATACGCCCTCCACCAGAACCTATTGCGAAGTCTCGAGTGTCGTCTTGGTTCAGCTCCGTGAGGACTGCTTCTAGTTCTTCGATGTAGCGAAGAGCACTTGTCTTTTCGACATCGCGCCCGTCGAGGAGCACGTGAATCCGGCACTTCTTGACCCCATCTTGAGCCGCACGTCGGAGAAGAGCGAAGAGATGTCGAATGTGGCTATGGACATTGCCATCAGAGAGCAGACCGAGAAAATGAAGCGTGGTATTATTGCGCACCACCTGCTCGAGCGCGGTGTTCCAAGAGGCACTGTCGAAGATTCGTCCCGAGCGCACCGCATTGTCGACGAGTTTTGCTCCTTGATCGAAGATGCGTCCTGCGCCGATACAGTTGTGTCCGACCTCGCTATTGCCCATATCGCTATCGCTGGGCATGCCAACTGCGGTGCCATGTGCCGCGAGTTGTTGCGAGAGTCGATGGGGACTAAGGCCATCAATGTAGCTGGTTCGAGCTTTGAATACCGCGTCACCTTCGTCACATCGACCAAGTCCAACACCGTCCATGATTGCGATCATCACTGGGCCGGTGATTCCAAATTTATTTTTCCGGAGTTCCATCAGACTCCCCCTATCTCTCGTGTGCGCTGGGCCTCGCGTTTGAATCCTGCTAATAGCGCGTGCGATGGACGACGTACAGAGGCAAGCAGCGGCGGAGAACCCGAGATTCTACGCCCAACATCCCGCGTGTGGTGGAACAATCAAGCAACATCCCGAGGACTTTCAGGTTTTTGAAGAGCCGATCTATGAACCTGAAGGTTCGGGCGACCACGCATTTTTTCAGGCAAAGAAGCGCGACGTCGATCACGAGTCTATGTTGCGTATCCTTGTGAAGGCGCTGGATGTATCGCGAAGCGATATCGGGGTCGCAGGAATCAAAGACAAGCATGCAGTCACGACGCAGTGGCTCTCGGTTCCGGCGCGTGCGATTGAGCGAATCGAGGACTTTCAACATCCGGCGATTGAGCTTGGGGACATTACGCGCCATCGCAACAAGCTTCGAAGAGGGCATCTTCGAGGAAATCGATTTCGATGCTTGATCCGCTCGCCAGAGGTGGAGCCGCCCCATCAACTTATCGAAGCTCTGCAATCGAAAGGTGTTCCGAACTTTTATGATACACAGCGCTTTGGACGCCATGGTTCAACACTCAAAGGTGGGCTTCGACTGGTGCAAGGTCTGCAAGAGCGTCAACCATCTCGGTCGTTGCTTCGACTCCAACTTAGTGCAGTTCAGAGCCTGGGCTTTAATCATATTCTACGCAAGCGGATTGAGACTGGTCGACTGGACGTACCCATGCTTGGAGATTTGGCGCGTGTTCGAGCCAGCGGGGGAATCTTTTGGGTAGACGACTTGGACGATGCAGCCGCGCGTCTATCTTCCGGCGTCATTGAGCTCACCGGTCCGATGGTCGGCGTCAAAGAAAAGCAGGCGCGAGACGAAGCAGGCGTTTTTGAGACGCAAGCCCTCGAAGAGATCGGTTTGGCACCCAACCTCTTTGAGCCATGGAAAAAGCTGTGTCGAGGTACGCGACGCCCACTCATGATGCGCGCCTTGGCGTTGTCCGTGACGCGAGTCGAAGAAGGGCTTTGGGTCGAGTTCACCTTGCCGGCCGGAGCGTATGCAACCACGATTCTCAGGGAATTTACGGGCTCTTCGGTTGAACTCCAGGGCCCTGCGTAGTTTAAATTCATTATGATCGCGCGGACATCAGAGACCACTCTCTTCAGAAAACTTGTTCTGAGTTTGACCCTCAGTGTGTGGTGCACACCGGGCTGGGCACTCCCGTGCTTGATGCCGGATGGTGGAAAGTCGCTTGATGCCTTAACTCCACAGAGCATTCTTCAGGTTTTGACCAATGGCTTTCCGCGACACTCAAAAGAGTATTATCGAGTCAAACGTAAAGAGGCACAATCATCAGCCTCCAGCCCCGATGACCATCGAATCCGAGTAGAATCCGCTGTTAGGCTCGGAACTTTCCGTTCGATGAATGGCTCATTTAGCGATTTTCCGTCTGGGTATCCATACGATTTCCATCGGGCAATGTTCGATGGTGATGCGCTCTTCAAGGATCGTCGTTGGGACCTGGCGATCAATCGTTACAATCAAGCCAGTCAAGTCAATCCCAATATAGAATTAAGTCCGGACGGCATTTTGTATCGGCTCTCCCTAGCTTCTACCGAACAATTTCGAAAGTCTCGCGTGAAGATTCCCGTTGCTATCTTGGAGGAGCGCGACTCAAAGTCGCTGCAAAGTTTTGATGAATCTCTGCCTAGAATTTTTTCGACCCGAGGGGCTTCAAAGAACTGGGGTAAGGTAGGGCGCAAAGCCGAGTTGAAGGCGCTGATCGGTGCAATTCGCTGTGGGGTTCGCAAGCATCCCGTTGTGTTCGAAGCCCTTGGGGATCTTTTACTCAAAGAAAAATTCGGGAAGGCCAAGCCTCAATATCAACTGGCCGCCATGGCTTATCTTCGGGCTTCCTATCTCACCAATGGAAGCATCTGGTCTGCTAAGGAGTATAGAAAACTAGCACTGCAAGCTCTGCCGAATGGGACCGATAAAAAGCTTAGGACGGTCGAGGTGCAACTCGGTAAGTTTTTGAAGAAAGCCAAAGCAAAACAGTCTCAAGTTGCAAAAGATGAAGTTGCTTGGATTAAGAGCGGAAAAGATCCGGATGCATTCTTGGCAAAGGCCGATGCACTCAATCTAAGTCCTAAGTCTAAGTCGAAATCGAAGCGGTCTCGGGTTAAAAAGCGCCGTCGTGGTTCCAGGGGACGGTAATGACACGCTGGGATGGTAGACGCGCGTGCGTCACTGGAGCGAGTGCAGGGATTGGTCGCGCGGCGGCCGCTGCGCTCGCAGCTCGAGGCGCTCACGTCGAATTGGTTGCGCGACGAGGCCCTGAGCTCGAAGAGGCGACTGACCAAATAAGATCTCGTGGCGGTCAAGCCTCGTTCACATCACTGGATCTCGCAGATACCGAGCGCCTGAAGAGTTGGGCTCGAGAGTATGTCACTAGATCTCCAGTGCATATCTTAGTGAACAATGTTTCGGGACCGGCTCCTGGTGCACTTCTTACATCGGATGTCGCAGACCTTCATGCCGGAATGACGCTGCATCTAGCCGCCGCGCAGACGCTTGTGCAGTCCTTTGAACCCGGAATGCGCGACGCGGGTTTTGGTCGAATTATCAATGTCCTGTCGACGTCGGTCAGGGAACCTATTCCCAACCTCGGCGTCTCCAATACGATCCGTGCCGCTATGGCGGGATGGTCAAAGACCCTTTCTCGCGAGTTGGCGCCGGGTATTACCATCAATAATGTCTTGCCTGGCTTTACAGATACCGAGAGGCTCGCCACTTTACGGGCACATCTCGCCAAGCGACGCGGTATCTCTGAGAAGGAAGTGGAGGCGCAGTGGTTGGCGGGTGTGCCGGAAGGGCGACTGGCAAGGCCAGAAGAAGTTGCCGCGGCTATCGAGTTTTTAGCGTCTCCGGAGGCTGGATTTATTCGCGGGGTTAATTTAGCTGTCGACGGCGGTCGAACCAATGCGATTGCCTAAGGGGTGTTACAATGCAGTACGACATATTTTTTTCGATAAGCCAGACTCCGGTTGACGGTCAGATGCCCGATGAGGCGGGAATGTTCGAGTCGTTCTTTGATCAGGTTGAGCTTGCGGATGAGCTTGGGTTTGGCGTTGCCTGGGTGGCTGAGTCTCACCTCTCAAGCGAGGTTCAGAAGACCAATAAAGCGCCGGTAATTCCTCACTGGAAAGGTGAGGTTGGTCTCAATGTCGATTTGACACAAGTTGCAAATCACATCTTCGCTCGCACAAAGCGAATTGAGGTTGGCTCTGCGGTCATGAATATCCTTTGCAATGGTGGCCCGGTTGCCGCTGCCGAACGGGTAGCTTACGCGCTATTCCTGCACGGGCTAAACCCTGCGGAAACTCGAAAGTTTCATGTGGGGTTTGCCGCTGGCCGCTTCGATTTTATGAACCGAGCAAGTGGTATCGTTCCCCGTGATGCGGTCGAGGAAGCCGCGGGCCCAGCGATGAAAGGAAAGACCTTTGGCGAGGCCACCGAGATTTTCTTAAAGCTGCTGCGGGGTGATACACTTTCATCGGAAGACATTGCGACACCCTCTTTTTCGCGTGCAGACTTCCGAAGCGATGAGCACTGGGAACAGGTCTGCGAAGCCTACGGAGATGCGTCTGCAACGACCGTTCCGCTCAAGCACCGCTGGCCATTCGAGAGCCTTAAAATTGTTCCCCAGACGTGGCGGCGAGACCTTCTGCAACTCGTGATCGGGAGTCACGACCCCAAGCAGCAAGATTTCGCGAATACTATTCTTCCCACCCAAGTGTTTAATCTGTCGATCACGCGGCCTGAAGTGATTGAGTCAACCCACACTCGAATGAAGGATACCTACCACCGGGACGGTGGCTCCTGGTCGCGAGGCTACATGCCTAGGACTGTGTTCGTGTTTGTTCACGAGGACCCGGCCAAGTCGACCAGCGAGAATCAGGCAGCGGCACAGTCGTCGGCAGAAGCCGCACTTGGCGCCTACTGGACCGCGCTGGAAGGAACCCTCGACCCATCGAAAGTTGCCAAGGCTGCAGACAACGCGCTGATTGGGAACGCGGACCAGGTTGCTGCACAGATCGTTGAGCGGTTTCATCCCGATGACCGACTGATGCTCTGGTTTGATTTCTTCAATCACGACAACGAGGCTGTGAAGACGAGCATGCGGGTATTCATTGAAGAGGTCGCACCTCGAGTCAAAGTGCTCCTCCAGGAAAAGCAATCACCGTGAAAGAAGCATCACAGGTGTTCGACATCTCCCCACGCGTCAATCCTCAACTGGCAGTTTGGCCAGGCGACAAAGGATTCGAGCGGCAGGTCGCACTGTCGTTTGAAGGGGGAGATCATCTTGAGCTTAGCGCCATGAACACCACGGTTCATCTCGGCGCTCATGCAGACGCGCCTATTCATTACCACGGTGACGGCTCAGATATAGCCAGTCGAGACCCGAGGCTTTATGTCGGGCCCGCTCAGATTATTTCGGTTGATGTACCTCGCGGTGAACGCATTCGGGTGGAACAAGTAGACCTGAGCGCGGTCACGTCACCTCGTGTCTTATTGAGGACAGGAACATTCCCAGATCCCCAACACTTCAATGAAGATTTCGCGTGCCTTTCACCTGAATTGATTGATGCCTTGGCCAAAAGGGGCGTCAAACTTATTGGGATTGACACACCCTCTGTCGATCTCTTTTCGGACAAAGAACTCTTATCTCACAATGCAATTTACCGTCACGATATGGCAATCCTTGAGGGACTTGTTTTGAATGATGTCGCCGATGGACATTACTGGTTGGCGGCTCAGCCGCTGGCGCTTGAGGGGTTCGACGCCTCGCCTGTCCGGGCACTTTTAATACTATTTTGATGAAGGTAGGAACATGGTTGCTGTCGCTAAAGCTCATCCGAATATCGCTCTGGTAAAGTACTGGGGCAAACGCTCTGAGGCCGAAATGTTGCCTGACGTCGGCTCCATTTCAATTACTGTTTCAGGAATGCTGACGACTACGAAGCTCGCTTGGGATGACCCCGAAGCCAACACCGATGGGCGCGACATTGTCATTGTGAACGGAGAATCTCGGCCCGACGAAGTGGGGAAAGTTAGCGCTTGGCTGTCTCGATTTCGTGAGCATAATAATATTTCTCAATTTGCGAGGGTTGAGTCCATCAACGACTTCCCAACCGGAGCGGGACTTGCTTCGAGCGCATCTGGCTTTGCTGCATTGGCTGCAGCCGCGTTTGCTGATGCCGAGTTGTCTCCGACTCGAGAAGAATTAAGTCGGTGGGCTCGGAGGGGCAGCGTGTCGGCTGCGCGGTCTTTGCATGGTGGGTTTGTTGAGCTCTTTCGCGAGGGTGACTCCCATGCGACTCAAATCCTAGCGGAGGACGAGTGGCCTCTCGATGTTCATATCGCGATTACATCGAGCCTGCGCAAGGATGTGGGCTCGACGAGTGGAATGAAAACCTCAGCCGAGCGCTGTCCTTACTATGGCGCATGGGTGGAGTCACAAGAAGCGGACCTCCAAACTGCTCGCGAGGCCATCGCGGCAAAGGATTTTGAAAAGCTCGCGGTCATTACCGAAGAGAGCTGCTTGAAAATGCATAGTGTGATGATGGCGACTCCTCCCGGTCTGATTTATTGGAACGCTGGTACACTCGAGGTTGTTCACCGCGTTCGCGAGCTTCGACGTCAAGGCGTTGGCGTGACCTATACGATTGATGCCGGCCCCCAGGTTAAAGTGATCTGCGAGCCCCAAAATTCGGAGCGCGTCAAGGATGCGCTCAACGACCTTAAAGGGATTGAGAGACTGATTCATGCCGGACTCGGCGGCGATATCGAGGTGACTAGACAATGAGCGGCTTTACCGGTTCGGCTCCCGGTAAACTGGTTGTTTCGGGTGAATATGCAGTTCTCGAAGGGGTACCTGCCCTGGTGCAGGCGGTCAATCGCCGCGCCAACGCACGCTTCATCCCTGATGGTGGCGGGGAGTTAAGATTGTCGGCGAAGCCCCTCGGTATACATGCCTCTCCGATCGTCGGT
>Ga0163109_10003768_pt1 | contig 11585 bp, 17 predicted proteins | sample CRUFie1St13metaG_FD_108704 | JGI IMG/M metagenome (GOLD analysis project Ga0163109, IMG submission 108704) | Marine microbial communities from the Costa Rica Dome - CRUD Field 142mm St13 metaG | ecosystem: Environmental > Aquatic > Marine > Oceanic > Photic zone | place: Costa Rica: the Eastern... | reverse complement strand
TTCATCCCATAATAATCTATTGCAAGTTGTGGTGCTGGGATGTTTTCTACTTCACCACTTTCTACCATCTTAAGGTATTCTGTATATGACTTTACTGCTTCTTCTTCAAAGTAATGTATCATTCTATGTGCAGTCTTAGGAAAGAATACATACAACACAAAGTAGAATATCCAAAAAACTGCTTGTGCAAATAATACTAACCATCTTTCAAATACATTTGGTTGGGTAATCTCCACAAAAAACATAAGATGCATTCTTTCATTCTCTGCTTCTGCAAGGAGTTCTCTAATCTTAGGGCCGTATCCTGTTTGCATCTTACGAAGACTTCTAAGATGTATCCACATACCAGCAACCATGCCAGGCACTCCAGCAACTGTTTCTAGAACAACTGCACGATGTCCATATCTCTTTGCAAAAAATGTATCTGCTATGAATCTAAAGAATTTAGTCATAGACATTGCAAACCAGTCTGATACTGGATTAAAGAATTTCCATAAGTTATGCATGTCTTTTTAGTATCTCTTTACAGTGTGGACACTTTAATGGTATATCCAACAACTTAGTTATTTTTACATGTTTATCAAACTCTGCATCAATGCTTTCGAACTTATCACTTGTAGGAATAGTGTTAAACATTTCCGATGGTAAAGGAAAACCTATGTGTTTTTCTTGTTTCATATCTGTTTGTGTTTTATTTCATTAGAAACTGATTTTAGTTTCATTGAAGATTTTATTTGTTTTAGTGTTTTAAAATAGTAGTTAGTTATCTTAACATCATACCATACACCTTGTTTTTGTACAGCTTTAGATGAGTCTTCTAGTATGTAGTAAGACCAGATTCCAAGTATCTTATCTTGAAATATTCTCCAATTATATCCTTCAGCTATGTTCTTCATTTTTGTGCATTTTAATGAATGCCTCCGCATCTATAACCACTAATGGTTTATGATGATTCTTTTTAATTACAACTATGGGTTCATACTTTCCACAATTTGCTAATGCTTGTTTGTAGGATTCCCAGACATTGACTCGTTCTTGATTTTTACATTCAATTGAGTAAGGAAACTTCTCCCTTGCAGCTCTTGCCATAATGAGGTCTTCACCAGAAGAACCCATAGACCTACTTTCAACATCTTCCTCATGTATTTCTAATTCCTCAATGAGTCTCTCACGAGTCCATTTTTGTAAATTTCTCCCTTTTGCTTTAGCTGACTGTACTTTCACTTAATTTTTCCCATGATATAATTGTGTCCCACTCAATGTCATCCCACTTCTCATTCTCAACATCCCAAACCACAACCTTATTACTTTGTGGACTTTGTTTTGCTGAATGACCTTTGTAAATTCTAGTATAGTTTCTACCAGAATTTAAAGACCTAAAATCAATCTTAACTGTTGAAGATTGAAGTGCATCTAATATTACTTGTCTATTCATCGAAATCTAATTCATCCTGTATATCAAATTCATCTTCTATATTTAAATCTGAACCACAAAATGGACAGTGTTTAATTTCATATCCATCACCCATTTCATGTTCTATATCACCTTCACCACCACATTCCATACAATAAAAAGACTTTACATAGTCTGGGTCTTGCATGATTGTTTCTCCTATTTACTATTATGCCAAGCATATAGTTGGTCATACCCACCTATATTTTCACCATCCACTTTAATTTGAGGGAAGGTTCTTGCGCCTGGAAATTCTTCGAAAAGTTCTTCTCTAGAAAAGTCCTCGTCTAACATTTTGTAACTGTATTCATATCCTTGTTGTTCACATAAATTTTTTGCTTTTACACAATAAGGACATGATGGTTTACTCCATATCTCAATCATTTCATAGTCTCCTGTATAAATTCTCCTAGTAATTCTATATCACTATCTGACAACATTGCAGCTTGTCCCCACATCGTGGATGACATTGCACCTATTGTTTCTCTATTCTTGTAGGATGTTAATCTTCCTACAATGTAATCTGAACTCTGACCTGCTAATCTTGGGAATGTTGCAATACCTTGTCCTTCTTGACCATGACAAGCTGCACATCCAGCCCACAATGGTTTGATAGAAGAGAATGGGTCTCCAGCAGCTTCTTCTCTTTTTGCAATCAATTGTTCTACTACTGACCCATGAGTTCTTACATATTCTTCATAACACTCACCAGTACATGAATGTCCACCAGAGTATCCTTTATATTCTAATTCTGGATATATCATGGTTGCAAAGAATCCAAACAGAAACATGCATCCAAATAATACCATTCCTAATTCTCTCATAATTTAAATCCTGTAAATGTATCTTCTTTGATATCTTGTTTGATACCACCTATTACATAAGACTCTATTTCAGTCTCTTGTGGTGCATTCTGTTGACCTCTAGAGGACAACCAGTGTTGAGTCCATGGTAATGGATTGTTTCTACTAGAAATGTCATAGATTGGATTTAAACCAATTGCACGAAGTCTTCTGTTTGCAATAAATTCTACATACTGACTTAGTAATGGTGTTGACAATCCTAACATACTACCATGCATGAATAGATATTCTGCCCAGTCTTTTTCTTCTTCTACAGCTTCTTCATACATTTTATAGACTTCTGGTTCACAATCTTTCATGACCTTTAACATTACTTTATCTTTCTCTTGGTTCTGATAACATTTAAGAATGTGTTGTGTAATTGCAAGATGTTGTGCTTCATCCCTTGCAATCAAACTGATAATCTTTGCAGAACCTTCCATCTTTTTCATTTCTCCAAATGCAAAAGTACATGCAAATGATACAAAGAAACGAATACCTTCAAGTATGTTAATACTTATTAGTGCAAGATATAATTTTTTCTTTAGTTCATACTCATCTTTTTTATACCCTAAACTATATCTTTGTGCATAGTCAATGAACTCATCATATCTTTTTGTCACTGACTCTGCTCTTGCAATGATTTTATCATCGTCTAGAATTGTATCAAATACCTTTGATGGGTCTGAATACAAATTCTTTATCATGTAAGTGTAGGAACGACTATGGATGGTCTCCATAAAGTCCCATGCAATAATACATCCTTCTAACTCTGGAAGAGTACAAAAGGGTAATAGTGCAGTTGCTGGGCCTCTACCTTGAACTGAATCTAAAAGTGTCTGATACTTTAGATTACTAGTAAAGATGTGTTTATGTGCTTTACTTAGTTCATTGTAATCGTTCCTATCTTTTTGAAGAGAAACTTCTTCTGGTCTCCAGAAGTAACCCAATTGTCTTTGTGTGAGTTTGTCGAAAATCGGATATTTAAAATCGTCATATCGTTGGGTATTAAGTTCCTCTCCAAAGAAGATTGGATTCTTTAAAAAGTTTACTTTATTTCTATTAAATACTTTACTCATATTTCTCATGTCCTTTACCACATGGTTTACCTGTGATAGGGTCTGTTATTCCTGCGTTTGCCCATCTCCAATATTCATCTTGATTTTGGATAGCATCATTTGCTTCTTGCCAGTCTCGATGAGCTTTACTTCCTACTCCATGATATATTGATGGTCTACCATCATATGCAAGTATTGGCCATTGTTTGTACATAGGCCCATCTGCATGTAAATAATGTATAAAGATTTGTCTTGCAGATTCACCTGCTAATCTTTCTCTAAAATGTATTACATTACATCCTTGATAAAACAATGCATCACCTGGCTCCAACTTTACTTGAGAACAGTTTTCTCTTTCTTCGAAAGGAGCTCCCATTGTTAAATCCCATGATGTTTTATTACTCATTCCACAATAGTTCATATCATTACGAACCCATATTGTCCATGGTGTACTATCATCAGTTTCATATGCAATAGGGAAAGTTGCACTAAATTCACATGATGGTCTATCAGTATGACTTAATAATCTTGAATGTCTATCGTATGTTCTACCATATGAATATGTTGGTTGTAAACGATATCCAAATAAGTCTTCTATCTTTTTCTGATACATCATGAGAATAGTTTCCCCATAATTAGGGAAAGGCATTCCTCTACTGACCCATGTATCTAATCCATTACCTTTGTCGTCAAAGTTTTCACTTATAATATGTTCTTCTCTGTAATACTGTTTTCTTTCCTCTTGAAATCTAAACATATGATAAGTCCATTCAATATGGTCTTTCTCAAAAAAGTTTCTTGCAACAAAGAATCTATTCTTTGCAAACTGATAACCTTCTTTTGTTATTTCTGGAACATCATCTGCATAATCTGTTTCTGGATTAAAGACTTCTAATCTTCTTTCCTCTGAAAGATTATAACCTTCTTTAATTTCTTCTTTCGTTCTTTCAAATAACTCTGAGGAAATTCTTTTCCTTTCTTCTCTTTCCTCTATAGGTCTTCTAACATAATTTAAATTGCGCATGCGTCACATTCCTCATCATCTAAATCTTCCACAACTGGAAGTGGTTCGTCTTTTACTTCGACAACCTCATCTGTTTTCATATCATATGTGTTTTGGTAATAAGAAGTCTTCCATCCATATTTATAAGTTTTAAGAAGGTCTGTTGCCATAACTGACAAAGGAACTTCGTTATTTTCATAGTTTTCTGGGTTATAAGACCAGTTACCACTGATACCTTGGTCAAAAAACTTCTGCATAACAGAAACTACTTTAATATATCCATCATTATCTTCCATATCCCATAGTAATGTATAGAAGTTCTGTAATATCTGATATGATGGAACTACCTGTTTTAGAGGCCCTTTCTTTGATTTTTTAATAGTCAAATAGTCTCTAGGTGGTTCAATACCATTAGTCTCGTTAGAAACAACGCTAGAGGACTCAGATGGCATCTGTGCAGACAATGTACTATGTCTTAGTCCATGCATCCTTATATTCTCTCTAAGACCTTCCCAGTCTTCATTTAATTCATTAGGTGTAATCTCATCAACATCTTTCTTATAAGTATCGATAGGTAATATACCTTCTGCATATTTTGTTCTATCAAACCAGTCACATGCACCCTTTTCAAATGCAAGTTTGTTAGATGCATCTAGTAAACAGTATTGAAATCTTTCTGTTAACTCATGCACTAATTTATGTGCTTCTGGGTCACCATACTTTACCTTGTTCTTTGCAAGATAGTGTGCAAGACCGATATATCCTATACCAAGACTTCTTCTTGCTTTGGTAGATACCTCTGCAGCTCTTACTGGATATCTTTGATAATCAATTAGTTCATCTAATCCACGAACTGCAATGTCACATAGTTCTGGTAATTCTTCTAGTTTTATTGAACCTACATTGATTGCAGATAATATACAAAGTGCAATCTCACCATCTTCATCGTCTGGATGACTTATAGGTGTTGTAGGTAATGTAATCTCTTGGCATAGATTACTCATGTTCACTTTATCTAAGAATGAACTATGACTGTTACTGTGGTCTACATTCATGATGTAGATTCTTCCTGTTTCTGCCCTCTCTTTCAACATATCCATGAAAAGAGTTCTTGCATTTATTTTCTTTTTAGGGATAGAATAAGCTCTCTCGTACTTTTCGTATAGTTCATCAAACTTATCTGTACCAAATGCATCGTACAAATCAGGCACATCGTGAGGAGAAAACAATGTAATGTCCTCATCGTTAATAAATCTCTCATAAAATAATTTAGATAACTGAATCGAATAGTCTAACTTTCTGACTCTATTATCTTCTGTTCCTTTGTTATTTTTGAGGACAATAATGTCTTCAATCTCTTGATGCCAGATTGGGAAGTGGACAGTAGCCGACCCACCCCTAACACCATTTTGTGTACAACATCTGACTGTGGATTCAAATTTCTTGAGGAAAGGTATAACTCCTGTATGCTGTACTTCTCCACCACGAATTTTAGAATTGATTCCACGAATCCTACCAGCATTAATACCAATTCCAGCCCTCTGTGCAACATACCTACCAATAGCCATGTCACTAGAGAAGATACTTGGAAGAGTATCATCACTGTCGACCAAAACACAACTAGCAAACTGTCGAAGAGGAGTCCTAACCCCTGCCATAACTGGGGTTGGTATGTTGATTTTAAATTGACTAATCGCGTCATAATATCTTTTAACATAATCTAATCTTATCTCCTGTGGGTAATCCTTAAATAGGACTGCACTAATTAAAATATACATAAATTGTGGAGACTCATACAATTGACCAGACGACCTATCTTGTACAAGATACTTATCCACTACCTGTCTGAGACCTGCGTATGCAAACAACATGTCTCGATTATGATTGAGATATGAGTTTAATTTGTCCCATTCTTCATCATCATAATAATTCAATAGTTCTTTATCATATACACCATGTTCTATATTTCTTTCTACTATATCTTTTAATGGTGGATATATTTTACTGTCTTTCCATTTGGTGTTAAACACATCTTTACGAATTGCAAACAATAATAATCTTGCAGCCACATATTGATAATTTGGTGTATCCAAAGATATCAAATCAGATGAAGATTTTATTAATGTGTCTTGTATTTCTTGGGTTGTCATTCCATCATAGAACGACAAGTTTGCACTCATTTCTACCTGTGATGCAGATACCCCATTGATACCATCACATGCAGCCTCTACCATTTTATGTATTTTTTCTAGGTTTAACTTTTCTTTTGACCCATCCCTCTTTACGATACTCAATCCATTACCATTCACTATACTCTACTCCAGTTATTAATCGCAAGATTTAATGATAAACCTTGCTGTGTATTCTTTTCTATTATATCTTTGACTTTGATGTTTGCCATCCACATGTCATTGATATCTTTTTCTTTTATTGTCTCTGGCCAAATACAAACTTTGTAACCTTGGTCACCCATAGACCTCATCTTCTTGATGATTTCTTTGTTCCGAGGTTCATTGTCAAAGATAAGAGTAGAGTTACTCTTACTAATTTCGTTTGTTACCTTGGAGAAGTCTGACCCACCGACTGCAATGCAGTTGGGCAGAAATAGAGAGTCAATTGGCCCTTCAACAACATAAAGAGGTTGGTTGAAATCAACTTTGTCGAGATTGAAAATAAGTGGTTTTTCTTCATCGAATCTTAATGTTAAATATCTTAGTTGTGAATCATTTAATGCTCTACCTGTAACACCTATGAGATTTTTTTGTCTATCATAGAAGGGTAGAACTAGTCTTGGGTCGTTTCCTAAAACTCTCTTATTATACTTATAATTTATCGAACTTAGACTTTGTGAATTCTCAACAAAGTAGAAATCTTTCCACCACTTTTCTGGTATCTGTCTTCTGGTCAAGTAATCAACACATAATTGACTATCTTCAGCCTTGGGATACTTTGCAAGTGGATTAGATTTGAACTTTGGTGGTTCAAAAGTCATGTTCTGTTTTGCAACTGGTCTGGTGTCATTTTTCTTACCAAACTTTTCCATGACCCATTGCTTGTATAACATGTCATCGTGGTCTTTGAGAAAGATACCTATGTTAGTGGAATGACCACAATTGTGACACTTATATACATAAGTATCTTTATACACAAAGTGATAACCTCGTGCTTTCAATTCATTTTGGGAACTATCTCCACAATAGGGACACGAATGGTTAAGAAGTTTATCATCTTTCCATTTGTAATTCCTAAATCGTGAAGATACCAATTTAAGGTATTTTTTATCAATCCACAAAGACATATATCTATAATACTATAAGTCTGGGATTTGTCAAGGGTATATTCGTTCTCTCTTACGAATATCTAGACATTGGTTTTATGGTTTTTCTATGACTGCAGCCTTTGCTTCTGTGGTAGTTCCATCTGGGTTTTTAATGGTCACATTTCTATAGTAAACTACAACTTCTTGTAATTCTCTAATGTATCTTCGTAGTTCTTGCATGTTATATGACATGAGTTCATAATCACTGACCGACATTGCAACGAATACAACATCTCCAGAGTTCATCTTTTTCATATCATCTAAGAATCTATCTAGATAAGTATAACCTTCTGGCCAATCTGGATTTTCTTTGCCGAGTGAGCAGTCTCTTTTTCCTTCTTCGTTTTTGACACATGGATTAGTTATTTTTGCCTCTGATACCACATAGAACCTTGGTTCTTTCAAATCAATGTTCCTAGGCATTGTAGGTTGTATTATATCAATTTCAATAGGTTTGGATATTACTTCAACCTGTCTAGATGCACAACCACTAATTGTTAGGATTGATATCGCTAGTAGGGTCGTCCAAACTGTCCAATTCTTTGCTATCATTTTCTATACTCTCAAAAACTTCTTTAGTTGCATTGTTTACTCTCTTTTCAATCATTCCTGGCTTTGCAACTGCAAGTTGGTTTAAATTATGTCTCCTAAAAATGTCCAGATAAGAATTCATTTCTTGTTCTATCTGTGCATTCTTTCTCATCATGTTTTGTAAAGACTGTCCTTGTCTTTCATATGATTCTTTCATTGCAGTAATAGTTTGTTTCTGTTCTGCTACTGCAACTGTAAGTGCCATGTTTTCTTGTTTGACACCTTGATAATCTTCCCATAGGAAAAATCCACCGACTCCCATGACAAAGATTACTCCTATCAACATTTGATTCATTATGAATTATCCTCAATCCATTGTTTGATTTCTGCAACTGTAAAAAGATTCTCTGCATCTTCATCTGGTATTTGAACATCAAACTGAGATTCGATATCCATGATTACTTCAACTACAGATAATGAATCAGCACCTAAGTCATCAACAATATGTGATTCGTCTGTAATTGTAGATATATTTACATTTAATCTTTCTGATAATATTTTTTCTAACATTATAACTCCCTTATTATATAGTTCAGTCCAGCTGCACTTCTATACTCCACTACTTCATTATCATCATTTCTAAATTTTAAATGTTTCTCTTTTTGTACTAGAATCTTTTTTGCAACATAAGTCCTGTCATCTGCATCTCCCCATTCTTTATTGAATGATACAGTGACCTCATATCTCTCTCTGAATAAATTTATGAACCATAACCAAGCACATTTAATCCAGTCCCAGACCTTAATTATTAACTTTTGCACCTGCTCTCCACTGATAACATGACCAATATCTTGCTTTCCATTTAGGGCCTGGATTATCACAATTATGTCTAGCTCTGAATGATGCTCTTCTCTTAGGGTCGTCCCTCTTGATTGATAATCCTGTTGTGTCACCGAATGATACTTTGACTACATTACCTTTTTCATTCTTGACATAAACATAAAACTTTTTACTACCACCTCTGATTGGGTCGTTTAATTTTACTTTTTTACCTTGATATTCTGCTTCTGTAATTACATGGTCAAATAAGTTATCACAATCATCACAACAAGAATCAACTTCTTCACCCATCCTCAAGAACATTCTGTTTTTAGATTGATTCTTATCAGATGCAGTCATTCCTACCATTTTTGCAAGTGAGTTGATAAAATTCATACCATCTTTCTGATTTCTTTTATATCTTTTACCCATCTCAGACTTAAGTTTCTTTGCAATTACATCAAGAACTCCAGCAACATCTGTTACTAATTTACCATCTGTTACAAGTCTTGCCTCATTTACAGATGCAAGTGAACCTTTAAGGACTACTTTTTTCTTTTCCTTTTCTTTATCTTTTACATGTGGTTCATGTTCTGGTTCATTATCAGCAACAATCATACCTATCTGATTAATTAAAGATGTAACTACTGGTGTAGGTAAAGTTGATAATTGTTGCACTACATCTTTAGATAGACCTTTTACATTTTTTAGTTTCTTTTTCCAAGAAGAGATTGCAGTCATATCTTTTTTTCTTGACTCATTCATTGACTGGCCTGGAGTATCATCCATGTACCTTTTTAAAAGTTCTGGTGTACCTATCTCTCTATATTCTGAATCTTCTTTTTTTCTTTTCTTTTTACGAACAATAGGTTTATCAGTAGAAACTGCAACTCCAGTTGCATTTACTGGTGCATCCTCGAACATGTCTTTGAATCTTTTCATTTAACTATTTCCAATGGTTTACTAAGTTCTTCCCATGAAGTTTCGTAATCTGAATCTCCAAGTGAAAACTTAGAAAGTCCTAACATATCATATTTATGCAAAAGTCTATCTGGAAGTAATCCAACTTTCTTAAGATTAGGCATAATTCTAGTAAATAGTAGTTCTTGAAACTGAATATTCAGTTCATTTTTAGTAATATATTCATCTGTATATTCAATATCAAATCCCCATTTTTCCCAAACATCATACTGTTTAAATCTATTTCTTAATACTGTACAAGCCTCTAAACAAAAATCTTCTCTTTCTTCTTTCTCTGGAAGAGTTAGTGTTTGCACATAACTTTCTAGATAGTTAACACCAAAGGTCACATGTCTTGCTTCGTCTCTAATAACAAGAGTAAGTATTCCTCTGAGAACTGGGTCTGTTGTTGTTTGTTTTATAGTATTGAAGATTGCAAGTGCAAGACCTTCAATAATAATTTGCATTCCTATAAATTTTAAATCCCACCTTTCATCTGTGAGGATTTTATCTAATAATGCTTTTAACTGTGTACCGATAGGAAACATCCTACCAACTCTAGTTTGTATATACTTGTTGAATGCTTCTACATGTCTTGCCTCATCAAAAGTTTGTGAAGCTGCATATAGTTTTGCATTAAATGTTGGAGCACAACTTGTAAGTTGAGATGCAACTAACAATGCACCTTGTTCACCATGTAATAACTGTGCAAGTGTCCAATTATTTAAATCTTTAACAAACTCTTTTCTTTGTTCTATAGATAAGTGTTTGTAGTCTTTGTGATTTTTCCACTGTTCATTAAAAAACATGAATGCAGTTTCATCTTCATCTGGATTAGGAACATCCCAGTTTATATCTTTTTCTACATTCCATTCTTTTTCCTTACCCAGTTCATATAGTTTTTTGATTCTATCATCTTGAACTGTGTAATCCCAATTGTAAGAACCAGTCAAAGGTGTATTAAATATTTCAATTACATCCTCTGGATTGATTCCCTCGTTTTCCACTGGATAGTTTGCACCACTGAAATGTGCAATATCTTTTGGTGGGTTTTGTACTTTTGTAATTTTCATAAAGCCATTCATTTAACATCATGTCCTGTAATTAACATGGACTGGTCTTGCGTTATGTTGTAGACTCTGTAAATATCTACTCCCATCACATTATCAGTCCTTCCTAACACCTGTACTTGGTCACCTCGTGTACCAATACAGTCCTCTTCGTTCCAAACTGATTGTCTTAATTCATACTCTTTTCCTTTTTGTAGATTGTTTCTGTTCTCATGACCTTCTAATAAGTCAAGGGTTAAATTATTATCTTTGAGATATTGATAGAATGTTTCTTCTAGATATTTTCCATCAATGTTAAAATGTTCTTTGAGAAGTGCTAACGATGCAGCGTAAGATGCAAGTCTTGTTCTACCAAATGGTAGTAGTTCTAAGATTCTTTTTAAATTAAATACTAATCTATGTAGTAATGTGAATGAGTTTTTTTCTTCTGAGGTTTTGGGTTTCTTTGATTTGATTCTTTTACCATTATCATCGATGAGACCGAACTTGTATGCATCCATCTCTTCCCATTTACGAGTCATCATTTTAAG
>Ga0163109_10003767_pt1 | contig 11585 bp, 7 predicted proteins | sample CRUFie1St13metaG_FD_108704 | JGI IMG/M metagenome (GOLD analysis project Ga0163109, IMG submission 108704) | Marine microbial communities from the Costa Rica Dome - CRUD Field 142mm St13 metaG | ecosystem: Environmental > Aquatic > Marine > Oceanic > Photic zone | place: Costa Rica: the Eastern... | reverse complement strand
TTAGACCAGGCTACTTTCCTTTTACGGAACCTAGTTTAGAACTAGACATGTCTTGTGTTTTTTGTAACAAAAAAGGATGTAAAGTTTGTAAACACACGGGTTTCATAGAACTGCTCGGCTGTGGAATGGTACATCCAAACGTTCTCAAATCATGCAACCTAAACCCTAATGAGTACCAAGGTTTCGCCTTTGGCATGGGTTTAGATAGAATACTTATGCTCAAACACGGATTTGCCTCTGTATGTGATTTAAGAGCAAACGACCTTAGAATACTTAAACAGTTATAAAATGTACGCAAGTTTAAATTGGATAAAAAAATATATAAAAACAAACTTAGAGCCATCTAGCGAAGAATTAAGAGAGCTACTCACCCTTCACTCATTTGAAATTGATGGAGTTGAAACAGAACAAGAAAAATATGCAAACATAGTTGTTGGACAAATTTTTGAACTTCATAAACACGAAAATGCAGATTCACTAACAGTCTGTAAAGTGGATATAGGTTCAGAAATAGTACAAATTGTTTGTGGTGGATCGAATTTAGAAAAAGATATGCTTGTTGCAGTTGCACTACCAGGATCAAAAGTAAAATGGCATGGTGAGGGAGACTACATTACTCTTCAAAAAACTAAAATTCGTGGAGAATCAAGCTTTGGAATGATTTGCGCAGCAGAAGAAATTGGACTTGGAATTTCACAAGAAAAAGAAATAATGGATCTTAATTACACCAAAGCCAAACCTGGCACAAATATTGCTGAACTCTTTGAGAAAAAAGACATTATTTTCGATATAGATAATAAATCTATCACAAATCGTCCAGATTTATGGGGTCACTACGGACTAGCTCGTGAAATTGCCGCTATAACAAACACAAAATTCATTCCATTTGAAAAGTCAAAAAAAGTTAAAATACCAACTAGCGGTGAACAAGCTATAATTCATCTTGAAAACCCAGAAATTATTAAAAGATTTCAAACCTTAATTATAGAAAATCTAGAAGTAAAACCTTCACCAAAACTTATTCAAGAAAAACTTGAAAAATGTGGGTTTAAACCAGTAAATAACATAGTTGATGCAACAACAATAGTACAACTAGACCTTGGAATGCCAATGCATGCATATGATTTTGAAGATATTTCAGAAAACGGATTAGCAGAACTGACAATCAAATACGCTAATCCAGAACAAGGAAAACAAGTGGAGTTACTAGATGGGAAAAAAATAGATTTGCAATCAAACGACCCTGTTATTTATAAAAAAGATACTCCCCTATGCCTTCTTGGAACAATGGGTATGATGTTTTCTTCTGTAAATACAAATACAAAAAAAATCATAATAGAAGCAGCAGCTTTTAACCAAGAGGTTCTAAGAAAGTCACAAAAAAATCATAATATTCGGACAGATAGTTACCAACGACACGAAAAAGCAGTAGATCCAGAGCAAACAACAATGGCAATACATTTATTTGTTGAAACTCTTTTGCAATCATGCCCAGATTTAAAAGTGTGTGGAGATATTCAAGACGCCTATCCACACCCGTATCCAATTGAGGCAATTACACTTCCAATAAACAAGCTTAATAGCTACTTAAGTTTAAATTTAACTGGAGATCAATCAAAAGAGATTCTAGAAAAACTCGGATTTTTTGTCGAAATTAAAGAAGACAACATCCTTGCAACACCTCCAAGTTTTAGAGCAACAGGAGACATATCAATACCGGAAGATTTAATAGAAGAAATTGGTAGAATTTACGGTTATTACAACATTCCATCAATAATGCCTGCACCAAGTGAAAAATTAAATTTTGAAAACAAAACTCGTAAATTCGAGCACAAACTAAGAGATTACCTTAGCAACATTGGTTTCTATGAAGCATTAAATTACTGTTTTTATGGAGAAAACACAATTCAAGCTCTAAATTTAAATACAAATTCTCACATTAAGATTGCGAACGCTTTATCTAAAGAAGCTTTTGCAATGAGAACTTCTTTATTACCAAATTTACTTGGAACATTATCTAAAAACAAAGCAAATTCTGAAAATAATATGTTTTTTGAGATAGGAAGAACATACACAGAAATCGGACAATTCTTCCCTGCAGAAGAAATTAAACTGGCCATAATAAAACAATCCAATACAGAAAACTTTTTCGAAATCAAAGGGGTTGTAGAAAGTATTTTCGAAAAAAACGGGTTTAAATCAGTAAAATACTCAGAAGGAAGCCAAAAATATGATTATCAACATCCATATAAAATACTCGATATACTTTCGCACGACGGAAAACTACTAGGACAAATCTTTGGAGTTTCACCTGTTGCCCTTCAAAAACTCGACTTACCAACAAATAAATTTGTAACATTCGCAACAATTAACTTAGGCATGCTAGAACACCTTCCTCAAAGTATCAAAAAACCAAAGCCAGTTTCTAAATACCCAGCAACTACCTTCGATGTTTCTGTAGTAATTACCGAAGAGTTAACTTACTCAGAAGTTCTCAAGCAAATCAAAAAATCTTCAAACCTTATTCAATCAATAGAATTATTCGATTTATACACAGGTAAAAACATCGATGCAAACTGCAAAGCACTTGCCTTTAAAATCACTTTACAAAGTTTAGATAGAACCCTCGAAGACACAGACTTACACCAAGCTCAAAACAAAATATTTGAGAATCTAGAGTCAATCGGAGGAAAAATTAGAGGTAAATAAATTTTATGTCTAAGCATGCTGATATAAAAACTCAAATCATAAACCTAAGCCAAAGCTTAGGTTTTTCTGACTGCAAAATTGCCTCCGCAACAAAACTAGAGCAATACAATAAACACTACGCCGAATTTATAGCACAAGGGCGACACGGGGAAATGCAATACCTCGAAAACCACGCTCCTCTAAAAACAAATCCACAACTTATTCAACCTGGAGCAAAAAGCATAATCATGCTTTCTATAAATTATTTCCAAGCACGGCGCGACCTTAAAACTAGTTGGCAACCACAAATGCACATCCCCTCTCACAAAGAAGGACAAGTCGCTCGCTACGCCTTTGGCCGTGACTACCACAAAGTTTTTAAAAATAAATTAAAACAATTAGCAAAACTTATAAACGAACATTTCCCAGATTCAAAAACTCGCTTTTTTGCGGACTCAGGTCCATTACTCGAGCGACAATATGCAGAATTCTCGGGACTTGGATACATTGGCAAAAACTGTCTATTAATAACTCGCAAATATGGTAGTTGGGTTTTACTTGGAGAACTTATCACCACTCTAGACATTCCAGCCGACGAACCTTTTGATCGCCAAAGCATGCAATGCGGAAGCTGCAACAAATGCCAAGTCGCCTGCCCAACAGGCGCTCTCGATGCAGATTACAAAATGGATGCCTCTAAGTGCATATCTTACCTTACCATCGAATACAAAGGCATAATCCCAGAAGAACTCCGACCCAAAATTGGCAACTGGATTTTTGGCTGCGATATTTGCCAAGAAGTCTGCCCTCACAACATTCGTGCGAAACAAGCCACACTACCAGATTTTACAAAAGCAATTGCTGGCAATGATTTAAACCTCAAAGAAATTCTTGAGATACAAGACGACCAACAATACCTCGCTCGCTTTGCAGGATCACCTCTCATGCGTGCCAAGCGTACAAAACTACTTCGCAACGCCTGCATTGTAGCAGCCAACCTAAAACGCCAAGATTTACTACCTCAAATCAAAAAGCTCTGTCTAGATACAGATGAAATAATTGCCCACCATGCACAGTGGGCCACACAAATTCTATCTTCCTGATAATTCAGTCCCCCTTGGATTCATCCTAACAATTACCATGCCCTCACAAGCGATTCCAGTACAACTGCATCCATATTGCTCTCTTCGACTAAAATATAATTCATCCATATAAACTCCATAATCCAAGACATTCAAAATAAAATCCAAGAAATTTCACCCGAAGTTGCAAGTAAAATCCACCAATTGTAAGAATCTAAATTGAACTATGAGTCAGAAGGCCGATTATCCTGAACAAAGATAACTTCATCATCAAAACCATAATGATATTGAGCTAATCGATATGCAATATTGTGCTCAGAAGAAGTTTCTCTGGAAGCAATAACTCTAGAATTACAACCAATGGTACCACAAATCATTTGAGCCATATTGATAAAAAATGAACCCATTTTTAATTGCTGATTTGATGCTAGTTTTGTTTTGGCATTTGAACATGAATCCAACAAAATATCACTCCCCCTTAAAACTTCTAACTCTCCAAGATTCCTCAAATCTTGCTCATCCGCTAAACCCAATTGCAATTCATCTGGTTCTGAACTTGTATCCTTTAAACGTGAATCTTTACCTCCGAAACTTAAAGAACCTTGAGACCCATGACCACCAATTTCTAATAAATTAATATGAATACCAAACTCTTCTAACTCCAGCATAGTATCGAAAAACTCACGTTCTGAACTAATTTCAAAATACAAATTATTCTGATCTTTATCGTATCGAGATACTGGCTTATTAAAAGCTCCATTATGGTCTGAATTTGGATAAAAAGTAACATTAAACCTTTTATTTTCAAAAAAAGTTTTATCTCGTCTCTCAAATGCTGCCCTAGAATCAATAATATTTCTTAAGTACGCATAAGGTCTCACCAAGTGATTATAATAATTTATACCTAGCTCTTCTAATTCTAAACAATCATTTTCAATATTAGTAATTTCATCTCTTAGCCGTAAATCATGACCATATCTTAAAATTCTAACAGTCATATCTGTTATTCTATGATCATCATCAAATTCACATTCATGTTCAACAATCTCAAAACCATCAGGTGTGTTAAAAATTTCTGCACCTATAGGAATCTCTATATTTCGTAAGGTATTAATTATTCCAGTGTCGTCATTTGCAGACATCTGTGTTACAAAATATCTAAATTTAGGTAATTGAATATAAGTTAATAAAGTAGCATAGTCACGATTTATTAGAGCAATATCCAAACAAGTAGAAACAATATCAATAGAAACTTCTACAGGTATTTCTTCATAATGTTCTAAAAGAACTCTATAATCTTCAAGTATTAAATCTTTCAACCTGGGATAAAGCTCACTTAATTCAGCATAATGTTCAAATAATTCATTAACATTTCCAGACACTAAAGTTACTTTTACAATAGACTCAAGCACATTCGATAATTCAGAATCTAATCTAGATTCAAGAACATCCAAATGTTCTAATAAAGAAACAGCAAATGTTGATTCTAAAGTGATTAAGGATTTAAAAGTTTCTAAATTTTGAGTAATAAATTCATCTAAATTATCTAGAATAAGTTTAGTTGTTTCTTTACGTTTATTAGACATTAAATAAGATAAATCATTAAAATTCAGACTTAAACACGAGCTAACTTCATCTTTCATTTGCATCTTATTTGAATATACTGATACTATAGGATTATCACCTATGTTGTCGTCACGACTTCCGGATCCTCTCACCCAAGTTTCACCATTCTTAATCAAGTGTACCTCTGTATTTCTAGAAGGTAACAAACTATCAGACCATTCTAAATAAATCATTCTTGAATTTATAGATACATGTTTTATACGAGCCGTTGGAAAATTCTTAAAATTAATTCTAATACCTGGTAAGACAATCGCATCTTGTGTTACTTCTGTTGCAGCTATAGCTAAGGCTTCTAAAACATTATCAGGTAACCTATATCCCCTAGAATTACACGTATCTTGAGAAACATACATGTGCCATTCAATTAAAGGAAGTACATTTCTAGCGATATTATCAATATTCTGAAAGACTCTTAATCTCTCATTTATAGTTTCTAATTTTGTTGGTGCTTGTACTAAACGCACATGAATTTCTAATTTCAATTGTTCAAGATTTCTAATTTGCAACATAACACGTCCATAACTACTTTCTGGAATATCTCTAAGTTGAGTTATAAGTTCATCAATTTTTTCTAATTGAGAAGTTAATAAAGAAACAATCTGATCAAACTTTTCCTTAAAAGAAATCATATCTTCCAACCGACTTTCATTGTCATGACGTAGATTTCCCGACCTATCAAGCCTTGGAATTCTCTCAGATAGTATTTTATCAAATTGCTCTAAGGCATTAGGTATCTGAGTTTCAATATCAGATGAATTCACATTTTCAATCTGCATCTGCCTCAAAGTCGCTACAGATGGCTCAGTATCCTCAGCGTTACTTAACAATCGCAACACAACCATACCTTCATTAGAAACCTTAGCACAACTACTACCATACTGCTCAAAACGATTTACATATATCTCTTCTAGCTCAACACCAGTGTCTTCTAAATCCTGTTTATTATAATATCTAAATGGCATTACTATAACCTTGCTACCACCTTCACGTCTTACTCTATTAGCAATTGCAAGTGCATTATTCATTTCTTCACGAGTAGAATCACCATTTTCATCCATACCTTCAGTGTCATTTATAAATACTAAGTTAGATTGATCAATATTTTCAAGGCCCAACCAATGCCCTCCAGTATCAGTATTTTGAGCATTTAAGAATAAATTTACCTTGATTAATTTACCATGTATTTTAAAACTTAATCGGTAAACACTTTGCCAAGCTTCGGATTGCTCAGAATATTCAGAGGTAACATCCTCAAAAGATTCTGCAAGATCTGTTAGAGCATCATTACGAGCTTGAACATGACCTAACAATGAAAGGATATCAGATCTTACATCAGAAACTTCAGTCAAATTCATATTCACACTCTCTAAATTATCATTACTTAATATTAATCTACTTGCAGTCTCTATAATAGAAAGGTGTGCTCCAGCTCCAGGATAACTTAATGTTAATTCAGACTGAGAGCTAAATTCTGGCAAACTACCAACAATTTCACCCACTCGACTAAAAGCATCTATATTTACCATATTCGTACCATCTCCCTCAGGCATATGATCTACAAGCGTATCATGTAAATACACAAGTTTATCATCTAATTCATCAATCTTATTTTGCCTAAGCAAATCTAAACATTCCCTTTTAAATTGGCGTAAACGTAAATTAGAAAAACCCAATTCACGTGAAACTCTAATTCTTTGAATAGATTGGCGACATAAGCGTTTAAATTCGACAAGAGTAAGTTCACCATCTCTAAAATCAGTAATGTTACATCTAACTTCAGATAGTGAATCATATCCCCCCCCTCTTTCCATTTGTTGAAAAGTACCAGACATTCCTGAGAAGTAAGTATATGGATCGGATATTCTTAAAGCAGATGGCATAAACCCATCTTCATTTAAACCCTCAACATTTCTAAAGGTTGGATTAATTAACGATCTTACTTCTTCATGTACAGAATTAATTGGTACATCATTCCGCATAAGAAATCTTGCCGTAGATAAAGATGGAATATTTAAAAATTGTGATAAAAATTTATTTCCAAATAAATGATTATCAAAACCATATTTAAGCAAATTCACCAAGTTTTCTCGCAATGCATCACCAGATCTCTGAAGGCGCATACGATTATTCGTGGATCCATAATCTATGGTAAATTTAAAAAAATGAGACAACAAAGGTTCACTTTCAAAATTTATAAAGATCAACTTGTCGACCTCTAAAGAATCTACCGATTGAATAACCCCCCATATATTTGAATACAAAATATTTATCTGATTAGAAAAAGTTTCAATCTCTTTAGTCTCAATATTAATATAATGAATTAAAGTCTCTTGAACATTATCTGGACTCTTTAGTTGACGTTTATAATATTCAACCTGTCTTAATTTTTGTTGTAATCGATAAGTTAAAAAGGCAATATCATCACAAATAGTTTTAACTCTCAAATATTTATCATAACCCTCAAATAAGGAACCCATAAACTCGTTTAATTCTTGATTTGTAACTTGTAAATCATCATCCAAGGCACTTTCCTCAAGCAAAACAAAATCTAAAAATCTATCTCTTAAAATATTTTTAGTATACTCATCTAATTCCAAGGAATCAATTTCAACCAATTTGGTTTCAATAAAACCCTCAAACTCAATTTGCCAATAATCAAATCCTTGAACTTCCTCTGGAGACTCTACATAAAATTCTGCATTACGTTCAAATTGTTCTGTTAAATTTTCTAAATTACCCATTGTACTCACTCATTAATTGCTCAAATTTAAATTCAACCTTGGCCTTACTTAACTCCAACTTAGTTGACTTATCTAAAAGCTTATATAGCTTTACTTGGTCTTTTACAGACATTTTATCCAAATTATCTAATAAAATTTGCTTTCTTACTCCCAAAAACAAACTAGATTTTTGAATTAACTTTGTTAGTGCTTCTTTAAAGTTCATAATAAATAAATAAATAAATAAATTATATTATTATACAATATTAAATCAGAACTTGCAAGCAAAGAAACCTTTTGCTATAATAAATAGATTTAAAAAAAATATGAGAGAAAGACTACAAACAACAACATCTTATACAAGCACGGAAATTCTAAATCGAACTGCAGATAGAACTCGATACTATGATGCAAATTTTATAGAAATTTCTAAAACAGAATACCGCAGCGGAGTAAAGGGCTTTGTAGTTCCAGGGATTGACATTAATGGTATGCGTGAAAAACTTTTCAACCCAACAATTATTCAAGAGTATCCAAAACTAAAAAGAATTTTTCAACAATCAAGATTGTTTAGTGAGTATATAACAAGCGAAAGCTTACAAAACAGTTTTTTTCAAAGGGTATTTTTTGGCTTATTAGCATCTGAAAGTTCATTTGGAACAATTACAACCGTAAGACGTGAAAATACAAATAAGGGATTATACCAAATAACTAGAACCTCATTCAAAGATGCCCCAAATGCAAAATATTACAATACACTCTGGCCATTCGATGAAAAACCAGCGAGAAAACATATTACAGACCTAGAGTATGCAGCCCACTTGTGTGTCTTAAATTTTGACAGGATATATGAAATCACGAGGCCTTTACTTAAGAATTTTTCTGAATCAGATAAAGCCGAACTCATTTTACCCATTTTGATAATAGCTTATAATCAAGGTGGAGGTGCAGCAAACAGAATACTAAAACAACTTATTGAGTATAAAAAAACACACAACAGATTTCCATCACGTACACAAATGCTAAAAAATGCATTAAGTTCAAACTATTATCAACCAGGTCACCTAACTTATTTTTTCAAAATTTGGGCTTACTCTAATGATCTAAGATCACAAGAAGCACGTGTAGCTGCGCAAGCCGAGGGATATATTGAGTCAACAAGCCAAAGAGTTGCACTTAGAGAAGAAGTAAGAAGCAATTTTACTGAAAATCAAAGAGTCCAAACACAAGAATCGGAAGAAGACACACAAGACATAATTATTGAGGGTGAAGAAGAAAAAGAGACAGTTACACTAGAGCAACTTTTTGCAACGGATTTACCGCAACCAGAAGATGAATCAGAAAGAGAATTAATCACACTTGAAGATCTTTTTGAAGATATTTCACCAACACCAGAGTCTAGTGATGAACTTACCAAAGAAGAACAAATCAATAGAATGTTGCGCGATCTTAATCAAATAGAAACAAGACTCAATGAAATCGAAGTTGCTATTAACACATTGAACGCAAATCAAAGCTCACCTTCTGAAAACCAAGAAGTCATAGAACAAATACAACAACCAAGATGGAGACAATTCTTAGAAAAAAGAAATTACACCCACGATGAAATGGTAAACTTTATAGTAAATACTTTTGAACCAACAAGAGAAACCGAAGGAAATAAATATACGGACAGATATCCATTCGATATATCTATAAGTGGATATATTGACTCTGAAAATGCAATTCTAATTTCATCAAAAGATTCTCGTACCCTTATAGAAAGAGTAATGCAAACTCCAATTGATAGATATCCTAGAAAAGATAGAACAGAAATCACACAAATATTAAATATCAACAGAGGTAGAAGATAGGTTAATTCTTTTCAGATATTGCTTGTTTTGTTGCATCCAAACCAATTAGTGCACATTTTAAACGCACAGGTCCAACTTCTATACCAAGTAAATCTACAACAAAATCTGGAGTAATTTTTTGAATGTCATCAACATGCATACCAATAATTTCATCCGAAAGCATACTCATTGCAGCAACAGATATAGCGCAGCCTTTACCCTCGAAACTAAAATCGATAACCTTTTTATTTTCAATCTTTAAATACACAGTCACTTCATCGCCACAAGAAACATTTTTACTATGACATGTGTGTGTATGCCCATCACAAACACCAAAGTGTTCCGGGTCACGGTAGTGATCGAGAATATCTTGCATTGGATTCATTACCTTTTGTTAAACATTGAATTTATTTCCTTCAGCTCAGCTAATAATCTGTCACAATCCTCTACAGAATTATAAATTCCAAAACTCACACGTACACTTCCATGCAGCCCCATTTTTTTATGTAACAAATGCGCGCAATGCTGACCAGCTCTTACACATATATTTTTTTGACCAAGCATAAAAGCTACATCGTGTGAATGCACATTTGTTATATTAAAACTTATCACATGTGCATGCGTTAAGTCTGGCTCAAGTAATTCAATAAAATCTAATTTTTTTAATTCAGATAACAAATATTTTGATAACTCTTGTTCATTTAAAGAAATTGTTTTCATACTTATCTCAGAAACAAATTCGACTGCAGCAGCTAAACCAATAATTTCTGCAATTGGTAGTGTTCCAGCTTCTAAAGCCTCAAAACCAGTTTTAAGTGTAATCTGCACATCTTCTTCAAAAGAAACATCCTCTACAGCTCCCCCTCCAAAAAATATTGGGTCTAATTTTGAATAAACAGATTCTTTGACAACCAAAACCCCCACACCAGTAGGTCCGTATAATTTATGCCCAGAAAAAACTAAAAAGTCACAACCAAGTTCCTGAAAATTCACATCTCTATGACTCACAGCCTGACATGCATCTACCAACACCAGTGCTGAATGTTTTTGAGCTACTCTAGATATACTTGCAACATCCACATTGTGATTTAAAACATTCGATGCCAAGGTTACATAAACCAAAACCGTTTTAGAATCGATTAAAGATTCTATTTCAGAAAATTCTTTTGCCACTTTAATTTTAAGACCAAAATTTTGCGCCTGAGCAACAATCGGAAGTAAACTTGAGTGGTGTTCATTTTCACATACAACAACGTTAAGAGAACCTAAATCCGACTTCTCTTTCGATATTTTACCAAGAACACCCAACGCAACCTTGTTCATTCCATCTGTTGCACCACTTGTAAATACTATTTCATTCGGTTTTGCAGAGACAAACTCTGCCACTTTTTTACGAGCATCAATAACTTTTTGAGTAGCCATATCAGCAATTGGATAAAAACCTCGAGCTATGTTCGATGAATAATCAGTATAATAATCTAACATCTGCTTTAATACTACTCTTGGCTTTAAAGCAGTCGCAGCTGTATCTAGATAGACCAAATCAGATTTTTCGTTAAAAATTGGAAATAGCTCTTTTAGCATTTACAAAAAATAAATTATGAAAAGATTCTACCATTTTTTACAAAAAAAGCAAC
>Ga0163109_10003766_pt1 | contig 11586 bp, 11 predicted proteins | sample CRUFie1St13metaG_FD_108704 | JGI IMG/M metagenome (GOLD analysis project Ga0163109, IMG submission 108704) | Marine microbial communities from the Costa Rica Dome - CRUD Field 142mm St13 metaG | ecosystem: Environmental > Aquatic > Marine > Oceanic > Photic zone | place: Costa Rica: the Eastern... | reverse complement strand
TGCGGACTGTGTGCTGTCACCCGTTTAGAGACGATCTTTCGACAAGCCAGTGGAAGCAGCATTGTATCCACTGCCCACAATATCCTCGCAGGTCGCATTCAGCTTCCCGATGCTGGCATCGGGAATGAGAAACAGGACTTTCATTTTTTACCATCAACTGATGCGGACGAGTGTGTTCATAAGGTTGTAGAACTTTGTAGGAAAATCCTTCCTGATCGAGGTTATCATGCACTTTCGGATGTCCAAATACTAGCACCAATGCATCGCGGTACCGTGGGTATCCATAATCTCAATCTCATCTTGCAGAATACTTTTCACCCAAGCTCTCGAGGCAAGCAGGTCGCTGGTACACAGTTTAGAGTCGGAGATAAAATAATTCAGATGCGAAATAACTACGACAAAAATTTATTCAACGGTGATGTCGGATTTATACTGGGAATCGATGAAGGTTCAGGACTCGTTCGCACTGAATTCAATGGCGAGAGCAAGGATTTGCAGAAAGGTGAATTAACCGACCTATCCCTAGCATACGCCATCTCTATTCATAAGAGTCAGGGTAGCGAGTATCCAGTGGTGATTCTTCCTCTGATGAAACAGCACTTCATGATGTTACAACGTAACCTGATTTACACCGGAATTACCCGTGGTAAAAAAGAAGTCTTCTTGATCGGCGAACCTGAAGCCTACGCCATGGCAGTACGAAATGCTAAAAGCAATATCAGGCGTTCAAATCTCGTGGAAAAAATCCTGAAACTAAAATAGCAATGATGTGGGGAAAGAAACTGCGATGGCTCAGTGGGCGGCACCGTGGTCGCCGTGGCTTGCATGTTCGTTGTTGTCAACGTACACCTTAACAAGCCCAATTAATCCAAGCATTACCGCGGCAAGTACCCATGGAACCATGGATGCTTTGAGAAGTCGTCGCCGCCTTGCCCCGCACTTGTGGCAAACCTCGCTGCTTTCAGAGTTTGTTTTCCCGCAGGACTTACATTGCCAAGTGTCGATCCATTCCATGATTTTTACCTAGATATTATTCCCATACCAATGCGAGATTGCCGCTGAATAGCAAGATAGAATCAACGAGTATCCACCTTTATTTAGTTTTTCTTATCTTCCCAATGACGGACTCTAGATTGGGTTTTCTCTTGCTGGATAGTTAAGGTCAGATAGGCTGGTCGAGTAATCAAAGTTATGAAGCAGAATGGGTTTTCTGAAACTCTCCTTTGGATTGGTGTTGTAGTTCTAACGGCACTGGTTTGGCTGTTTCTTCGAGACAAACCCCAATTTATGGAGACGCCTAAAGAGGCTGTTGATGTTTCAGTTCCCGATAGCATTGCCAAAGATGAGTCTCAGCTTGGAAAGGAGTTTTTTGATCATTTGGATTTCGATATCATGCTGGACTCACTAGAACTGCCTGATTTTCCTGAGACCGTCAAAAATGGAGAACTTATTCTTGGGTTTGGAGATGCGACTGGTTTGAAGCAGTTTTCTGATGCGGCTAAGGCTCAGGGAGTACGAATCCTTGGGAAGGTCCCTGCTCTCGGTCTGGCAAGGGTTTCGACGCGTAACTTGCGGGGACTTGCAGAACTGGGTGCTGAGTTTGGTGAAGGCATGGAGACAGGCTTAAATCACTGGGTACGTGCTCCAGCACCAGCCGTCCCTCTTGACCATAGCGAGGTCAGAGGCTTTGGTTCGGCGGCTTTAGGATGGCTAGGTGTACCAGAGAGCAACAGTAATTGGGGCAAGGGAGTAAAGATTGCTATACTGGACTCAGGAGTATGGACTGAGCATTCGACATTTTCAGGAGCAAACATTCAGCAGATCGACATGCTTGACCCTGAACAGTCTGTGCCAGGTGAATATGACGGTCATGGAACAGCTGTTGCTTCTTTGATTGTGGGTAATTCTAATCAGCAGCGTGGAATTTCTCCTGCTGCTGAGTTGATCAGTGTACGTGTCCTTGATGGAGAGGGGAGAGGTGATTCCTTCACTCTGGCCGAAGGAATTGTTGCTGCAGTAGATCAGGGAGCCAAAGTCCTTAGTCTAAGCCTTGGTTCGGGCGGTGAAGGGATTGTCCTGCGAAAGGCGGTAGATTATGCACTGAAAAAAGGCGCTGTCATGGTTGCCTCGGCGGGCAACGATGGACTCAGTCAGGTTACATATCCAGCCGCTTACTCGGATGTCATTGGGGTCTCTGCAGTGGATGCGGCTGGTAAGCTAGCTGATTTCTCCAACATCGGCGAGGGGGTGGATCTTGCCGCGCCAGGAATTGGACTGCATTCCGCTTGGCTTGCTGATAGCGAAGTGAGCTTTAGTGGAACTTCAGCATCTGCTCCCTTAGTGGCTGGAGCAGTAGCTGGAATCCTTTCTCAAGAGCCACGAATGTCCGCAAACGAGGTCGCAAACCTACTTTCAGAGTACGCCGATGATGGATATGCTGCGGGTAAGGACCCTCGGGTCGGGCATGGTGTTCTCAATCTGGAGCGTGTCCTTGAGCGCAATCAGCGGGGTGTGTATGATGTTGCCGTCGGCGGTTTTCACTTTTCCCCTCTTACCTCGCAATCGAGTAACAAAGGCTTTGAAATTAGCATACAAAATCGAGGTACGGAATGGATTAGTGGAGCGACCCTAGAACTTAGTGTTGAAGGTCGCATTAAACGGTTTTTCATGGGCTCAATGAAACCAGGCGAGGTTCTGACTACCGAGTGGTTCCTCTCTCCTGAGCAAATTCTTAATAAATCTGGCACTAGCTTGAAAGCTCGAGCATTCTTAGATGGAAGGCAAGACGTTCGTCAAGAAAATGACAAATGGGAAAGCGTCGTTGTTCTACCTGGTGGAGGTTAATGCACCTGTAAGCATATGACATGAAATCTTGCCCGATTAATCTTGAAAACGGAAACATACGAATCATTTTCCAGCGTTTTTAAACAAAACCTTTGATTCGGATATTATTTCATGACTACTACCTCCACTAAGTTTGAGGAAAAAGAAGCCATAGTTGTCCGTTTTGCCGGTGACTCCGGTGACGGCATGCAAACCGTGGGAGAACAATTCACGGATAGTAGTGCATTTGCGGGTAACGACCTAGCGACTCTTCCTGACTTTCCCGCTGAAATTCGAGCCCCTGCTGGGACATTACCTGGTGTATCTGGTTTTCAACTGCAATTTGGGAGCCGCCAAATTCACACACCGGGAGACGCACCAGATGCTCTGGTTGCTATGAATCCAGCTGCTCTGAAAGTTAACTTAGGCGAACTTGTTTCTGGTGGACTTCTTATCGTTAACACCGATGCCTTCAAGAAGGCCAACCTCATGAAGGCTGGGTACGAGACAGACCCTCTCGAAGATGAGGCTTTGTCCCGTGATTATAAGCTGGTCAAAATCAACATCACCGAGATGACAAAAGTGGCCCTTGCCGACAGCGACATGAAGCCCTCTGACAAGGTTCGTTGTAAGAACTTTTTCGCTTTGGGCTTCACCTATTGGGTATACGACCGCCCCTTGGAACCTACTATCAATTTCTTAGACAGTAAATGGGGCAAACGCCTACCCAAGGTTGCGGAGGCAAATATCAAGGTTCTCAAGGCTGGTTATTATTTTGGTGAAACAACAGAACTGGCTCAAAACCGTTATCAGGTCTCTCGCGCCGAGACCGCCCCCGGCACCTACCGAAAGATTAACGGCAATGACGCGTTGGTTTATGGTCTGATTTCTGCCTCCCAAAGTGCAGGTAAGGAATTACTTTTTTCTGGCTATCCGATAACACCTGCTTCGTCCATACTAGAAGGTCTTTCTGACCAGAAGCATTTCGGGGTCAAAACTGTACAAGCAGAGGACGAGATCGCCGCGATTGGCGTCGCACTTGGTGCCAGTTTTGCTGGAGATCTAGGTGTCACCGCTACAAGTGGTCCGGGCATGTGTTTAAAGTCGGAGTTTATGGGCTTAACCGGGATCAGTGAATTACCAATGATCATCATCAATGTTCAGCGTGGAGGTCCTAGTACTGGTCTTCCTACCAAGACCGAACAAGGTGATCTTCTGATGAGCTATTTTGGTCGACACGGAGACCTACCCTTACCTGTTGTAGCTGCAACATCCCCCTCTGACTGCTTCTTTGCTGCTAGAGAATCTGCACGCATCGCGCTATCCTACAACACTCCTGTAATTCTTTTGAGCGAACTTTACATTGCAATAGGTTCTGAACCATGGCTCATTCCTGACATATCAACCCTGCCATTAATAGAGCCTTTTGTTGCTGAACCGGACGAAGAATATATCACCTATCAGCGAAACCCTGATACATTTGCTCGTAAGTTGGCATTTCCAGGCACCCCAGGTCAAGAGCACCGTGTAGGCGGACTCGAAAAGGATGAGTCTGGTGTTGTGAGCTACGATCCAATTAATCATGAAAAGATGACTCGTTTACGCACCGAGAAGGTTGATGCCATTGCAAAGTCTATACCACCTACTCATATTAACGGTGACGACTCCGGCAGCTCCTTGTTTTAGGTTGGGGTGGCACTTATGGTGCTATCACTTCTGCGGTTAATCGCCTCCAGTCAGAAGGTTTCTCGGTCAGTAGTGTCGTTCTGAGACACCTTAACCCTTTACCGCATGACCTAGGGGATATACTATCTAGGTTCAAAAACATTCTTATACCAGAGTTGAATCTCGGTCAACTTCAACTCCTAATTCAAGCTAAGTTCTTGCGTAAGACAATTGGCTATCATAAGGTACAGGGACGTCCATTTACTGTTACTGAGCTTATTGCCAAAATTCAAGAGGTGCTTTGAGCGTTTATTAACTCTTTTGTAAATTCTTTGTTTCTTTGTACCCGACCTAATCTTCTATGAGCATGGCTATTGCTAAACCTGAGCAACCTCTTACTAAAAAAGATTTTGTTCCCCCAAATGAGGTAAGGTGGTGCCCTGGTTGCGGGGACTACGCTATTTTGAATGCTATTCAAAAAACATTTCCTGATTTAGGTGTTGCTCGAGAGGACTTTGTTGTGGTTAGTGGAATCGGCTGCTCTAGTCGCTTCCCGTACTACATGCAGACCTATGGCTTCCATACTATTCACGGGCGTGCACCAACGGTTGCCACAGGTATTAAGGTAGCGCGACCAGAACTTTCCGTTTGGATGATTACTGGTGATGGTGACGGACTTAGCATAGGTGGTAACCATATGCTTCACGTATTACGCCGAAATCCTGATATCAACATACTACTCTTCAATAACCGAGTCTACGGTCTTACTAAGGGTCAGTATAGCCCTACTTCGGACGTGGGTATGAAGACCAAGAGTACTCCGATGGGATCTATTGATCATCCTGTCAATCCGATCCAGTTCGCTATTGGATCAGAGGCTAGTTTTATTGCTCGTACCGTCGACACCGATCCAAAGCACATGGTTGAGACCTTCAAGGCCGCACATGCACACAAGGGCGTTTCTTTCGTCGAAATTTTCCAAAATTGTGTCATTTATAACAAGGATGTCTGGGAGGGAATCTATGGCAGGCAAGCCCGCGCTGACCAAATTCTCTACCTCGAAGAAGGAAAGCCATTAGTCTTCGGGAAAGAAAAAGATAAGGGAGTGCGTCTGAACGGACTCGCACCTGAATTGGTAACCATCGGCGAGGGTAGTACTTCCGAGGATGAACTTCTCAAGCACGATCCACGTAACGACAATCCGCTTTACGCGACTCTTCTCTCACAACTAGTCCATCCCCAATTTCCGACACCCGTCGGGGTCTTCCGTTCCTTGGATCGACCCACCTATGAAGACTCTGTGCAATCTCAAATCGACACCGCTAGAGAATCCAAGGGAAAAGGAGACTTACAAGCCTCGCTTGCTGGGGGAGGAAGTTGGGTTGTTGAATAATCCTCTCCTTGCTCTAATTTGCTAGTCCAGCACAGCTTTGCTTAGTGGTGACTGAGGTTGCGAAGGCTTAGGCTTTGGTAGCTTGGATCTTCCGTTTGTAAACGTGTCAAAGTGATGTTGCCAAGCAAAGGGTTGAGGACTGCTTGGACTCCATCCAGCGGGAATTCCCTTTTGACTTAGAATCTTCCGAGCTTCGAGATAAGCATCAAAACTATCAGGGAAAACGGTGAAAAGAATATGGCTCTTCTGGGGATCTAGTTTGGACAAGAATTTTTGAAAGAATGACTGGGACTTGCCGAGATTAGTTGGAAGGTCCCCAGCGGTTTGTTTTGGAACGAGTCGAAAGTAGATCAGTTTACTCTTGTCGCTGTGCATTGGTTGTGCCGCAAATATGGCATCGCTGATGGGCTTTTTTTTAAAATGCTCCACGGCAGCCTTGCTATCAGCTAACTCTCCTGCTCCATTTTTTTTAAGTCCTGACTTATCAACAGCATCCTTCACTCGCTTTTTCCATGCTCCGTAGTCAAGGGGATATACTTTGCCACCCTGACAAATAAACCGATAGCCCTTGGAACTAGGTCTAGGCTCCTTTGGGTCAGGAAGACGAAGGCTTCTTACAATGGGTTTTCCTGATTTCTTCGGGAGTTTTGATAGCTTCTTCTCCAGCTGATTTAAATTTTCTTCCAAAGTTTTCGAGGAGGTCACCAACTGGCTGTTCTTTTTTTTCAAGGTAGCCATTTCCTTCGCAAGTTGAGGATTGGAAGGCTTGGGCTGCATGGACTGAATTTGTTGTGTGTTTTTCTGCTTAAGTGCTAAAGTTGGTCGCCCACCTATTTTGGCAGTCAATTCCTCCCTTTCAGCACTAAGGCGAATTCGTTCTTTCTTCAAAGTCCCCAACTCCAACTCAGCTTGAGACAGTTTTTCGCTCGCTTCTTTGATCGAAGGGAAGAGGTTTGGGTCAGATTGGATTCTTTGCACTGCCTGTTTCGCACCAAGTTGTAGTACAACGAGTATGATGATAAGAATTCCAACCACGCTAGTCATTGTGTCCAGCAAGGAGTCTAGGCTCCCGAGGTCTCCTTTCTTCCTTCTTTTCACTACTTAGTTTACAAAGGATTTTACGTTAATTGGTCCCTCTGAGGGTATAGGAAGTTTACCATTTTTGCAGTTCATGCTTAGGCAGAGATCGCGACCATTTGTCCAAGAAACAATGCCGTCTGGCCTTACAAGAAAAATTACGTAATGGCCCGCTGGAGTTTTTTTTCCGGATTGTTTGATTTTCTCCAACTCAAGCAAGGCTTGCCTTGATTTTGCAGTCAATGACTCCGGGCGTACTGAATTGTACAGTTTTCCATTGGGTTCACGAAGTACAACGAATATCCCTTTTCGCTCGATGAAAGTAGCCTTGATCTCACTACCCGCTAGGCTTTTCCAAACGCGGACTTGCGAATTTTTTGCCGTCCGCTGGACGAGTTGTCTTAGCTTAGTATCTTTACGAGCTTGTGCGGTTGAAACCTTGTAATCAATTTCTCCTTTTTCATTGTAGATGGAGAGTCCATCTTTTGTACATTCAATGAAGATTGGAGTGATAGTTTCTCCAAGGGTCGATCTGCTGCGCCCTACACTCACCGTTGCGTAACCAGCTGGATTAGTTCGAATATCAACCTCTTTTTGAAGTTTGGATATCGTTTTCGGGGTCGTTTGGATTATTTTCTGTAATTCTCGATTTTTCTCCTGAAGGGCTAGGATTTCCTTCCTAACCTCAGTATCGCTTTTCGCCTCAGGTTTCTTGTTTTCCTCTAGACTCTTTATTTGTTCGGTAAGTATTGCTATCTCCCTCCCCAGAAGTACATCCTTTCGGATTGGTTCAACCCACTCTTTTTCCTGTTGGATATCTTCCAGCGCTTTTTTAAGTGCGTTTTGCTTTTTTTGTAGGACTTCTTCCTTGGCTTGATCAACTGACTCGTCGTCAATTTGCGTGAGTACCACGGAGGTAATCATCAGGGTCAGGACTCCAAGCACACAAGCCAGAATACTTAGGAAGGGAAACAGCGAGACTGAAAAATCTCTTTTCCTAGATTTTGCCATGGAACATGCAGGTGACTAGCTTCCTAAGTTTTCTTCCTCTCCGCCTACATACTGGTTGTAATGCGCTAGCAACTGAGACATCTGCTCGAATGTCTGAGTCTGGCCTTGGTACAGCTCCATCATCTGCTGCTGTAGATATGCCATTTGCTCAACAGGAGTATCCCCACCTGCTGGCTTGTCTTCTCGAAGTCGTTTTAGGAAGTATTCGTTACTGTAGTCATCTACCTGGTTAAGAAGGTCTTCTTCAGCCTTTTGAGTCATGGTGGTCGGGAACATTACTATCAGGCTCATCACCAATGCAACCAATGTCGTATCAAAAGCCACGCCTAGTCCCTGGGTCACTTCGCTCAGTTTGTTACGCAATTGATCGATATCTCCTGCTGCGTCTAGTTCTCCAGAGAAACTGGCGACTGCATCACTGATTCCTATGACTGTTCCGATGAACCCTAGAATCGGAATGGCCCATATAAAAACCTTCAGTAACGTGTAGCTGGACTCTACCGTTGTGGCATCAATCTCTGATTGGGAGGCCAGCATGTTGGCAGTATCTGCATGGTTCTGCCTTACTGAGAAGTGCTCAAGTCCTCTCAAAATACGATTCATTAAAAAGTTTCGGTGCGAATCTATCTTAAGGCTTTCTAAGTGTTCGGCGAAGTCTTCAATGTTCTCTGTACGAATTTCTTCTGAAACGACCCGTGGTAGAAGGTCGTAGTGCATGGCTTGTCGCTGGTATTTAAGCTTGCGCGATTTGAAGAAGAGGATGCCGAATCCCCAACCCATCATGATTATCAACGAGTAGGGGACCCAGCCTCGTTCGTAAAACAGCTCTGAAAAATAATGTAGGAAAACCAGAAATCCGTTTTCACTTTTATCAAAAACCACTAGAAGTGGGAAAAGAATCAAATATACAATTACTGCAAATATAAGTCCGAAAAGAAATCCCTGCGCGTGGGACACCGCTGTAGCTTTTGTATTATCATACTTGGCAACAAGACCCTCGTTCTTGCGCCTTGCTGCCATCTTGGCGAGACGTTGTCTGTCGACTTTAATGGCCATAGCTTTAATTTGGCGGAAGGGGTGGGATTCGAACCCACGGTACCGTCTCCGGTACAGCGGTTTTCAAGACCGCCGCAATCGTCCACTCTGCCACCCTTCCTTTGAGGCTCTGGTTTGGCCCACTAATTAACCATAAATAAAAATCTAAATTCCTATAAAAAGCAAAACCTAAAAGTAATCTAATCTGAGTTTCAGACAACGTACCATCTTGTCTGGTTGTGGATAAGAACCAATGGAGTGGATACAAAAAAGACCTTCCTACTGACAAGAAAGGCCTTTCTGCAAAATAACCCAGGGACTAGGCTTAATTTCTTGGAGCCTTTTTAACCTTCCCTGCCTTCAAAGCCTTCGCTGAAACCCAAATCCTTTTAATTTGTCCGGACTCCAGCACGACTCGGACACGTTGAAGATTAGGGCGAAACGTGCGTTTTGTGTTTTTAACTAAGCTGGTTCCGATACCACCGCTCTTCTTGGTTTGCCCTTTGCGGGTGATGCGTCCGCCCTTGTGTGGGCGTTTTCCTGTGATTGCGCAAATTTTTGACATAAGGCCGAGATAGGAAAGGTTTTCTTTTGGATTCGTCAATGGTCTTTTTGTGGCGCCAATCTGTGACCGTATAGGGCTTGAAATTTTAATCCAAGGTAAGCTGGATGCAGGAGTTCTTTCAGCCGTCCTTTATCTTCTGAGTTGTTTGACTCAGTAACAGATCGGATTGTTCCTTGCGAGTAGCGCATGAAGAGGGATTCCTGTCGTAGCAGTCTGGTATTGATGAAATTTTGTTTTTTGAGAATATCTTCAATCCAGTCCCAGCAAAGGTGGCATGTTAGATCTTGTTCACCTGGTCGAGAGAGCAGTTCTTCTGATTGCTGGTGGCGGTAGTAAGCGCGGGCAGTGCCCTCAGGACAAATCTCCAGAAGTTCAGCGAGAGTCTTTCCGTAATCAAGAGTGAGGAATAACCCGTGCCACGGCTGCATCATAATATCCAGCAGCGCAGATTCTGCTCCTGTAGGAAGATCGATTTGGTAGCCTTCTGAATAGCTAGTTGGAAGTCGTTGTAGATAGTTCTGAGCTGTTGGTGAGACTTTCGTTAATTCAGTTTCTTCGAACCTAGTCCCTTCACATTTCACGCCGAGCTCTCGCCAATTTCCCTCTCTGAAACGGATCCGATTGAAGGGTTGAGCGTCTAGCCATTCGTTGGCAAACACGATTGCGGGGCCATCAATTTCTAATGGGTCACCAAGGCGTAGGCTGGTTGTTTTGGAGAACGGATGCTGGATGCCTTGAAGAATTCCTTGTCCTGGTTCTGCAGCAATTTCTACGAAGTTATACTCACCAGTTTCTGCTTCTCCCAATAGATTGATGCATGCCTCAGAGACTAGCTTTCCAAAGAGTGGTCCGAGACTGTATGACGTGTAAAAGTCTGTTTCGGCGTCCTTTCCCACACGGCTTTTAGACTTTGTGTAATATCCGTGTTCACAGTCGTACAATGCAGCGTCGACAAATTCTGCATACGTCAGTTGATCATTTGCCTCAGCAAGATGACATATTTTTTGTTCAAGAGGTGATGCCATTTTTCCGTTGCCAGTGTTGAGGTTTTTTCCACCTTGGAAACTTCTTTTTATGCCCGGATGGCGGAATTGGCAGACGCGCTGGATTCAAAATCCAGTTCCCGCAAGGGAGTGGGGGTTCGAGGCCCCCTCCGGGTACCATATAGATTCCTTTAAGAGTACTGCTGTACGTTCACCCCGGAGAAGACTTATGGACAACAAACTTCCCCATAACCAGACTTGTTTGGTTGATATTTGTAAATATCCCCGTACTTGTGAGTGGAATAACTGTTGCATGGAAGGCGAAATGAAGAAGAGTCTGGATGCTAAGAAAAAGATCGAGAAAGGGGATAGTGAGAGGACTGATTTAAAGGATGGTGATGCCTAGTCGTCCTCATTAACAGCTCATTTTAATTCTGACTCACAAGGCAATTGTTCGATTATTAGGACTCGGTTCACTTACTTTCAACTTGCCTCTTTATACCAGTTGAAGAAACTATCTGCCTCAAAATGAGTGAATTGAAGGAAGTGAGTCTCGTGGATCATGGCTTCATGGATGCGCGGATAAAAGCTATTGATATAGCTGCATTTCTTGATCGTGTTCAAAGGGCTGGGCAGGACAATGATTATCGGGTGTCTGCACTAAAGTCCGCGCTAAAGCATTTACTTGAACAGGATACGAACCGAGCGAAACGAGTTCTTCTCAGTCTTAGTGATCCAACTGAAGAACCAATTCCTTTCGCTCCGGGTAAGGGAGCGGCAGGTGCTTGGCAAGATCTTGACTCCTGACACTTTCCGATAAACACAAACCACTCTGCTACCCATGCGTTATATTGAGCCACACGCCCATATGGTCAGTCGGACTACTGACGACTACGAAAAACTAGTCACAGCGGGGTGTGAAGCTATTTGTGAACCCGCCTTTTGGGCAGGTTTCGACCGTGGTTCAGTGGAGGGTTTCCGTGACTACTATCTCCAGCTTACTCAGTACGAGCCCGCGCGGGCAGCTAAGTTCG
>Ga0163109_10003765_pt1 | contig 11586 bp, 6 predicted proteins | sample CRUFie1St13metaG_FD_108704 | JGI IMG/M metagenome (GOLD analysis project Ga0163109, IMG submission 108704) | Marine microbial communities from the Costa Rica Dome - CRUD Field 142mm St13 metaG | ecosystem: Environmental > Aquatic > Marine > Oceanic > Photic zone | place: Costa Rica: the Eastern... | reverse complement strand
GGTCGACCTTGGCTGCCACAAAGTGCTTAAGATACTCTTCTACAAAGCCAATTGTTAAAAATAAAATAAGTAAGTTGAGTGGTAATTGTGAATGAAATAGCTCAAAACTAATTACAGCTTTTAGGTATTCGTTAAGCTGATTGCCTGGTAATAAATTTAAAAATAACCTGTAAAACACTAATGGAATCACGGCAAATGCCGAAAATACAAAAGTTTTAATCACTAGTTCTCTTTTTTCATCGTGCTTGTATAAAAACAAACTTCCCCAGATTAGTACTGGTAAAATACTTAAAAGTGCGCAGGCAATGACTATTAAAAATTGTGACATTTAATTTGGTTATCACAATATTATAGCAAGAATTAAAGTTTAAATAAAGCAAAATCAACACCTAGATCTTCGAAGTAGCCCATTTCGACTGTAGAAATGAAAGTTTGGTAATTTAAAGCAAGCTCAAGTAGCGCTTTTCGGCGGGTTTTATCTAATTCCGAAAAAACATCGTCGAGTAACAACAATGGTTTTTTTAATGTGTGAGTTTCTATGTAGTTAATTTGTGCTAGTTTTAGGCTTAAAACTAAGGATCTAAGCTGTCCACGTGAACAGAATTCGACTACACTTTGATCGTGAATAAGTAATTTAAAGTCGTCTCGATGGGGGCCAAAATTTGTGTATTTAGATTTAAAATCTCTCGTGTGATTTTTAACAAGTTGATTTTGAATATATTCACGAGTGCATTCATCTGCTTCCAGATTCTGATTACCAGGTAAATATTGCAGAGTGATTTGTTCTGGGAACTCTGGTAAAAATCGTTCTAAACATTCTGGTAAATATGTTTTGAGTGACTGGACTAGTTTGTTTCTATATTCAAATACTTGCAGGGCAGTATCTATAAATGATTGGTCCCAGATGGCTAATGACTCTATGGCTGTTTGCAAATCTGGTGAGTTTTTTAAGATTGCATTTCTTTGGTTTAAAAGCCTTGTGTATTGAATGTTGATCTGAAAATACTCTCGATCTACCTCGAAAAGTACCAAATCCAAAAATCTTCGGCGTAGTTTTGGTGATTGCGTGACTAAATCTAAATCTTCTGGTGAAAATAAAACTGTTTGTAGATTAGATAAAAATTGCTTTAAATCTATATCGACTTTGTTTCTTTGGTAAATTTTACGACTAGGATTTACTTGAGCACCAAGTTTTAGAAATTGGGTTTGGGGTTGGTTCTCGAATACCTCGAGTACTGCTGTTTGCGAATTGAAATTATCAAACTCGGCTTCTATTAAATAGTGGTTATGACCCATTTTAATAAGCGATTCTGTATGTCGTGTGCGAAAAGATCTTGGGTATGATAAAAGGTAAATTGATTCGAGTACATTGGTTTTGCCAAGGCCGTTATCTCCAACAAAAATGTTTAATCCAGTGTTTGGATTAAACTCTAATTTTTTTGAATCAAAGTTTCTGTAGGACTCGAGTATGAGGTTTTTTAGGTACATTTCGTTTACAAAAAGGTTATTCTTGGTTTATATTAGAGAATGTTAAAATCTAATTCCAGTAAAAATGTGTGTACAACACGAGAAGCACGATCGCTTATATAAGATTCGGCATTCTGGGGCACATGTCTTGGCTCAGGCTGTTTTGGATATGTTTCCAGAAGCAAAGTTGGCTTTTGGACCTCCAATAGACAATGGATTTTATTATGACTTTGAATTACCAAGACCTCTAATTCCTGAGGATCTTAAATTGATTCAAAAGAAAATGAAAAAAATTGCAGCCCAAAGACAAAAGTTCGTTGGACGAACAGTGCCAATTGCAGAAGCTCGAAACTTTTATGATCAAATGGGACAAGTCTACAAAGTAGACCAAATCGATAAATTAGCATCTCAGGGGGTAACCGAAGTAACCTTCTACGAAAACATTTTACCACAAACCGGAGAAGCAAAATTTGTTGATCTTTGTGGAGGTGGACACACAGAACACACTGGAGATATTGGTGCATACAAACTAGACTCTATTGCTGGTGCTTACTTTCGTGGAGACGAAAACAACACTATGCTTACTCGGATTTATGCATTGTGTTTTGAAACCCAAGACGAACTAAAAGAATACGAAAAAATGATGGCAGAAGCCCGCAAACGCGACCACCGTAAACTTGGTAAAGACTTAGAGCTTTTTGCTTTCGACGACGAAGTTGGTGCAGGTTTACCTTTATGGCTTCCAAAAGGGACAATCATTGCTGAAGAAATTGAGAACCTTGCCAAAAGAAAAGAAAAAGAAATGGGATACAGTCAGGTAAAAACTCCTCACCTTGCCAAAGAAGATTTATATTTGAGATCTGGTCACTTGCCATATTACGAAGAAGATATGTTTCCAGCTATGGAAATGGACAACGAAAGATACTTTTTGAGAGCTATGAATTGCCCACACCATCATAAGGTTTTTGGGGCGACTCCAAAAAGTTATAAAGACTTGCCTGTACGCCTAGCGGAGTACGGAACTTGTTATAGATTCGAAGGCTCTGGTAGCTTGATGGGATTAATGAGGGTTCGTGGTATGAGTATGAATGACGCACATATTTACTGTACTGAAGATCAATTCGAAGAAGAATTTTCGAAAGTTATTGAACTCTATATGTACTATTTTAAACTATTTGGAATCGAAAAATATCAAATGCGACTATCTAAACATTCAGATGAAGGTTTAGGTAAAAAATACTTGGATGACAAAGAGAAGTGGCTTGAATCTGAACAGATGGTAAGAAATGCTCTAGAAAAATCTGGAGTACCATTTGTAGAAGCTGAAGGTGAAGCTGCTTTTTATGGACCAAAAATCGATGTACAAATTTGGTCTGCAATTGGACGTGAATTTACTCTTTCAACTAATCAACTTGATTTTGGTGTGCCGGCTAGGTTTAATCTAACCTATACAGATGCAGATGGATCGGAGAAAACTCCTTTGTGTATTCATCGTGCTCCTTTGAGTACTCACGAAAGACTTATTGGGTTTTTGATAGAACATTATGCTGGGGCATTCCCTGTGTGGCTGGCACCTGTTCAGGTGGATGTTATTTGCGTGTCTCACGCTTTTAGCGAGTATGGTCAAAAGGTTGTTTCGACTTTGGAGAGTGCAGGGCTGAGAGTGCAAATTTTGGATCCAGAGAACTCACTATCAAAAAATGTGAGATTGAGTGAAACTAAGAAAGTTCCAGTTAAAGTAATCTTGGGTGAAAAAGAAATGCAAAACGAAGGTGTGACTGTGCGAAGGTATGGTCAAGATGAGCAAGTAGAAATGAGCCTTGAAGACTTTGTTAAACAAATTGTTTCGGAGACGAAGGTTTAGAAGTTAGAAAGAATAAAACCGGGCTTAAGCCCGGTTTTATATTATACTGCCATTCGAAGATTATAGTCTCCTTGTATTCCTGGTGTGTATTCTTTCTTTGTAAATTTGGCACCTTTTATAATACTGAGGAATTTAGTTGGGTGTGCGGCTGCTATTTCTCTTATTTTTTTATAGAACTGAGAAACAAATTGATGAGACTCATTTCTGTCTTTAGGTAAAGGTCTCTCTCCTAAAAGATACCTGGCATGTTGAAATGGAATTTCATTTGGAAAACTTTCAATAAGGTCTGACATGAATGCTTTTACTGGTTCTAGTTGGCTAGATTTAGTATAAGCATAATCTTTAATTGGACTTGGATGGGTGTATGCATCTGATGTGTATGGATTAATGTTTGAGAAAAGTACATACCAAGATCCAAGAACTTCTGCTAGATTTTTTGCACGGTCAGCCTCGTTCAAATTAGAATATTTTACACTTGATATTTGTCCAATGTCACTGTCTCCTGATTCATATTTAGAGATCACATTGAGAGTTGTTATAAAACCTTCGAAAGAGTTATCAATTTGTTCTTGTCCGAATTGAATTTCTGTTAATTGTCTGTTTACTCCTAGTTTTGTGTATAGAGATTCTGGCCTCGCAGATGGAAAAGCGTGACCTGTATACTCTTTATCAAAGGTTCGTGAAGAATCTACTCGAGCTTTTGTTTTAGATGTAGAGCTGGCTTCTAGCCTTACGTACTCGGTTAGTCTATCCTTATTGTAAGGTGGTTTTTTCTTAGGATTGTACTCTAAGAACTCTAGAATCTCCGGACAAAGTCCTTGCAGTTTTCTACCCGACTTTTCGTCTTTTAGTCTTGCTAGATAGTCTATTTGAGGGACTGCTCCCCTTTGCATCCTATTAATATAAGAGTCACTTAGTAGTGTCGTGCCATTTGGAGACTTCGCCGCCATACCTGCTATAATAAAGAACATAGCATCATCGCCTTCTAGAAAGGCTTTTTCGATACCTGCTGTTAAATAACCTTCGAATTGAGCTGGGTGGACATCGTTTCCTTTAACAAAGTCATGAAGAATTTTATGCATTTCTGGACCAAGACCACCAATTTTAAAGAATTCTTCCGAGATCACTTTTTTATAATTCTCAACTTCCGATGTATAACTTCTATCTTGTTTGTTAGCAATTTCATCACCGGTACCTTTACCATACAGGGCATCTAAAGCAGCTTTAGTTGCGGTTTTAGCAGTTTGACCTGATTTAGAAAAACCAAATTCATTTATTTTAAAATCTTGAGGTTTTTTGTTTGTATTTCCTAAAACAACATCTTTATGTTTTTTGAGGAGTCTATTAAGTGTTTTATGTAAATCTGGATCTTCTAAATTTAGCATTCCTTTATCTGCCAAAAAGTCCATGTGAGCTCGTGCTTTGTAACGATCTGGTGCTTTTTTGAGTTTTTCATTAACATCAAACACTGTGTCTGAAGCAATACGATCGGATTCTGCTTTGATTTTTTCTCCAATAATGCTTGATTCTTCATCTGCAAAACGGCGACCAAGTTCTCCTGGGAGCGTTTTACCAATTCTGTTTAAGCGTTCTTTATCATTTCTTTCAACATGTTTTTTATAGATATCCGTAGCCATAGATGCTAATTGGGCGTAGTCATTAAAGTTCATTAACTCTAGCTCTAATAAGCTCAATGGATCGAAAAATACATTTTTTACTAATGGTAAATACTTAAAAGGATTCATACCTTTTTGTTTTGCTTTTTCTTTGGCTGGCTTAGCTTTTTCGCCATTTGGCATTTCTTGCGGGTTGGCAAGACCAAAACTTTGTAATTCGTAGTCTTTACAAAATTCAACAAATTCAGGAATACTCATGATTCTATCTGTGTCTAAGGTTATCATTTGACCTTCTGGAGAATCTTCAATTGTCTCGATTGTAAAGTAAGATCCGTCTCGAGCATGTAGGACTTCTCCCTCCTCGATTCTAATTGGATTGTCTGTAAAGTAATCGTCACCTGCTAAATGACCATACTTGGCTTTTAAAACTGCTGGCTGGTTTGCTAAAACTTCGCGGGCACGGTTTAAATCTAAATTTTCTTCTACGCGGTTTTGCCGGTACCACTTTGTAAATTCTGGATAACTCATTTGCACTTCATTATCTTCTGAATCTACTAGAGTTATTAAATCATTCTCGACACTTGTAACTTTGTAAACAGAACGAGAAATATGTTGTTGTGGTTGATTTGCATCTTGAAAACCATGGCAGACCTGGAATTCTGTACCTACTGCAATCTCTTGTCCATATAAATCATACTCTATGTTTTCAAGCATTTGCTGATGGGTGAGAATTAACTCTCTGGCATTTGTTTGCTCTAAAAACAAAGCAAAGGACTCGATTGTCATCGAATCTGACTGACCATGTGGTAAATCTCCCTCTAACGTAATTATTGTTTGATAATTGTCGTATATATAATCCATATCTAAATTATCAGCCACTTTGTTTTTGAGGTCTGTTATATCTTGTAAGTTGTCTCTAAGGGTGTTAAGTGCATTTGTTTGAGAGGGGTCGGCTTGAGAAATTGGATCTAGTATGCTGTTTACATCGTCACTTTCTAACAAACTTTCTACATTGTGTCCTCTTAAACCCTGTATAGAATTTATTAAGTCTTCGGTTTCTTGCAACATTGATTTGAGCGCCCCTTTTGTGTTGACTGTTTTTATAGATTGAATAGAAAAATTTTGTTGATTACCAGCTTTATCTAAATAAAAATATCGATTGCCCTCTTCTATACGTAAGCCCAGTTTTCTCTCGATGTTGTTTATATTATTATTTCTTACCTTATGTTTATTAATTTCTGATAAATCATTTTCAAATAACTCTTGTAAATCATCGATCATACGACTAAATTTTTTTGATTCTGTATGAGCATTAATTAGAGTTTGCTTGATAGTATCTTGAACTGATTGTGTTTCTGGTAAACTGTAAGTCTGTGAAAAATCGAGTATTTTTGCATCAAAATCATGTGACTCTGGATTAAGAGTTTCTAAATACGTTAGGTGTTTTTCTTCTAGAGACGATAGTTCTGGATGACTCTTTAGAGACTCAAAAATACCATGAATTGAGTTACTTAGATCTGTTAATTCTTGAATCTTTGTTTCTAATTCTGACTCTGAATGAAGTAAACTTTTTGATTGTGACTCTTTTATTTTTTCTAGTTGTGCAATTGCTTGCTCACGAATATGTTTTTGAATTCCGGATACTGTATGCATATCTTCAAAGGCAATATTTTCATAAGTGTCTGGAGTTGCCTTTTGTAAATCAAAAATAAACTGTTTTACATCTTGTTTTTCAAACTGTGCGTTGGTTAAAAAAGTCTTTATTAAATCTAGTTCTTCCTTTGCAACATAAAGACTTGAAAAACGATCAACAATTATATAATCAATAACATTTAACTTTGATTTTTGGTCGTCAGTAAGGTTTGTATATAGGCTTTCGCACTCTGTAATCAACTGATTTATTTGCGAATGTGCTTGATTAATATTTGGGATTGACATTGGGTGTGGGGGCTAGGTTGGATTAATTATATACTATAAGTCTAATTTTGTCTAGTCTCGAAGGAGATTCCTGTTAGCTATATTGCTCAAGAAATCACCAAGTGTTTGGTCTCCGTCACGAGATGCCGCTCTATTGATTGCTTTAAATAATTCTCCGTCCTTGCCTGTCAAACCACCTTGACTGTTTGGTATTTTGGCAGCAATGTCGCTCATTTTAAAACTTCTAAATCTAGAATCATTAGCATGTGTACGGAAATTCTTAAATTGTGTTTCATTCATTCTGCCTCCCCTTGTACTCTTTATTAATGTTTCTAATTCATCTTTTTGTGTATTTGCGTTAGATTGCTCTGGGCCTCCGGTTGCATTTTTCACATTGCCTTTAAGACCTTCAAAAGTACTTTGCAGAGAAGAAATAGAAATGGCTCCGCCTTTACCTGCAGCACCGATTGGTATTCTCTTAAGCATTGTTTGACCAAATCTGGCATTAGTTTTGGCAAATTGAGAAATACTATCAGTTATAAAACTTGCTCTAGTTTTACTACCAACAGTTAGGGCAACCTCAAAGACGATTACCGCCGAGGCAAGACTTATAATTAACTTTTCTAAGGTATCGACACCACTAAATGGATAGGTTAAATCTTGTCCAAGTACTATACCTGGTGTAGAAATTCCAGTTTGTTCGATAGTACTAAAAATAATATATGAAATTGAGAGAGCAAAACCTACTTTTACAGGAGCAAAGACATGTGTAAAAAACTCATCGTAGAGACTTTTTAACTCATCGAATTGAGAGAGCCCCATTATGGTTGCAAATACTATCAATGGCGACAAGGCAATAGATAACCATAAAAACATTAACCTTACTACTAATATAAAAAATAAACTTAAATATGCTAATGCATGTAGTAAAACCATTATTAAACTAAGAGCCGTATTGATCGAAAGATTATAAATATCTAATGTAGCCTGAAAAGTTCTAGAAGGCTCTAAGCCATCGGCGATGGTTGAATAATTTGCTGCCATTATCATAGATATATTAGAAGAAGATATGTTGGAGAAAAACCCTTTTGCTGCATCTGTAAGAGTATTTCCGTTACAAAATCCTTGGCCGGCTTGTTGGTTTAGACCCAGATTAAGCATCCCCTCAAAAACTCTAGAATCACCAGATGCTCCAACTTGTGCTAGGGCTGAACAAAGACCTTTTTCTACATTTTGCAACGAAACAATCGATTGTGCTTGAATAGAGTTGGGTAGGCCAAATGCAAAATTAGTTAAAACATTCGAAGCATCTAGTATTACTCTTGCACCAAAAAAAGTAAAATTAATAACCACTAAGGTGATAACCATTTTTTTAAGAAAACTTTTTAATTCATAGGAACTACCTTCAGACGCACCAAAAATATTAATTATAGCTACAGCAACTAGCATGATAGCTAAAATTAAACTTGTGATGTTTCTCATTTGTGACCAAATTTCAAAGAGTCTATCTTCGACACCAGGTCCATAAATAAGGTTATTATCTAACAAAGGACCAATCAATAATAAAATTGGCCAAAGGATTTGTTGAATAATTTGTAGACCTGTCGATAAAAACCCAACTAAATTAGTAATAAACTGAGTGGTAGACATTGTTTTTGGTGTTGCTGCCGCTGTTGTTGCGGCGTTGGCAAAAGCAACAAGCTCAAATTGAGTTAAAAGTAAAGCACCTCCTACTAAAACTAGTTGCATTAAAGATGGACGATATAATTTTTTAAGGAAGTTTTTCATAAGATTATTGTTGGTGTCTATTTATTAAGTTATTGAAATCTTGATCACTGGAAATTCTTGCTGCTCTTAAAGAGATTGAAAGTAAAGAAAATTGAATACATCCAAAGTCTGCATCTCCAGTTGTTCTTATTGCGTCAGCAAACAATGCTTTAGCTTTTGTCTCAAAGTTAGTTTTGGCAGTGCCTGTAAGAGTGTTTGCGTGTTGCTCTATTCTTGCTTCTATAAAAGCTTGATTGACTCGAGCAGAACCAGATTCGACTGTTTGTGGGTTTCCCTGGTCGTCAACAAAAAGCTCTTTCATAAAACGAATAAATTGATTTGACTTTATAAAATCGCCGTGTTGGCTCTCATGAGTTATATAAAACTGAAATATAGATTCTCTTGGTAAAGACTGATCTTTTTTAAAGTGTTTTGACACGTCTCCCATCTGGTTTATGTCTGTAAGATTTGATAAAAATTTATCTGCAAAAGATTTCTCATGCTCGTTTAAAGCTGGTATACCACCAAGAAGTGAAAATGCTTTATTGAATATTTTTTTGAATATATAAAACCTGAGAACTGACTTCCAAAACTCACCTGGATTTTTAAGTATATTTCCTTTGTTTTTTATCAACTCACTTAAAGATTGTAAAAAAGCATTAAGAGCTGATATACCACTACCCAGAACACCGTAAATCAGTGCAAGTTTTCTTGGACTTTTAATAATATTACCAGCCGAAGACTGAAACTCTTCTAGCTCAGCGCGTTCTAAAAATTGAGAGACCGCTTGTGACCGTGCTTGTCTCATCCTAGTTAGATCTACTGTTTTAACCTCTTTAAAGAGACTTTGAGCATTACTGCTTAATGTGTGAATATTCTGGCTTTCTAAATCTGTAATTGTACTCTGTAACTCTTGATGAGTAATGTTAAACTGAAATAGAAAAGTATTAATCGATTCTTTGGAATGACCAGACTCAAGCAAATGCACTGCAAGTAAATGTAACGAACTATATTCATGTTCAATAGTACTCTTTATTGTAAGTTTTTCTGGTAATGCGGCAACTCTTGTAAAAAAACGTCTAATTGCATCTGCAGGAACTGATGGTAAACCAACACCTTCTAACATTAAACCTGCTGTGTTTCTTAAAATATTTGAAAGTCCAGACGTGTTTAGTGCTGTTGGAGGTTTTACTGTTTCAGTAATAAACCCCCGCATTGCTGCAAAATTTTCAAAGGTCTCTGGTTCTTGTGTGAGCGATTGAAGTGTTTCGTTGTTACTCGTCCCAAATGTAACAGGAGTATTTGCAGATCTGTAGGCAGCTCTATTTGCATCTTCAAAGGGTTCCTTTCCAGTTACTGAACTTACATAATCAGTTATTAGAACTGCAGAATCAGCGAAAGACAAATGGTCAAAGAAACGTTTATAGCTGTTTATACTTATTGCTGATCCTGAGGTTGTACTGGATGCTCCCGAGGTTGGGGTTCCTGATGAACCTGAGCCTGCTGTGGATGCTCCCGAGGTTGGGGTTCCTGATGAACCTGAGCCTGCTGTGGATGCTCCCGAGGTTGGGGCTCCTGATGAACCTGAGCCTGTTGTGGATGCTCCTGGTGTTCGTATTCCCGCATACCTCTTTAGCTTTGCCAAATCTTCTTGTACTTCGGTTCTACTTTGAAGAGTTCCTCTCTGAGCATATGCCTTTGAGTTGGAAACTATTAAATCTAACAGAAACATAAAAAGTTGACTGGCGCGTTGGCATGCCACTGCTTCTCTTAATGTAACATTTCTTTTGAGTAAATTTCTATATTCTTCTGGACTGTAATTATCGTTTGGGAAAAGTTCTTTGTCTTGAGCTTCTGATAAGAATGCTGTTCTATACGCTCCAACCTCAATGGTAAAGTCATGATCTGAAGAATTTGCCTCTTGCCTTATCGCTACTTTACATTTACTAATTAAGTCTTGGGACGCACTTAAAAGCGTTGCATTAAGCCTACCCTTTACCTTGTCGTTTGAGAATACAAAGTATTGATTAAAAGAATTGGATCTATAGTTATTCATTAAGTCATCCCGTAAGTTTACAGCTTGTTCTATTGCTGTTTCGCGATTAAAATCTTCTGCAACTTCTTGGCCTGTTCGTAATCCATCATTCATGGGGTGGAGTATTAAATTTTTAATAAATGTGAAATCCTTGCTAGATTGTGAGACCAGTGAGAGTTGTTATCAACTAGTTTATCTGACATAAACTGTTTTAACGTTTCTGACTGTATATTCAAATAAGGAATCTCTTTGTTTGCAATTATTTGCTTAGGTCTATATAGGTGTAAAAAACCAAAGTCTGTTCCATGTTGCTCTATCCAAAAAGATTCAAAATCTTTTAGTGAAAAAACTTTCTGATCTATCTTAAGGTTGTATTGAGTTATTGTGACCTGGTTTTGCTTAGGCTTAGATAATGTACTAGCTAAATAAAACCCTGAAACAAAAACTAAAATAGCCGAAAACATAGGCGCAGAATAACGCAGAGAAAAATAAATAGTTGCAAAAAGTAATATCAAATATGTTGAATACCAAATAACTCCCCTTGAGTACGGAAAAAAACTAAAGCTAGAAAAACTTAAAGTTTCGCTTTTATCTTTAGCGTTTAAAGTTTTTTGGTCTGCTTTTTCTTGAGTGTTTTCAAGCATAGATATAAATTATTCTCTTTATTATATCATAAACATGCTAGTTGTCGCAAGTTCTTGAATACATTCTAACATAACTGTATGTGACAATAAAAAAACCGCCATTACAGCGGTTTGAAATTTGTTCGAAGTCTAAGAGACTATTTTACGAAAGGAAGAAGTGCAACGTGTCTTGCTCTTTTAATTTCTTGAGATAGTTTCTTTTGTTGTTTTAGAGTAACTTTTGTGTAGTGTCTAGCAACGATTTTACCAAAACGAGATGTGTATCTGTTTAACACT
>Ga0163109_10003763_pt1 | contig 11590 bp, 11 predicted proteins | sample CRUFie1St13metaG_FD_108704 | JGI IMG/M metagenome (GOLD analysis project Ga0163109, IMG submission 108704) | Marine microbial communities from the Costa Rica Dome - CRUD Field 142mm St13 metaG | ecosystem: Environmental > Aquatic > Marine > Oceanic > Photic zone | place: Costa Rica: the Eastern... | reverse complement strand
ATAGAAGGGTTCAGGTCTGTATTAATGTCGTAATTAATGCGAAGTTTATTAAAATTTATATCTAGATATAACTATTCAATAACGTTTTTTTTTCTTCTTCTTTTTTCTTTTTTTCTTGTCTTAAGTGAAAGCTTTGTTTTAAGATCATTTTATTTTAATTCTTCAAATTATATATCAGGAAGTTTCTATAAAGTACAGAATGGAATTTTGAGTTATTTTTCTTTAGAAAGGAAAAATACAATTTTGATTAATGAAAATCTTGAACTAATTAATAGAATAAAAAAACTTGACTCAGACTATAGATCATCTACAATTGATACTTCTACTGTTGGTTTTTTAAGTGCTCAGGTAATTAATAATACATTAAATAAATCAAAAAATTATATCACAATTGATAAGGGGTTTAAAGACGGTGTGAAAGAAAATTTGGGTGTTATCTCTTCTAAAGGAGTAATAGGAAAGGTTAAATATGTATCTGATAATTTTTCAACAATTATATCTCTTTTAAACACTTCTTTTTACTTATCAACTTTAGTTGATGAGACTAAAACCTTATCATCAATAAACTGGGATGGAAAAAATCCCCGAGAAGTTAAATTACTTTATGTTCCTAAACATGTTCCTCTAGAAATTGGATATTCTGTAATCACTTCCTCTTTTGATTCAATTTTTCCCAAAGGGATTGAAGTTGGTAAAATTAGTAATATTAATGAAGAAACAAATTCAAATTTTTATGATGTAGACATTCTTCTCTCAGAAGACTTTTATAGTATATATAATGTGTATTTGGTGAAAAGTTTTCCATTTGAAGAGAAGATAGACCTTGAAAATATAGATTAGATGAAAAATAAAATATTGATTTTTATTGTGTTATTATTTATTCAGGTTTTTGTTTTAAATAAAATTATATTTTTTAGCTTTTTAGTTCTATCTCCATTGATATTTATTCTTCTATTATATAGCTATAAAAAAGATTCAATAGAGAATTTACTGGTTGCATTTTTTCTTGGTCTTTTTGTTGATATGTTTAATGACTCTTTGGGTGTGTATTCTATGGCATCAATAATTATAGTTTATTTTAGAAATCTTTGGGCACTTAAAATTATTGGTGAGGACAAAATAGATGAGTTGGATGAGATTTCAGTTCACGAGTTAGGAAATATCCAATATTTTATTTTTTCTTTTCCAATACTGTTGGTTTATTTTTCTCTTTTAGTAATTCTTGAATCTTCATCTATTCTTATATTAGACAATGTATTATTCATTTTATTTTCTTCTGCATTAAATTATCTTTTTATGTTGTTGTTTCAATATTTATTTTTGGAGTCAAAACTTAGAGATGAGTGGAGATAAGACAATAATTTTTAAAATAATATTAGGGTTAGTTTTAATTTTATTTTCCTTAAGACTATTTTATTTACAGGTATACAATTCTGAATACAGAACTTTGTCCGAGGAAAATATAGTTCACTTAGAAACAATCTACCCTTCAAGAGGAATAATATATGACAGAAATGATTCAATCCTAGTTGAAAATAGACCTAGTTACGATTTCTATATAATTCCAAGAAAGTTTTCAGTAAAAGACACGACATCTTTACTTAATGTATTTTCTATTAAAAAATATCAGTTAGAAGAAATAATCACAAAGGCTGCAAATTATTCAAGATATAGACCATCTATTTTTTATAAGGATATGAGTCATGAAAGATTTGCACAAATACAAAGTGATCTTTATCACTTTAATGGAATTTATCATGTATCAAAGCCAACTAGATATTATCCCTTTAAAAGCCTTTCTCATGCCCTAGGATATGTTGCTGAGGTAAATAATACTGATATTTCATCAGACACTACTAACTATTATAGACAAAGAGATTTAATTGGAAAATCAGGTATTGAAAAAAACTTTGAGAAAGATTTAAGGGGTAATAAGGGAGTAAGGTTAAAAATTTATGATGTAAGAGGAAATGAATCAGGTAGCTTCAAAGATGGAGAGGATGATATAATTGTTGGTAACGGTAGCGAACTAAAACTATCTATTGACATCAAGCTCCAAAGGTATATTGAAAGACTTTTAGTAGGTAAAATAGGGAGTGTTGTAGCTATTGATCCGAGCTCTGGAGAATTACTTGCTATTGCTTCTGCTCCATCATTTGATCCTAATATTTTAAGTGGAAGGGATTTTTCAAAAAATTATAGAAATCTTCAGCTCGATACCTTGAAGCCAATTTATAATAGAGCCCTTACCGCTACATATCCTCCAGGGTCAATGTTTAAATTGATTCAGGCATTAATTGGTTTGGAAGAAAATGTTGTTAGTAAAGACGATCAGATATATGTTGATTTATCAAGAATCGGTGACCTTGCGCCTGCTGGAGTTTATGATCTGAATAAGGCTATAGTTAAATCATCAAATAACTATTTTCATATGTTATTTAGGAAACTTATTAATCAAAAAAGGGATAACAATACTTTTATTGACTCAAAAATAGGATTAGACAGATGGTCAGAATATATTAAAAAATTTGGTCTGGGATCAGATTTGGATTTTGATATTTCAAATATGAGTTCTGGTTTTGTTCCATCCTCAGAATACTATGATGGATTTTATGGAAAAGGAAGGTGGAAATTTTCTAATATTTACTCTTTAAGTATTGGCCAGGGAGAGCTTTTAGTTACACCTATACAAATGGCAAACATTGCTTCAATCATTGCAAATAGAGGATATTATTATAATCCAAATATTGTTACTCACATCAATGGTAAGAAAACATCTAATAATCAAAGAAAATATTTAGGTATTGATAAAATTCACTTTGATTATGTTGTTGACGCTATGGAAAACGTTGTCACGAATGGTTCTGCGAGAAGGGCTTATATGAGAGAGTTAATGTTATGTGGAAAAACAAGTACAGTTCAGAATCCCCATGGCTATGATCATTCCGGTTTTATTGGATTTGCACCTAAAAATAATCCAAAAATTGCTATTGCTGCATACATTGAAAATGCTGGTTGGGGAGGTAGAGCAGCTGCTTCAATTTCAAGTTTAGCTTCGGAATATTATATTTATGGTAAGACTAAAAGAAATTGGCTAGAGGATTATGTTTTAAAAGGTGACTTTATAGATGAGGAAAATTAATATCAGTATTTTTTCTAATGACATTATAATAACTTTGTGTTATATAATATTAGTTTTTTTTGGATTTATTTCAATTTATTCATCTCAATATTCAGAGGAGTTATCATTTTTGTCATTAAAGAATGAGTCATTCAAACAATTAATATGGATTTTAATTTGTTTGATTATTTTTTTTATAATACAAATTATAGAGTACAGGTTTATATTTGATTTAGCTGTTCCTTTATATTTTTTGTCAATAATTCTTTTGGTTTTGGTTCTCCTCTTTGGTCAAGAGGTAAAAAGTTCTGTTTCATGGTTTAATTTTTTTGGTTTAAAATTTCAACCATCTGAATTTGCTAAATTTTCTACTGCGTTAATTCTAGCAAAAGTTTTTGACTCTTCAAATTTAAAAGTTGATAGCTTAAAGTCTTTGATCAAAGTTTCAACTTTAATTTTTATCCCCTTTATTTTAATCCTGTTTCAAGGTGATACAGGAACAGCACTGGTATACTTTTCTTTCTTTTTGGTCCTACTCAGAGAGGGTTTAAGTTTAAAGTTTTTCTTTATTGCACTCTCTTTTGTTGTTATTTTTATGATGGGAATTATTCTAGAAAAAACGATACTTTACACCATTTTCACAATACTATTTTTAATAATAGTTGGTTTATCAATTAAAGATTTTAAAAGAATTATAAATTCATCAATATTTTTTGTCCTAGTAATTTTAGTTATTAATGGACAAGACTTCTTGATGAATAATGTTTTAAAACCCCACCAAAAAAAAAGAATTGAATCTTTAATTAATCCAAACGCCGATCCATTAGGTGCAGGCTGGAATGTTACCCAATCTAAAATTGCTATTGGTTCAGGTAGCTTTTTAGGTAAAGGTTATATGGAGGGATCTCAGACAAGCTTTAATTTCGTTCCTTTTCAAAGTACCGACTTTATTTTTTCAGTAATTGGAGAAGAGTTTGGGTACTTGGGATCAATGATATTTATAATTTTATATTTAATTTTCCTTTACAGAGTTTTAATATTAGCTGAAAACCAAAAAGATAAGTTTGCCAGAGTATTTGGTTTCTCTGTTTTTTCAATAATTTTTTTCCATTTTTTTGTAAATATATCTATGACCCTAGGTCTTTTTCCTGTCGTTGGAATTCCTTTGCCTTTTGTAAGTTATGGGGGTTCATCTCTTTTATCTTTTAGTTTATTAATTTTTATTTTTCTTAAATTAAATAGTTTTAAACCTTCTTTACTTTCAAGATAGTTGAGGCTTAAGTATAGCTTTTTTTAATCTCTCTTAATAGTGATCTTAATTGCTGGTTTTCTCTCTCACCTGTAAACTCACTTTTTGTATTTTCTAAAATTAAATTAGCTGCATCTTGAAAAGAATTTTTTCTCTTTGCTCTTGTTATAATTTCTTTGTAATCACTTTCAGAACAATCAAAAAGTTCTTTGTAGTTAACAGGTTCAATAATTATTTTTTTTAATTCTTCTGATTTACAGTCAAGCATTAACTCTATTTCTTCAATTAATTCTTGATTGATTTCAAATGAATATGAATTAATTATCTGAATCATTTCATCTGAGTTAAGATCTTTTTCTGAAGAAGATTCTATTAGATCATTAAATACCTTTTTGTTGTCAATAAAAAATTTTGATCTTCTATTTATAATTTCACCTGATATATTTATTTCTTTAAGTATGTCATTATTAATAAAACTTTTAGGGTTAAACACATACTCTATAAGTTCTATAATTGATTTTTTTATTAAATCTTTCAAATTTTCAATATCAACTTCAATATGATTTGACAAGATATTTTTTAATGAATTAACTGCACTTAAAATTTCTTTATTTTCATAATTAAAATAAATAATCTTACTTTTTTCGAAGTTATTATTCCAGGTATCATATATATTTTTTAAAATAAAAAGATTTAATTGTTTGGATCTAGTAAGTTCAATTATATCATTTCCTCTTAAAACTTTCTTTTTAAGATTATCTTGAAGCTTTTTAATATAATTGCCTATATATATACTCAACTTTTTTTTTGACGTTTAGAATTATAAATTAATAATTAAATATGCTATTTATTATGCATATATTAATAATAAGCAAATGATATTTCTCATAACATTAATTATATCCTTTCTTTTTCTAGAACCTAATTTTTCTTTAGAAATTCAAAATAAGAATATTTGGAGATTCCATTTTAATCTAGAGGATATAAAAGAATCGATATTATATGACAGTAAAATTTATTGTTTTGCAGAAAGAGGTTATTTTTATTTAGACCTTGAGTCTAACAATATTATTAAAAATACTGTAGACTTAAACCTATCAGGTGTTGATGTTATTAAGGCCTTAGATTATAATGGTGAACTTGTTTTAATATATTCTTCTGGAAAACTAGATTTTGTTAAGGGTAACAGAGTTTCATCTATGGACTTAACTATAACTGAAAATATTAAGATAAATCATGTAACTAATAAAGAGAAATATATTTATGTTTCCTCAACGGAAGGGGTATTCGTCATTGATGCTGAAAATAAAACTGTTAAAGAAAGGTATGAATATTTCTATGATCCAAATGATAAGGTTAATGTATCCTTTTTAAATTTTTCAAAAAATAAAATTTATGTCATCTCGGATGACGATATCTTTTTTTCAGATATCAACTCAAACTATAAAGATTTTAGAAACTGGGACAAGTTGTCATTATTTAATGATTCTATCTATGGATCTTTTATTGAGAATGATCAGTTATACTTTTATAATAATAGTTCTATTTTTTCTGAAATTGGAGTTAGTGTTGGAACAGATGTTGATGGTGAAATTGTTATGATCAAAGAAATGGACAATATGATATATAAACTTTTTAAAAGAAATCAGTCTATGTTTTTAATTGTTAAGGATGAATTTAATGATACTACAAGTTTAAATATACCCCAAAATCTAAAAGTAAATAATTTTGATATTTACGATAACGATATGTGGTTAGTTGGAGATGCTTTTTCATTGTATAATGTTGATGAAAATATTTTTTACTCACCCTCTAATTTTCCTGTTAAGAGTGTTAACAAAATATATGATGAAGATAATATTATCTATACATTTTCGGGTGGAGATAAATTTTCAGTCCATAATCAAGGTTTATGGGAATCAGAAAATTTAAATGGATTTGATAGCATTTCATCAATTGCAAAAAATAGTTTAAACACTTTTTATGCATCTTTCTCTCATGGTATTCTGGACTACAATAATTCTATAATTATAGACGATAAGTATCCTGGCTCACTACTAAAAAAATATAGTAATTCCTCGGATATAGTAGTGACTGATATCGAATACATACAGGATGTACTTTGGATTCTTAATTATGGTTCTAATACACCTTTAATTTCTAGAGAAATAAATAATAATTGGCAATCATATGAAATTGGAATTGGTTTCAATTATCCGTTAAGTTTAACATTTAATGGTTCAGAGACTTTATGGGTTATCCACGACAAAAGTAAGTTTGGAGGCATTACTTTATTTAATACGTTGTCTAAAGAGAAGTTGAATCTGTCAATAACTGATAATAAATTAAAGTCAACAAATGTAAATACCATTGCCATTGATCAAAATGATTATGTTTGGGTTGGTTCAGATGAAGGGTTAATATATTTTACAACCTCAAAATTTGATGATATCAAAAACTATGATAATTATTTGACTCCTAATAATGGTGAAAGAAATATTTTTCAGAATATTAAAATTAATGACATATTAGTTGACTTCTCGAATAAAAAGTGGATAGCTACGAACCAAGGTATCTTTGTATTTAACTCTGAAAATAAGACAATTGAATCTATTAAAACCGATAACTCTCCTCTGCAATCCAATAATGTACTATCTATTAATATGGATAAACAAGGAGATATATTTATTCTAACCGATTATGGATTAATCTCCTACAAAACTTATAATGAGTCACCTAATTTAGACTACACTAAACTAAAAATATTCCCTAATCCTGTTGATTTAGATGTAGATCAAAATGTAAAAATTACAGGTCTGGTTGATAATAATTTAATTCATATTACAAATCAGTCAGGACGTTTAATACTTTCTGAAATCTATAAGGGTGGAGGTTTCTTATGGAATTTGAAGGACAGTAATAATATCAAGGTTAATTCAGGAATTTATTTTGTTTTTATAACATCAAATGATGGCTCTAGAGAACTCGTAGAAAAAATATTTATTAAATGATTATAAAAACAAATGGTATTGTTTTAAAATATTTAAAATATAAAGAGTCTTCTATAATTTGTAAAATTTATACTGAATCTCATGGCCTTCAATCATTTATAGTGAATGGTGTAAGAAGTACAAAATCTAGTCAATTAAGTATTTACCAGCCGCTAAATCAATTGAATTTAATTTTATATAAGAAAAATAACTCTACTCTTAACAGAATAAAAGAATCAAAAATTTCAAAAATTTATAAATCATTGCACGCAGACATTTCTAAAATTTCAATATGTTTTTTTTTGTCGGAGTTTTTATCAAAAGTTTTATCCTCAGAAGAAGATCAAAGCTCAAAGTTTAAATTTATCTCCGAGTCAATATTATATTTTGACAAGATGAAAAATAGTTATAATGATTTTCATATTCAATTCTTACTCAAGTTGTCAAATCATTTTGGATTTGGAATTTCTGATGTTAAACAGTTAGTAAATTATAATAAAATGGATCCTCTTATGTTAGATTATATAGATAAATGCATTAATAATAATTATGATATTATTATTAAATCAAATAATAATTTAAGAAATAATGTAATAAATTTAATTATTGAATACTATAGTAGTAATCTAGATATAAATTTAAAATTAAAATCAAATGATGTCTTACAGCAGATTTTCAAGTAAACCACATGTTTTCCTTTTAACTTTATTTATAATTCTTTTCTCATGTACTAATAGTCAAAAATCAAAAGAAGAAGGATTGGGATCAACTGATGATGAACAAACAAAAAGAGTATTTTTTAAATTTCCTAGAGACGGTGCTACTGTAGCAAGTCCAGTCTATATCGATATGGGCTTAGAAGGAATGATGATTGAGCCGGCTGGACCTGTAAGAGAGGGATATGGCCATCATCATATTCTGATCAATCAAACACACTGGCCAAAAGGATCCGTAATTCCAACTAGCGACTCAACGCTACATTATGGAAAAGGCCAAACAGAAGTGTCAATTGATTTAGAGCCTGGTGACTACGTTATTTCTCTACAATTTGCTGACGGTGTACATTCTTCGTTTGGTAAAGAGATGTCAAGCTCAATTAATATAACTGTTGAATAATAACTTATGAATGTACCTACCCTTGATCTTTCTAAATTTATTAGTGGCATTGACGAAGAGAGAAAAGCATTTTCTGATGATTTAGGTCAGTCATTTAATCAGACTGGTTTTGCTATAATTAAAAACCATGGTTTAAAGAAAGAACTTACCGATGAATTGTATAAAGTTATAAAAGCGTTTTTTGATCTAGAGGATGAGAAAAAAATTAAATATTATTTTCCTGATTTATATGGACAGAGAGGATATGTAGTTAAAGGTCAAGAACATGCTAAAGGCAGTAAAAAAGGAGATTTAAAAGAATTCTTTCATATAGGCAACCCTTCAATTTCTAATCCACAAAATATTTGGCCTCATGAGGTTGAAAGTTTCAATGATATTGGTTCTGAAGTTTTTATTACACTTGAAAATATTGGTCTAACCCTATTAAGAGCTATATCTATGTATCTTAATCTTGATATAAATTATTTTGAAGATAAAGTTAAGGGAGGTGAAAGTATTTTAAGGTCGATTCACTATTTCCCATTGGATCCTTCAGATATATCAGATGGAGCAGTAAGAGCTGCCGCACATGGTGACATAAATTTAATAACTCTTTTAATGGGTGCTAGTGCTGATGGTCTTGAAATTCTGACCAAGCAAAATAAATGGATTCCTATTAGCTCAAAAGAAGACGAATTAGTTATAAATGTTGGAGATATGCTAGAGCGATTAACAAATAAAAGACTTTTATCGACTGTTCACAGAGTTGTCAACCCATCTATTGATAAGTTAGGTACTTCCAGATATTCTATACCTTTTTTCATGCACCCAAGGCCAGAAATGGATTTGTCATGTCTTGAGGGCTGTTATTCGCAGAATAATCCTAAACAGTTTGAGGATATTACAGCAGGTGGATTTCTAGAAGAAAGATTAAGAGATATTGGTCTTAAATCTTAATATTTAGTTATTTGGTGATGGAGGATCAATACCTAATTCAGCAAGAACTAGATTTGAGATATCATCAGTTGGCTTAGCATATAGTAAAACATCAACTCCTGGTACCCCAGCACTAAAAACATGTGTGAAATTTTCTCTTTCAGACACTACGTTGATAGCGTTACTAATTTTTTCAAATAAAGGTTTAAATAAATCCGCTTCTCTTTGAGCAATAGAAGTTTGAGCCTCTGCCTGAAACTTCTGTATTGAAGCTTGTAGATTTTGTAACTCTTCTTGTTTATCAGCTCTTATCAAATCTGTCATTGTAGCTGCAGACTTTTGAAATACATCGGCTTTACTTTGAAAATCAGTAATTTTCGATTGAAGTTGGTTTTGTAACTGTGTGCCGTAAGCTGAAACTTCACTTTGAACTTGTTTCGTTTCTGGCAAGAATGTTAGTATGTATTCAACATTAGTATAACCTATCTTTAAATCCTGAGAAACTGACTTAAAGCTTGAGATATTTATTATTACAATTAGCGATAAAATTATTTTTTTCATTTTCTTTTATTTAATAATTTGTAAAGCTAGTTATTTTTTTCAGTTAGTCCCAAATCTTCCAAAACATAATCTGTGTAGTCATGAATTGGATTTGTATATAAAAGTACGGGCTCAGATGACTTATCGAATATAATTTGTAATCTATTTTTTTTTGCTACTCTCTCAACGGATTCAAAAATTATATCCTGAATTGGTTCAATTAATTCTTTCTTTTTTAAAAAATACAATCCTTCAAAACCAAAAACCTTATTTTGATATTCTCTAACTTCTTTCCATTCCTCGTCAAGTGATTCTCTCTTGTCCTCAAACATTTCTTTTGTAAGTAAAATCTGTTCAGTTTTTAATTCAATTTCTTTTTTCTCAATTTCTATATACATATCACTGATCTCTTTTTCCCAAGCTTTTGAAAGGTTCTCTATTTCACCCATCGCAGATTTATATTCTTTCATGTTAGAAAGGATAAATTCAGAGTTAACATAACCAAACTTTTGTGCAGAAATTGGGCCATTAGCAAGAAACAAAAAAATTAAAATCAGTTTTTTCATCATCTTAATTGCGAGCCAATTGAAAAATGAAATTGTGGACCTGACCTCTCTGATTGACCCGGTAGTTTATCAAATCCATAGCCCCAGTCAATACCAAGAAGTCCAAATGCAGGCATAAATATTCTAACTCCAATTCCTGCAGATCTTTTAAGATCAAACGGATTAAAATCTTTTTGTGAGTTCCAGTTATTTCCAGCTTCAACGAACGACAGGCCGTAGATAGTTGCACTAGGGTTAAGTGATATTGGATGCCTCAATTCAAATACAAATTTATTATAAATTGTTCCTCCTCTTATGTTTTTTTCAATATCATATGGTACAAGTGAATTATTTTCATAACCCCTTAATGCAATTCTCTCAGTACCAAGAAGAAAATTACTATAGGATCCAGATAATCCGTCTCCACCTAGATAGAATCTTTCAAATGGACCAATTTTATCTTCACCAGAGAAGGAGCCTATATAACCCAGATGGGCTCTTGACTCAAGTACTAGATCACCAATTATTTTTGTATAGAATTTTGAATCAAACATCCACTTATGGTACTCAGCCCATTTGTATCTTTCTTCTGGTGTTGCTGTTTCATAGTTTAAATTGTTCCATCTGGAATACGGTGGAGTTACCGATACATCTAAAGAAAACATTGAACCACCTCTGGGAAACATTGGATTGTCGATACTATTTCTAGATATATTTGTTTTGAAAGCAAATGTGTTTGTTATGCCAGTATCAAATCCAAGAGACTGACCAAAATTAAATAAGTCATAATTATAGTAAACTAAAGAATTAGATATTACAAAAAAGTCATCAGGCCAGTTTACTCTTCTGCCAAGACCAATTGTGACGGCATGTATCTTCATTGATCCTATTATTTTACTGTCCTTTGTAGATTGTCCATAACCACCATAACCGTAGCCACCATAACCTCCATAGCCACCATAACCGTAGCCACCATAACCTCCGTAGCCACCATAACCTCCGTAGCCACCATAGCCTCCGTAGTCACCATAACCTCCGTAGCCACCATACCCTCCAAAAGGATTATATCTTCCGCTGCCATAAAAATCTAACATCCTGTTTATTGAGTAGCTGT
>Ga0163109_10003762_pt1 | contig 11591 bp, 10 predicted proteins | sample CRUFie1St13metaG_FD_108704 | JGI IMG/M metagenome (GOLD analysis project Ga0163109, IMG submission 108704) | Marine microbial communities from the Costa Rica Dome - CRUD Field 142mm St13 metaG | ecosystem: Environmental > Aquatic > Marine > Oceanic > Photic zone | place: Costa Rica: the Eastern... | reverse complement strand
ATCGAGCTCTCCAGTCGAAATGCCAGGCTCAACTAGAGGTTCAATCATCTCGAGTACTTCGGCCGCGAGTCGTCCCGCCTCTCGCATTCCAGCGATATCATTATCGGTTTTAATTGATACGGTGCTCACGTCAGGTTTTCCGGGCTGTTGCTTGCAAAAGAGGTTACTTGGTTGGGTAGTCTACCGCACTACACGACGTGTATTATAGCGAAAGGCTTCAGACCGGCCGTTACCTATGGTATAACACGCGCCGCTCCCGTAATGGCGGAAGCCAATAAGCACGCTTTCTGTGCACAAGGTGCCGGGTGCTGGGAAACCAGTTGGACATCTTGAGAGAGCGGAAGTTTAACCCAACTTAGAGACAAGTTATGACACAAGTAAGCATGCGCGAGTTGTTGCAGGCCGGCGCGCACTTTGGCCACCAAACTCGCTTCTGGAATCCGAAGATGGATCAATACATTTTTGGTGCGCGCAACAAAATTCATATCATCAACCTCGAGCACACTGTCCCAGCATTTAACGACGCGTTAGGATTCGTTCGCCGGCTGTCTGAAAACAAGAACCAGATCATGTTCGTTGGCACCAAGCGAGCTGCGGGCAAGATCATTGAAGAGCACGCCACACGTTGCGGAATGCCTTACGTGAGCCATCGATGGCTTGGCGGTATGCTGACCAACTACAAGACCATTCGCTCGTCGATTAAGCGCTTGCGTGATCTTGAGGCGCAGGAGCAAGACGGTACGTTTGCAAAGCTGACCAAGAAGGAAGCGCTGATGCGCAGTCGCAGCAAACATAAGCTAGACCGATCTATTGGGGGCATTAAAGACATGGGCGGTCTGCCCGATGCCCTATTTGTGGTTGATGTTGACCACGAGCGTATTGCGATTACCGAGGCGAATAAGCTAGGTATCCCTGTCATCGGTATTGTCGATACCAACAGCAATCCAGATGGTGTTGATTACGTTATTCCCGGTAATGATGACGCGATCCGAGCCATTAAACTGTACGTCACGGCAGTGGCTGATGCTGTCATGGCCGGCAAGGGTGCGTCGTCAGAGGTGCCAGTGCTCGACGAGTTTGTCGAAGTGGTTGAAGCTGGGGCCGCAGAAACTGAAGCGGTGCCAGAGGAAAAGGGTGACGCAGAATAGGTCCATCTAAAGGCCGCGCTTCGCGCGGTTTTTTGTATGTGAATATCCCCCGTTAGGGGTCAGTTATCAGAACGTGATAGAGGGTGGGACGAATGTCTGCTGCATTAGTTAAAGAATTACGTGAACGAACAGGCCTTGGTTTGCTGGAGTGCAAAAAAGCATTGGCTGCTGCCGGCGGCGACATCGAAGTCGCTATTGAGGAGCTGCGAAAGTCCAGTGGCATGAAGGCTGCAAAGAAAGCGGGTCGAACGGCTGCCGATGGTGTGGTGGCAATCCGTATTGCCGCTGACGGTAAATCAGGTGTCATTGGTGAAGTGAACAGTGAGACCGATTTCGTAGCACGCGACGAGAATTTTTCTGGATTCGTGGCTCAGGTTATGGACAAGGCGGTTGAACTACAAACTAATGACGTAGCTGCAGTCGCTGGCGGTGAGATTGAGGATGCGCGTCAGGCGTTGGTTCAGAAGATTGGTGAGAATATTTCTGTCCGTCGCATCGCTGTGGCTTCAGCGGCGGATGGCGTCGTCGGTGGCTATGTACACGGTAATAACCGTATTGCGGTTTTGGTTGAGCTGGCCGGTGGTGGCGAGGAGCTGGCCAAAGATATCGCCATGCACGTTGCAGCCGTGAATCCCGCTGTTGTGTCACCTGCGGATATGCCGGAAGAATTGTTGCAAAAAGAGCGCGAGATTTACGCGGCGCAGGCTGCAGACTCAGGCAAGCCTCCAGAAATTGTTGAGAAGATGATCGCAGGTCGTGTTCGTAAGTACTTATCTGAAAACAGTCTGACAGAGCAAGCCTTTGTTAAAGACCCCGATATGAAAGTTGGCGAATTGGTCAAAGCAGCTGGTGCCAAGATTGCCGGATTCACTCGATTTGAGGTGGGCGAGGGCATCGAAATTGAGAAGGTCGATTTTGCTGCAGAGGTTGCTGCTCAATTGGGAAACTAATCAATCCGCGCCACTGTATCACAGACAGCGTCGCAATTTCCTGAGGAGTAACGATGGCAACGGAAAAAGTTTACAAGCGCATATTACTTAAGCTTAGCGGTGAGGCCCTAACGGGCGACGAGTCCTTTGGAATAGATCCCAAGGTTCTAGATCAAATGGCACTAGAGATGGGTCAATTGGTTGGTATTGGTGTTCAGATAGGCCTTGTAGTGGGAGGGGGTAATCTCTTCCGAGGGGCGGCGTTACAATCGGCCGGACTCGACCGAGTTACCGGCGATCATATGGGAATGCTGGCTACTGTTATGAATGCCCTTGCACTTCGCGACGCTCTCGAGCGTTCAAATATTGCCACCCAAGTCATGTCAGCTATCCCGATGAGTGGTGTTGTCGATCATTACGATCGCCGAAAGGCCATACGCGCTATGTCACAGGGGGACGTTGTGATCTTCTCGGCCGGAACAGGTAATCCCTTCTTTACAACTGACTCATCGGCCTGTCTCCGGGGTATTGAGGTAGAAGCTGACGTGGTACTGAAGGCAACGAAAGTTGACGGTGTCTATAACGCCGACCCAATGCAGGATTCATCAGCGGTTAAATATGAAACGCTGACTTATGACGAAGTGCTGGACAAGAAGCTGGGTGTTATGGATTTAACCGCGATTTGTTTAGTCCGAGATCATCAAATGCCGGTCCGCGTATTTAATATGTCGATGAAAGGCGCGTTATTGAGTATTGTGAGGGGCGGGTCCGAAGGGACATTGATTCGTTGATGGAGCTCTGGGCAGGACGTGACAGATCAATCAGGAGAAAACATGATTGATGACATACAAATAGATGCCCAAGAGCATATGGAGAGGTCGCTCGAGGCGCTGGGGCAGAACTTCAATAAAATCAGAACGGGCCGCGCACACCCTAGTATTCTGGACGGCATACGTATCGACTATTACGGAGCCGAAACACCGTTAAAGCAAATGGCCAGCATCAATGTCGAAGATGCCAGAACACTAGCCGTCAGCGTTTTCGATAAATCCATCACTCCCGACGTTGAAAAAGCGATTATGAAAAGTGACTTAGGTCTAAATCCATCGACGGCGGGTGACGTCATTCGCATTCCCATGCCGATGCTTACGGAAGAGACGCGCAAGGGCTACATCAAACAGGCCAGAGCGGAAGCCGAGTCGGCACGCGTCTCGATACGTAACGCCCGAAGAGACGCCAATGGCATGCTGAAAGACCTGTTGAAAGAAAAAGCGATTTCGGAGGATGAAGAGCGTCGCGGTCAGGATCAAATTCAGAAGCTGACCGATACCTACGTAGCAAAGGTTGATGCTGCGCTCGGTGTCAAAGAAGCTGATTTGATGGAAATCTGATCACGAGCCTAGTGACATAGTGAATCTTCCCGCAAACACCTCTGGTAAGGTCCCCCAGCACATCGCTATCATTATGGATGGTAATAACCGCTGGGCGAAAAAACGTGGTGTTCCTGGACCTATTGGTCATAGAGCGGGTGCCGACGTTGTTAAACCCCTCATGTATGCTTGTCGTGAACGGGGCGTAAAAACCCTCACCTTATTTGCGTTCTCCAGCGAGAATTGGCGGAGACCAGAGGCCGAAGTGCGTGCATTGATGGCTCTGCTGTCACGATATTTGCGTCGCGAAATAAAAGAGTTGGCCGCAGACGGAGTCCGGATACGGTTTATTGGCCGACGTGACCGGCTGAGCCCCAGAATTGCAAAGCTTTTGGAGCAGTCGGAAGAGGCTACGCAGCGCAATACCAAGGCGACTCTGGTGCTGGCTCTCGATTATGGAGGGCGTTGGGATGTTAGTTCGGCGGCAGCTTCTCTCGCTCAGGATGTCGCAGAGGGTCTCATAAGCTCTGAAGACATCAATGAGCAGCTGCTGAGTTCTCGTATGGCTCTAGCGGATCAACCGGCACCTGATCTATGTATTCGAACCGGTGGTGAATGGCGTCTGTCTAATTTTCTCCTGTGGCAATTTGCTTACGCCGAGCTCTGGTTTACGGACACGCTTTGGCCGGATTTCACTGCTGATGAACTCGATCTGGCGATAGGCCATTTTTCCTCCAGAGAGCGTCGTTATGGCGGACGCCCCGGCGAGGCTTCAGCATGATGCTTGAGAAGCGTATCTACACAGCCCTGCTTATGATGGGTGGACTTATTTTGGCGTTATTGCAGCTATCGCCCGAGTCGGTCTCACTGCTGTTTCTGGCTATTGCTGCAGCCGGTGCCTGGGAGTGGGCAGCTCTCGCAGGTTGGTCATCGCGATTGCGCCGGTCAGTTCTGGTGGCCCTGTTCTTGGGGGTTTGCCTCTATTACACGAGTGTCTACGCTCCTAATATTACCTCTGATTTGGTATCAATGCGTCCAGTATTGGGTGTTGCCTGTTTCGCGTGGTTGGCCACCGCTTTTCTTGTCTTGAGTTACCCAAAACTATCGGTACTCTGGCGCTCCTCTGTAGTGCGCAGCATCATGGGGATCTTTATTCTAGGTGCAGGGTGGTTATCTCTCACTTTCCTCCTGGGATTACAGCACGGTTGGCTTCTTGTTATCCTGTTCGTGCTAACCGTGGCCATGGCAGACATTGGCGCCTACTTTATCGGTCATGTATGGGGTAAGAGCCCGCTAGCGCCCGCCGTCAGTCCTGCAAAAACCATTGAGGGATTGTGGGGCGGGTTGCTGGCAGTACTAATCTTGGGTGCTACCGTCTGGTGGTTACTGCCACCGGAATACGCGCATATCCACCCGGCCGAAGTTTTCTTAATCAGCCTCTTTTGCGGTGGGTCATCGATGCTGGGTGATTTAACGGTGAGTATGTTCAAGCGCGAGAGTGGATGTAAAGACTCGGGCTGGCTCTTGCCCGGGCACGGCGGACTTCTAGATCGTCTCGACAGCATCTGTGGTGCCGCGCCGTTCTTTGCTCTTGCATTGATTCTGGTGGGATACGCCTAATGCAAAACATTTTAGTGCTGGGTGCAACTGGCTCTATTGGTTTGAGCACGTTAAACGTAGTTGCTCGCCATCCTGAGCAATATCGTGCATATGCGCTTGCCGCTCATCGCTCAGTCGAGGCAATGGTTGCTCTCTGCACTGAATACAGGCCCGTGCATGCGGTGATGTCTGATGCCGATGCGGCTGCTGAGCTTGAGCACCGGCTTGCAGGCGTTGTCGATACGACAGTTCACGCGGGTGACGCGCCGATGATAGCGCTTGCTGAATCTGGGGATATCGACACAGTAATGGCCGCCATCGTTGGTTTCGCGGGTTTGTCCGCTGCGCTCGCGGCTGCGCGCGCGGGGAAACGGCTGCTCATGGCAAATAAAGAGGCACTCGTAAGTGCTGGTAGTATTTTTATGGATGCAGTGCGCGAAGGTGGCGCATTGCTCCTGCCTGTCGACAGTGAGCACAACGCCATGTTTCAGTGCCTTCCAGCGGACGCGCGCGCACGGCCTCAGATGGAGCGTGTCGAGAAGATTCTTTTAACCGCGTCCGGAGGACCTTTCCGAGGTAGGAGTCGATCTGAGTTAAGCGAGGTGACACCAGATCAAGCCTGTGCTCATCCCAACTGGTCCATGGGTCGTAAGATCTCGGTTGACTCGGCGACCTTGGTTAACAAGGGGCTGGAATTAGCGGAGGCTTGCTGGTTGTTCGACCGAAAACCCTCAGAAATCGAGGTTATTGTTCACCCTCAAAGTATTGTGCATTCGCTCATTCGGTTCGTGGATGGTTCGGTGCTGGCGCAACTGGGTCAACCCGATATGAGGACGCCAATTGCTTACAGCCTTTCATGGCCTGATCGAATTGATGTCGAAGCAGATGTGCTAGATCTGGTAAAGGTCGGACGGCTGGACTTCGAGGCGCCGAATCTTTCAGCTTTCCCTTGTCTGCGACTGGCCTACGAGGCGATTGAGTTACCTGGTGGTATGTGTGTGTTCAGTGCAGCCAATGAAATTGCGGTCGATGCTTTTCTTTCTGAGCGTATTCGTTTCACCGATATCGATAGGGTGATCGAGCACACGCTAAAAACAGTCAGTCATGCTGAACCATCGAACCTTAGCGAGGTCCAAGTTCTGGACAGTTCGGCGCGTGACATTGCCGGTGATTATGTGGCTGAGTTGACGGGGTAGGGAGTCGCAACAACCAATGCAGGTGTTGTTTTCGATTGTAATGGCTTTGGTGACGCTGGGAATCCTTGTCACCATTCATGAATACGGGCATTACTGGGTTGCTCGACGTTGCGGTGTCCGTGTTTTGCGATTCGCTGTAGGCTTTGGTCGCCCGCTTGCCATGCGTGTGGATGGGCACGGTACAGAGTTTGCGCTCTGTGCTATTCCGCTTGGTGGTTATGTAAAGATGCTGGACGAGCGAGACGAAGATCAGGATGTGACGGTAGATAACCGTCATGAGTCCTTCAACGCTCAACCTGTTAGAAACAAGCTCGCTATTGTCTCCGCTGGTCCAGCCGCCAATTTTTTGCTGGCGATCCTTGTGCTGTTCGGTTTGTTTTTGCGCGGTGAAACTGGGCTAGCACCTGTTGTGGAGGTGATTGAGCCAGGATCTGTAGCCCATGATGCGGGCTTGATGCAAGGCCAGGAAATAGTGACCGTCGATGGTACGAGCACGCTAACTGTATCGAATGTCCGCTTCGCGCTACTAAAACGCTTGGGTGATACCGGAACGATAGACATCTCAGTCGGCAGCACACTTAGTGGTCTTCAGCAGACGTTCGCTCTACCGATTGATCGATGGCTTGGTGGTGCGGAGGCGCCCGATCCAATCCGAGCTTTGGGTTTGACTCTGGGTGTCCCAGTATTAAAGCCAAGCATTGGGTCGCTGGTGGAGGGAGACCCAGCAATGCGTGCGGGCTTTGAGGTCGGAGACACTATTATTGAAGCCGGCGGTCAGCCGATCTCTACGTGGTCGCAATGGGTTGATCTGGTAAGAGCGGCGCCAGGCCAGTCAGTAGCCGTTCGTGTCGAGCGTGGTGGGCAGTCTGTTGACTTGACGGTTATGCCCCGCAGCACCGGGACCTCCGGTGCTGAAGTTGGTTCTGTAGGTATGCGTGTTTTCATACCGGATATTCCTGAGGACCGTATCAGACGTCAGGGCCGTAACCCCGTTGAGGCGCTTGCAGCTGCCATTGAAAGAACGTCAGCGCTCACTGCGTTCACCTTCGAGTCGATGTGGAAGATGCTTCGAGGCTTGATTTCTACGAAGAACTTATCGGGACCTATCGCGATTGCTCAGGTAGCCGCTAGCACTGCGGAGAGTGGATTTACGACCTGGTTATCATTCCTGGCGTTACTATCTATTTCACTCGGAGCGATCAATTTATTACCCATTCCGGTACTTGATGGTGGCCATATTGTTTTTCATTCGCTGGAAGGTTTATTGGGTCGCCCAGTGCCCGAGCAGATTCAAATGATGAGCTACCAGGTGGGATTGCTGGCAGTTTTCACGCTTATGCTGTTTGCCATCTACAACGATATGGCTCGACTGTGAGATACTCCGGCGCTTTTGCCATGGAAACGAAATTAGAGACTACTGAAATCAGCGAGTGATCTAGAAAATAAGCGAATAAAATGGTGCGCAAATTCAGAAAAAATTGGTTTATAAGGCTCCTCGCAGTCTTAAGCTTTGGCGCGTTGTCAGTCATTGCGGTTCCGACTGCGACCGCGCAGATCGAACCGTTTGTCGTGGCGGATATTCGAGTTGAAGGCTTACAACGAATTGCCCCTGGCAGCGTGTTTGCTGCGCTGCCGGTCAGCGTTGGCGATGTTGTGGATGGCGCCGCTGTCAGATCCATCTCTCGAAACCTATTTTACACGGGCAACTTTGACGATATTTCGGTGGGTCGTGATGGCAATGTGCTAGTGCTTACTGTCGCTGAGCGACCCAGCATTAGCGAGATTACGATCGACGGTAATAAGGCCATTGAAACCGAGGCACTACTTGACGGCCTCAAGGGCGCAGGGCTTGCTGTTGGCCAGGTTTTCCAGCGGTCAACCCTTGATGGCATGCAGTTAGAGTTGCGTCGGCAGTACGTTATCCAAGGGCGCTACGACGCCACCATTGATACCGAAGTGATTCCCGAGCCAAGAAATCGTGTTTCGATCAGTATTGATATCGATGAGGGAACGGTTTCGAAGATCAAGCACATCAATATCGTAGGTAACGAGATTTTCAATGACGAGACCTTACTGGATATCTTCGAGCTCCAGGTCGGTAGCATGTTTAGCTTTTTCTCCAGTACCGACAAGTACAGCAAGGAGAAACTGGAGTCAGATCTAGAAACGCTTACCAGCTATTACCAGGACCGAGGTTACCTGCAGTTTGAAATTGAATCGACCCAGGTTGCGGTTTCACCATCTAAAGACGCGGTTTATATCACGGCCAACATTGTGGAGGGAGACCGTTTCACCGTAACGGATGTAGACCTCTCGGGTGATTTGGTTTTGCCCGAGGAAGATTTATCGCGCTTCCTCTTGGTTGCTGAGGGACAAGTGTTTTCTCAGCAACTGGTCACGAGCACCGAGGAGTACCTAACGCGCCGTCTGGGTAACGAGGGTTATAACTTCGCAAAAGTAACTGGTATTCCAGAAGTAGGTGATGGTGACGCTGAAGTTTCCATCAAGTTCTTCATCGATCCCGGTCGACGTACCTATGTTCGACGCATTAATTTCGAAGGCAATGATCGTACGGCTGACAACGTACTCCGACGAGAGATGCGTCAAATGGAAGCTGCACCAGCCTCAGCGGCTGCAATAGAGCAGTCAAGAATTCGCCTCGAGCGCTTGGGATTCTTTAGCGCCGCCGAAGTAGAGACGGTTGAACTGCCTGGTTACGACGATCTGGTCGATATTGATTTTACTGTTGAAGAGCAGAGTTTCGGCTCGATTGGTGGCAGCTTGGGCTACTCGCAATGGGCAGGTCTGATCCTTGGATTGAATCTTCAGCAGAATAACTTTATGGGAACTGGACGTCAGGTCGGCCTTAATCTGAACTCGTCGCGCTATCAAAGTCTGGCAAGTATCAACTATAGCAACCCTTACTTCACCGAGGATGGTGTGAGTAGAGGCTTCAGCCTGTTTTACCGAAAGACAGATCTTTCTGAGATCAATGTTGCGAGCTACACGACGGATACCGTGGGCGCCCAGATGACGTTTGGTTATCCCATCAGTGAAACACAGCGCCTCGGTTTCAATGTGGGTATTACTGATACCGAGATCACCTCTGGCCGTTATGCAGTGCCGGAGATCCGAACCAGTCCTCGACTGATTCCGGGCGTTGAGCAATATTACGTTTCAACTCGCCAGCCAACCGGACTATATGATGGCCCGGAAGAGCTTTTCCCGATTACGGATTTGCCTGATGAAGCCTTCGCTTCATTGCGCTCAGATGGCTTCCTCGATCAAAACGGGAACTCGTTTACCAACTGGTCCATCACGGGCTCCTGGCTTCAGTCCACCCTGAACCGCGGCCAGCTCGCTACTCGTGGTGTTTCGAACTCACTGTCAGCGCAGGTATCGATGCCAGGTTCTGATCTGGAATTCTTCAAGGTTAACTACCGTGGCGAGATGTATATTCCGATTTATCGCGAGTTCACATTCCACTTGCGTGGTGAAATGGGCTACGGCGATGGCTACGGTGAAACCACCGAGCTTCCATTCTACGAGCACTTCTTCGCAGGAGGTTTTGGAAGCGTCCGCGGTTTCGAGACAAATACCCTTGGGCCAAGAAGCACGCCTCCCGTCCTCTATCAAACAGGCTTAGCAGCAACCGCGGTCGACGAGGAGGGCTTGGCGACTGAAATTGGTGGTCCAGACGGCCTGGGCTTCGGGTACATTGTCAACCCTGAAACAGGTGCCATCGAAACTCAGCAAGTCTTTCTCGGGCGGCGAGCTGACCCATTCGGTGGTAATGTGGTGATCGAGGGCTCCGCTGAAATTCTATTCCCGATGCCGTTTGTGAAGGATCGACGGTCGATTCGTTCAGCGTTCTTCTTTGACGTGGGTAACGTGTTTAATACCAACTGCCGACAAAATCAAATTAACTGCTTCGGTATAGATGCTGATGAACTCAGATACTCTGTAGGTATCGGTGTCACCTGGCTGAGCGGGTTTGGCCCCTTGACGTTTGCTCTTGCCAGACCGCTAAATGCCAGCGAGACTGATCGCAGAGAAGTTTTCCAATTCACGCTGGGACGTGGATTCTAATAACTAACTAGGAGGTTACCCCACATGTTGTTTCGCATGATCGCCGTTGTGGCATTGTTGATTGCATCGACCGTCGCGTACGCGCAAGGCCGCACTGCCGTAGTGGATTTAGAGCAAGCAATTCTTCAGACGGACGTAGCTCAGCAGCGAATTCGTGATTTTGAAGCGAGCGAAGCGTTTGCTGAGGATCGCGCTGAGTTTGATAACCTCAAGGCGGAATTTGACAAGCTGGTACAAAATTTCCAGCGGGATCAGGCAGCGATGAGTGATGATGAGCAAGTGGCGGCGCGTCAGAAATTGGCGAGCAAAAACGCTGATCTCGAGTACGTTGTTAAAAAGCTCCAGTCGCTTCAGCAGCAAAATCTGCAGAGCGTGCTCCAGGAATTGGCGCCAGCAGCTCAAAAGGTCCTTAGGGAGGTAATCCAGACTGACAACATCGCGCTGTTGCTTCCAGGACAGTCAGTGATTCATTTTGACCCTTCCTACAATATTACTGCGAAGGTCACTGACAAGCTGAACCAGCTGCCACAAGAGTAATATGCCGACGCTAGGCGACATCGCCAAGGCACTGGATTTGCCGTTTCGTGGCAATCCGGATACCTCTTTGTCCCGCCTAGCTTCTCTCGATTCTGCCGGAGACGGTGACTTTACTTTCGTCGCACAAAAAAAGTTTTCAAAGCAGCTCGCTACGTCTTCGGCAGCTGCCGTTATTTGCCCTGAGGATTGGGTCGGTGACTACAGAGGTGCCGTACTCTTGAGTTCTCAGCCTTACATCGATTTCGCCAGAGCAACGCGTTTGTTCGATAACCGACCGTCGCCATCAAGGCGCGTCCATGAGACAGCGGTTATCGCCTCTACAGCGCGATTGGGCGCAAATGTAACCGTCGACGCCGGTGCCGTTCTTGATGATGGCGCGGTCCTTGGCGACAACGTATGTATCGGACCGAATGTTTGGGTGGGGTCTAACGTAAAAATCGGTAATGCCACTGAAATACGATCAGGAGTTAGTCTGTATCATGGCGTTACAATCGGCCACGCGTGTCTCATTCATGCTAATACTGTGATTGGATCAGATGGCTTTGGATTTGCACCCACAGACAGCGGTTGGGAGAAGATTCTCCAGCTGGGTGCCGTGACCATTGGTAATCGAGTGGAAATTGGTGCCGGTTGTGCGATTGATCGTGGCGCGCTAGACAACACAGTCATTGAAGACGATGTCATCATCGATAATTTGGTGCACATAGCGCATGGCGTCATTAT
>Ga0163109_10003761_pt1 | contig 11592 bp, 8 predicted proteins | sample CRUFie1St13metaG_FD_108704 | JGI IMG/M metagenome (GOLD analysis project Ga0163109, IMG submission 108704) | Marine microbial communities from the Costa Rica Dome - CRUD Field 142mm St13 metaG | ecosystem: Environmental > Aquatic > Marine > Oceanic > Photic zone | place: Costa Rica: the Eastern... | reverse complement strand
CGGAGGTATCGTGCATATCACGGGAACCACGGGTGTCCAAAAGGAAATACTCGCAGTTGCTTACCTTGAAACTTCCATAGCTGCGCCGCCCGATAGAGTAGGTGATTTCATCGGACACTTTGGCGGGCATGTGAAGCTGTAGTGTGTGCTTATCCACGACTTTTTCGATATCGTAAACATAGGAGTTCGGATGCCCAAGGGACAAGTCGTCGTAGGAGAGATCATTGACCCCTGCCTGGGGCGTATTCCAGTGAACATGAAGATTGAGCATCTCGTCCAATGGAAGTTTGGTGAAATCTGTTTTCTTATCGATCAGGAGCTTACTTCCCTTTTTCATTTTTGCCCGAGCGAAGTGGACGGGATGATTGAATGCCGTTGGATTGGCCCAGCCCAAATAATTATAAAAGGCATGGGTTCCGATGTCGCGAAAGACCGCCCGTCGGTCCCGTCTTCCCGCCGTGGCAGCACCCCAGATGTCATTCACCAGTTCATGGTCATCAAAGGTGAAGAAACTGGGAACATTCCGGTGCCATTGGGAAAGCGAAATTCCCCGGCTGAGATAAAGTTTATAGTTTTCCCAGACTCCAACTACTGTAGGCATGAGATTGACCACCGGGGGAAGGGCATCAATTCCCGCTCGCAGTCTCCATGCTTCGACTGGGTATTCGCGGAGTTCCTCATAGAGCCAGTCCCCATTCATGATATGGAAATTGGTTTTGTGTGCCCAGTCGCGGTTCAGGTTCTCATAAGTTTTGGCCCGGTGTCCATTCCCATGGATTGGATTCTGATTGGCACAGGATCCGATTTGAAAGCGAAAGTTGAACAGTCCCTTGGGGTTATGTTCAGCGTTTCGGGTATATTCAGCATTGGGCAAGGTAAGAAACGAGCCGGGTAGACCATGAGGGCGGTCCTTGATGTAAACTTGATAATGATATGTCTGATCAGGCTTCAGGTTTCGAAGAATTGCATAACCGGTATTATCATTGGAAATACTGGTAGTGGTTGGCTCAGATACTTGGTCAAGCTTACCCTCAACTTTTCCATAACGAACGGAGAATTCTCCAGGATCGGAAGTTCTTCCCCATACCCGAACTGAATCAGAGGTGGGATTGCCAAGCATCGGACCGTGCGTCAACCGCATCGGATCACGTGCGGCTTGTATTCCAAGAGTTAGAGAAAGAAAAGCAATGTATGATAGAAGATGTCGCATGATATGATATCTATTTTTTTAGGTGGGTAATCAAAAAGCTGGTGGTGTTTTGGTGCTTCGTTTTCGGTCCGTTCGGGTAGTAAAGTTCACAGGTAACTCCATTTGCTTTGCAATGTTCCTGAAGTTTGAGCCCGAAGTTGGAGGTATGGGTCGGGTCTCTCTGGACTTCCCCAATTGCAGGCGGTGTTTTGTATTCAAGAAAAACCGGAGGGTCTCCCTTGTTAACATTTGCGAAGGGTGAGTATTCCTTGATCCACGGAAGGATTTTTTTGCGATTCTCAAGAAAGGTATCGAACGGTTGTAATCCAAAGGCATGTCCTCCATACTTGCTGTTGGGTGTCCATTCTTTCATTTGTTTTGGATCGAGTGTCGTCTGTGCCCCGATCACGGCAGCACATTGTAACCTGCTGGACTCACGCAGTACGGGATCTTTACTTTTGGGGTTGGCCAAGTCATCTCGGAAAGCAAGCCAGAGACTGGAGCAAGCCCCGGCAGACCCCCCGGCCGCTCCGATGCGGGTTTTATCAATATTCCATTCTTTGGCTTTACTCCGAATAAATTGAAGGGCTCGGGCAGCATCATGAAGGGGAGCCCTTACCGGGGGCGATTCATCATCCGTCACATAACGGTAATTGATGGCTGCCACGGAAATTCCTGCCTTGAGGAGGGCATTGGCGTCCGCAAATCGATCGAGTCTTTCCTTGGATCCACCTTTCCAACCACCCCCATGGATGATGAGTGCCACGGGTGCGGGTTTATTCGTTTTGGCTTTCCAAAAATCAAGGATGTTGCGTTCGTGCTTACCATAGCGGACTTCTGATAGAGTTGGTTTCGGGACTTCAGAAGAGTAAATTGAAACCTTTTTTTGAGAAAACAGGCAGACAGAAGAACTCATAAACAGGCAAAGGGTAAAAACTTTCATACGGCTTAAATGTAGTAAAGGGTTTATTCATTACGGAAAACCTTTGTAAGTCGAAGCAAAAAGATACTGGTCGCAGTATTTCTATTGCAATCTATTTGCATTAAGTCATCATACACACTTGCCTTTTGAAAAAATTCCTCAGCATAGTTTGCCTTTCCTTAATTGGATGTCTTTCGGTTTCGGTTTTTTCCCCTGAAATCCACTCATCCTTGTTTCATGGTGGCGATCATTGCCCTCATCATAAACATGGAAAGCCTTGTGCATCCCATCAGAATGAATCTTCAGATGAACAGGGTAGTTCCTGTGCGGTGATATTGTTTGGGGAATGTTCTGAGCACATCTTCACTTTTTCAAGTACTGGCAGTTATGCACTGATGGATTTGGGTTTTTCGGACTTTAACTCAGTAAAAAATTATTTTTTTGAGTGGATAAGAACACCCGGGGCTCGAAGCCCGCCCGTGTAGGTTCAAAGATCTATCTTTTTTTTACTGCTATTTAAAGCAGAGATTTCATGAACCCCACAGCCCTTTTGGCGTTGTCTGAGTTCAAAAGACACAAGTTTCTTACTACCGCTAAACCTTTAAACTATTTAAACAAACTACAAAAATGAAAATATTATCAATCCCTATACTATTAGCATCTTCCTTTGCACTGGCACAGGAAGATCAAAACAGCGAGCCAGTTGCTGAACTAGAAGCCCTGACGATTGAGTCTTCACCGTTGGGAACCAAGACCACAGATGTCACACAAGCTTGGAGTGTTCTCTCTGGAGACGACCTAGATAAAGCAAGAGGTCAAACCATTGCTGACACTCTTTCTGATACGCCTGGTGTAAGTCAGACAAGCTTTGGACCTACAGCAAATCGGCCGGTCATTCGCGGAATGGACAAATTCCGCATTCGTGTACTGCAAAACGGTACAGACTCTTTTGATGTTTCAGCACAATCGGAAGACCATGCACTACCGATTGATCCTTTGATGGTCGATCGTATCGAGGTGCTTAGAGGTTCATCTGCCCTGTTGTATGGAGGCAGTGCTATTGGTGGCGTGGTCAATGTAATTGATCGGAGTATACCAACGAGCCTTTATGATTCGCCAAGTGCTTCACTTCTATCAAGTTACAGCAGCATTAATGAAGGACTTAGTTATGGAGCAGTCTCTTTTGGTAGCTCAGATAAACTCAGTTATCAACTCAATGTATCCAAGAGAGATTATAATGACTATGACACTCCGTTATTTTATACCGAGGATCATCATAATCCAAGTGCACCACCTGAGGCACATCCTAACGGTGTAGAAAACAGTCATAGTGATAGTACTTCCTATGGTTTTGGTGCCTCATATATGATAGATTCAGGATACATTGGATTCAGTTTATCCAGTAATGAAAATGATTATGGTGTGCCCGGTGAACATGCAGAAAGCGATACCCTGATTGAGATGGAAAGCGACCGTTTTGAGTTTCGTAGCGAGATTGAGATATCTGACTCTGACTTTCTAACCGGTATTGATTTAAACCTTGGATACGGGGATTACATGCACAGCGAGAGTGGGTATGAGACTGAAAATGGAGTTGAAGAATGGCATACGCATGTTACCTACATAAGAAAAGGTTTAGAGGGCAGAATTGGATTAGAGCATGAAATAGGAAACTTAAAAGGGGTAATCGGTGTGCAAGGTCTAATAGATTTATACAAAATTGTGGGAGAAGAAAGTATATATGCTGGTGCTTCCGGAAGTAACCCTGCAATCAGTTCAGAAGAGTCCACCAAAATGGCTCTGTATTTGATCGAAGACTTCAGCTTGAACGATAAAACTTCAGTAAATGTTGGAGCTCGTTGGGAAAGCTATGACCGTAATTACAAAGGCACTGATGATCGCGATGATTCTACCTTCAGTGCCAGTGGAGGTGTCTCCTACGATTTGAGCGAACTTTGGAACATCAGTGGTAACCTCAATTATTCTGAGCGTGCACCTGACACTGCCGAACTGTATGCTGACGGAGCTCACCATGCCACGGAAAGTTATGAAATTGGAAATAGTAACCTCGATACCGAGAGTGCTGTTGGTGTTGAGTTTATCGTGCGCAAAACAGTCGGTAAGGTGACCGGTCAATTTTCTGCCTTTCATACAAAATTTGATGATTACATCTTTCTTGAAGAAACCGGAGCTGAACGTGACCCAGAAGGAAACAGCCCTCCCAATCCAGGCGAAGAAGAACTGCCTGAAAAGACATACGGAGCCGCCGAAGCTGAATTTCAAGGGTTAGAGGTTGAAATTGACTGGCTTGCGGTAGAAAATCCTGGATGGGATCTTTTGCTATCCTTTTACGGTGATACAATCCGTGGAAAGAACAAAACCGAAGGTGAAAACTTACCGAGGATTCCCGCCTCTAGGATCGGAGCAGGATTTGAAGTAATGCTTGAAAAGCTTGATTTTGGAATGAAGCTAACCCGCTCCCTGGAACAGGATGAATTAGGTCATCATGAAGAGGTAACTCCTGCCTTTTCTTTACTTAGTGCATTTGCCTCGTATGACTTTAATGTGGGAGATTCCGTGGGTGAGTTATTTGTTAAGGGTTATAACCTGACTGACGAACTTGCTTACAATCATGCATCAGTCCTGAAGCAGTTTGCTCCTCTTGCGGGTAGAAGTGTGGAAATCGGTCTGAAGTTTGATTTCTAAGAATATAAGAACTTAGTTCTTAATCCATTCTTTCCAGGAACCCTCGATTGCATCGCGATCGGGGGTTCCGTCGTATGTGAGGTAGCGGAATTTTGATACATAGGGCTTGCCTGGCTCGATCGCAAAAGGCTCTTGTACCATGGGTGCAAAAACAAAGTAGGGCATGCTGGGATGTATGCGTACCCATTGAGGGAAACGAAAATTGTCCGGATGGTTCATTACTACTACTCCGCAGTCATGGCCATCTACCGGTCCATACATGGCTACCCAACGAGGGCGTGAGTGATTTCCATTCTCGCGGTTCTTATCTTCCGAGGTGATCATTTTGCCAACCGGTTTTCCATTTTGATCCTTCTCCATCCATTGATCATTTCCACGAATGGCCATTCCTCCATAATGATATTTCTGAATCAATAAAGGATCATCCGTGGCACAGGACTGGGTGGAAATAAGATCAAATTGATAATAATCGTTTTGTTGAGTGGGAATTTTAATCCGCCAATTTTCGTTCAGAATGGGTTCGTCCGAGTCTTTGCCAGTCGTGAAAATCTGCTGAGATTCGAAAATGATTTTACCTGATTTTTCTGTCTTCCATTTTGAATTCTGGTATCGAATATCTCCCAGTTCCTTTTTCTGGTTCCAAAATTCAGTCGGTTTTCCCCGAAAACTTGATTTGGTCCAGGCGAAGAACAATCCGTGCTGATGAGGATGATCGGCAGCATAGTCACCGGTTATGATTCTTCCCGATGGTGAATAGATTGGATGGATATACCCACTGCGGGAGAAGTGAGGGGCATGCTTTTTCGCCTCGTTTGATGGCTTTTTGAGGTATTTGAAAATAGGCTTTCCGCTTCCGGTACCTACCAAAATCGAATCATTTGTTTCGATGATCGAAGTTTCTTTATCATTGGATTGGGAAAACAAACCTAACGAAAAGAGAAAGTAAAAAGATATGACATGTAAGGCTCGCATTGGATTAAGTTTGGATAGAATCAAATCTTTGAGATAAATAGAAAGGATGAGCAAGCGAATGGTCACAGGTATTATAATTTTATTACCGTGTCTGTGTCTGATTGTTTGGCTATTATTGCCCAGTGATGAAGAGCAAATTCGTACTCAGTTAGAGGAACTTTGTGAAATCGCCTCCAAGACTGAAGACGCATCCGCGATTAGTGATGCCATGGTTGTGAAAGACTTTCGAAAACTGTTCGCACCCAAGATAACCATTTCCATTCGTAGTAAAGCGAAAATTGCTGGTGAGCACACGGACCATGAGTTGTCACAACAGTATGGGCGTCTGCGGTTGGCTTCCAGCAGGATGAGTCTTCGTTATGATAACTTGAAGTTTCTCGCGATTAAAGATCAGGTAGCAAGGATATCAGTTAAGTTTTTTGCCAGTTGGACAGGCAAGTCAGGAAAAACCATTCGTGAGGACGCCCATACCGAAGTGGAATTAAAGAAGATTGAAGGTGACTGGAAATTCTGTCAGATCAACTACCTGAAAAAATAGGTATTTACTTCAAACTTTTAAGCTCCCCATCTGTCCAGGGAGAAGTCCGTGACTGATGCTTTCTTTTAATCTGGGACACAACTTCCTTTTCCACACAGCTTCCCTCTTTTCCCCACGCATAACGTATATAGCTGATCAATTCGGCAAGACGGTCTTCCCGTTCTATTCCAAAAACTTTGGCGGGTGCCATATATCCAGCAGAATAATTCTTCCCTTCAATCGGCCCCATCATTCCATGGAAAAAGAGGGGTATTAACTTTTCCGGATCGCCGTGCACCCTTTGGGAATCAACAAGCGACGGAGCCAAGTATTGATCTGTCCCCGGAACCTGAACACCTTTGCCACTCGCTCCATGACAGGATGTGCAATGTTCGAAATAGAGCTTTTCACCACTTTGGATCATTTTTTTCTGGGTTGCATCAAAGTCCTTGGCGAAATTCATACCACGATCCCAGCTTGAAAGAATGCGATCCCATGCCATGGAGACTGCTCCCCTTTGATCCTTGGAAATCTTTTCAAATGCCTTTTTGTTTTTCACTTCTTTCACAAATGGAAGATCTCTTTTGCCCCATAAGGAAACTGCAGTGGCAAGCATGACTCCCTGATCGGCAAGGTGCTGGGATGCCAGAGATTGAATAATATTCTCTGCCTCAGGATGATCGACTGTCCCTAGCGTGAAAACAAGTTGTTCGGCGACTCGGGGATCCCGTTCTTTCTCCAAAGGAAGCAAAAGATCAATTCCCTTGGTTAAGTCAGGCTCAATCATCTGAATCATGGCCCGGCGAAGAATGGGCGAGCGGTCAACAAGGGCTTCCTTTTTAATTTCCGGTGCAAGGGCATTCATTCCATCGAGGGTCCATAGGGCATGCATCCTAGGTAGGGGCGACTGGGTAAAACGGAAAAGTCCTTCGAGTAAAGGGATTACTTGATCACGATCTTCACGTAAAAGAATCAATTTTTGTGCAGTATCCCGCCACCAGCCGATCGGGTTTTGCAAATGATGCACCAATTCCTCCGTTGATTCTTTCAGCATCTGCGGCTTTTCCGTGAAGGGTTGATGATCTTTGTGTCGAATGCGCCAGATTCGGCCCATTTGTATGTGCTTGTTTACACCCGTAAGTCTTGCGAATTCCCGGTTTCCCTCATTGTACCATGGAGCATCCTGAATGATTCCTCGGTACATATCCGTGACATAAAGACATCCATCCGGTCCAACCGCAGTGTTAATAAATCGGGAGTTGAAGTCGGAGGACCGAAGGAATTCCATGCCTTCGGGCTCGGCTTTACGAAGCATGAGTTTACCATTCGGATATTCCACATAAGCCCTGCGAACCACATGAATGGTGGGATCGCAGAAAAAATAGGCTCCCCTGGAATCGTAGGGAAATTTATTTCCCCGGTAAATAGACTGCCCACAGGCAGAGGTAAACCCGCGGACTGCATTGACCTGACCGCCCCGGTCTCCTGTTATACAGATACTCGTTGCTTTAGTAAAAGCAGGTTCGTAGGATTTGCCAAGGGACACCGGATCTCCCGCAGGTAAATTCTTGGCAAGCCGGTGAACGGTTTTCCAATACTTTGGATGAAACTGGGCAGATTTGAGCGGGTTGGTATTATCGATCCAAAAAAGCTTACCATGGTCGTCGTGGGTCAGTCCCCATTGAGTCCAGTGCCCGGGTTGCTTCTCAGTGCGCCAAGTGCCGTCGGTAAACTGGTACCGTTCCATATTGTATGTGATGTAGATCTGATTATCCACATTCCAGAGCATTCCTGAGTCCTGATGCTCGACAGAAGTTTTCGGTCCGTTTCGACTGTATGCGCCTCTTTCATAAAGCATTTTACTTTCATCTGCTACGCCATCCCCATTCGTGTCACGATAGGCAACCACATCCATGGTATCGGTCTCCCGAACCGCAATCCAGTCATCAAGGGGAAGAATAATTCGGGGGAGGTTGAGGTTGTCGACGAAGATGGTGGACTTGTCCATCCTTCCGTCTCCGTCCAGATCGACCAATCTTTTAATTCGTCCATTTCGAAGGGTTTTGGTTCCGGTTCCATTTTCATCCTGCATGTAGCTTCGCATCTCGGCGACATACATGGCACCATTTCCGTCCCATACAGTGAGTACGGGTTCCTGAATTTGTGGCTCCGCTGCCACGAGTTCAGCCACATAGCCAGGTGCAAGTTCAAATGTTTCCAGTTCCTCTTCCGGAGTGAGGATCGCGTAGGGGTTCTGTTCTTTCTTACCTTGACCCTTTGATTCAGGCACAGATGGCTTTTTGGATGAATTCCAGGAAACCAAATGGGGTTCAAGGAAAGAAACTTGATTAGCACCAGGGAATTCTTTGGGAATAGGTAGGGTCACTTTGCCGGTGGCGGCATATTCCACGGATCGGGCGAAAATGGTTTGAAAACCCACGCAGTGCAGGCCATCCCAGTCTGTCTGCCCATTCCAAAAATGCCCCATGGTGGTTATGATTACCCGCCCTTTGCCATACTCGACTTCATAGGTGATTGGTTCGTGCTCGCCTGTTCCACCTTGCTTTGGGTCGGAGTAGGCGGATGAGAGAATCGTAAGGTTTTTGGCCGGACCGCGCATATTATGATAAAGCTCATCTTTACCATGCATCCATTGGGCGGGAATACCCTGCATGATCGGATGGTCAGACTGACGGACGGTTACCTGAAAGGGATGCCTGGAACCATGTCCGGAAGCACAGTCGACACAGGCAATATAAGCTTTGTTTTTCAATACTTCCCATTTGATGCAGTCTCCAAATTTGGCAGGGCGCCAGCCAAGTCCGATCATTTCATTGTAAGCATCCCAGTTCCGAAAAGCATTATTCGCGGCATGAACCAATACCAATCCACCGCCTTCTCTAACAAATTTTACAGCGGCTTCCTTGGTCTTTTGAGTCCATTCACGCCCGTTATAGTTGAGTACGATAGCCTGATGCTTTCCATGAAAAGGATTCCATTTTTCCCATTCAACCCCTTCAGATACTTTATTTTTATTTTCCGCCTCCTGCTGTACTTTGCGAAAGGATTTGTAAGCCTCCTTGATATAATCCTGAGCATCGGACTTGGGTGCACGAATTCCTTTGATTGATTTTCTCTGAGGTGCAGTTTCAATCCCAACTGCAAACCGTTGGGTCGCCTGTAAGGTACCATGAAGGGAGTCAGTCGTGCTTATCCAGTCATGGTTATTTTGGCCATCAATGATCAAAACAGGAATCTTCTCTCCTTGAAGAAAAGAAAGTAAGCTGAGGATCGGAATAGTGATGAAAGATAGTTTCACGGATATCTCTACATGGTAGTAATTACATGACAGAAGAAAACCTTAGTCTTTGCTCAGCAGAATATTATTTTTGAGGGACAGTCTCCTCATCTTTTGGAGGATTCCGTCCAATCATAGGGTATTGCTCGAGGTCAAAGACCTGACCGCTAACGGGTCCGCAATCTTTACTTAGTAAGTGAACCACGGTGGTTGCAATTTCCATCGGTGCGAAAATTCTACCGGATGGAGCAAACTTTTTCGGGATGTCTTGGTACCAATCATCCTTCAGTCCATGATCCCGTTTTCGGGCAGCTTCGTTTTCGGTAAGTACCCAGCCTGGATTGACCTGATTAACCCGTACTCCATGTTCCTGCATCAGGGAGTCTCCCAAGTTTCGGGTGAGGGTGCTTAGACCACCCTTTGATGCGGAATAAGCAAGCAGGGTAGGTTCTCCACAGTGAGCATTCACACTACCTATATTAACAACACTGCCCTTATTTCTTTTTAGTTCAGGAAGTGCTGCCTGAATCAGAGCGAGAGGTGTAACTAAATTTACATCGAGAACCTTTTTAAAATAGTCAGGCTTGGTGGATTCAATATCCGACCATGTCACAAAGGCGGCATTGTTTACAAGCCCATCAATTCTACCAGATCGTTCTTTGGCCAATGCGATTAATTCCGTCGGGCAACCTTCATCTGTCAGGTCCCGAACATGCGTAATTGTTTTTTCCTTACCCAATTCCTCAACAGTTTCTGCAGCTAATTTTTCATCCTTATCACTAATGACCACATGTGCCCCTTCATCGATACATAGTTTGGCAATGGCTTTCCCAATACCTGTACCGCTACCTGTCACAATGATGGTTTTGCCATCCAGTCTCATTTTAAAACTTTAAGGAAATTAACGAAGCGATACGGCTCCAGGTTGTGTAAGTCTTACGCTGTAGAGGCCACTTCTTGCAGTGATGAAAAGGGTCTTGTAGTCCTTGCCACCAAAACATACATTGGCCGGTTTTTGTGGGGTCTCAATGGTTTCTATTTTTTTACCATCGGGATCGTAGACCTGTACATGTCCATGAGTCAGGTAGATGTTTCCTTTTACATCCACGGCCATGCCATCACTTCCCTCATCAATGGTGAAGAGCTTCTTTCCAAGTTTCCCTTTTTTATTAACCGCATAACAGGTAACGGTATCTGGGTAGTCATGAAACTTTGTATCCGGGTGTCGCTTGTGTCCACCTGTGTCTGCGACATAAAGTCGGGAGAAATCAGGGGAAAAGACTATGCCGTTGGGCATGGCCAGATCTTTGATGAGCACATCGACCTTTCCTGTATTAGGATCGAGTTTGTATACCCAGTGTCCGGGGATCTCATGCGGTTCACGCAAGCCCCATGGTGGATCAGTAAACCATAGAGTTCCATCCTTCCATACCGCCACATCGTTGGGAGAATTGAATCGCTTCCCGTTGAACTTGTCTACCAGAACGGAAGATTTTCCATTATTATCAATTCGAATGATGTTTCTTGCTCCGTGCTGGCAGGAAATGATGTTTCCTTCCAAATCCAATATATTGCCATTGGCATTTTTACTCTTCCGAAACTCCGACAAGCCAGCCTTCTGGCTCCACTGCATAAGTACACTGTTGGGGATATCCGAAAAAATCAGCTTTTGTTCTTTGTGTAACCAGACAGGGCCTTCGGTAAATTTCATACCGTCCGCTAGCTTTTCAACTTTGGCCCCCGGTTGGACCATTGATTTCCCAAATGTGAAGAAAGGGACGATTAAGTAGATTAAAAGAGGCGTAAGTAATTTCATAGCTCGAAGGTAAGAATGTCCGGGTAGCCGGACAATCTCTATTTACTCTACAATCAGTTTTCCCTGCATTACCTGCCAGTGACCCGGGTAGGTGCAGAGGTAAGGGTAGGTGCCCGGTTTTCGGGGTGAGCGGAAATACATCACATAGGAATTCCCGCTCTGTAATACGGGG
>Ga0163109_10003760_pt1 | contig 11596 bp, 13 predicted proteins | sample CRUFie1St13metaG_FD_108704 | JGI IMG/M metagenome (GOLD analysis project Ga0163109, IMG submission 108704) | Marine microbial communities from the Costa Rica Dome - CRUD Field 142mm St13 metaG | ecosystem: Environmental > Aquatic > Marine > Oceanic > Photic zone | place: Costa Rica: the Eastern... | reverse complement strand
TGAACAAGCATTTTGATCTCCAGCTCCTGAGCGCGTCGCTCGACGGCTGCGGAGAGCCTGCCTGTGATGACGGCAACTTCAATTCCCTGTCGTTGCAGTAGTTTGATGCCAAGTCCGTCTTTGACGTTGAAGGACTTCGATTCGGATTCCGCAGCGCTACCGTAGGTCAGCGCGCCGTCGGTCATGACGCCGTCAACATCGAGCACAACGAGCTTGATCGTCTCCGCTTTCTGTGCGGCCCGACCGGTCACGAAATGCCTGCCTTGAGTAGCGAGAGTAGCGTAACTACTCCCAGTATCTCCTGAGACTCATCAACGGCCACCAGAGAACTGATTCGGTGTCGTTCCATCAGGCTCATGGCTTCAGCCGCCAGAGTGTCAGGCGGAATCGTTCTCGCTGACTCTGTCATCACCTGCGCAACCTTCATCGCCTGCAGGTCGCCTGCGTCTTCGACGACCCGCCTTAGGTCACCATCAGTGAACACGCCGGCTAGCTTTCTATCTGGGTTGCAAACAGTCGTCATGCCCAGCCCTTTTTGGGTGATTTCATAGAGCGCCTCTGCCACCGTGGCCTCAGGCGTCACCAAGGGTATGTCCTTCTCGATCACCATGACATCGCTCACGCGGAGCAGTAGACGTTTGCCCAATGCTCCACCGGGGTGGGAGAAAGCAAATTCCTCAGCGGTGAATCCTCTCGCTTCCAGCACCGCAATTGCCAAGGCATCACCTAGCACCAGCGCCACGGTGGTGCTTGATGTCGGTGCAAGGTCAAGCGGGCAGGCTTCCGTTTCCACGCTCGCCAGCAAGTGAACATCTGATGACTTCGCGAGCTCGGAGAGGGGCTCTCCTGTCACGCTGATAAGGGGCACGTTCAACCGCTTGATCAGCGGAAGCAGCGTCAGAATTTCGGTTGTGGCGCCACTGTTCGACAGTGCAATCACGCAGTCGTCCGGGGTGATCATCCCCATGTCACCGTGTGAGGCTTCGGCGGGGTGGACAAAAAATGCAGGCGTGCCTGTGCCGGCGAGGGTCGCAGCTATTTTTCCAGCGATATGCCCGCTTTTACCCATGCCGGTCACGACGACTCTGCCGCGGGTGTCAAGGATTTTCCGACAAGCCGCGGGAAACTCGCGGTCCAACTGCTTTCCAAGCTGCTCGACAGCAGTGTTCTCCAGCGAAATAGTTCGTTGCGCAGATTCGACAAAGAAAGAGTCAGGATGGCGGTTCATGGCAGATTCAGGTTGATGAGGGACGATGTCATGGCAGCAAAAAAAGCCAACCGTAATAAGCGATATACAGCGTAAGTAGCGTAGCACCAGCCGGCCGGGAGAGGGTGCCGCTACCCGATGCCCCATTCCAACGCCAGAAGGCAGCGAGGGCAAGGGTCAGAGTTGTGAGAAATACCGCCAACAGGTCTCTACTGACCACTGCCGCTTGGATCGGCAAACTCCCCCAAAACCCGGGTATCGCCAAGACCAACAGGATGTTAAACATATTTGAGCCCACTATTGCACCCACTGCCATATCCGCATGGCCCTTGAGTGCGCTCGTCACCGATGCTGCCAATTCAGGCAGGCTGGTACCCACAGCTACGATGGTGAGCCCGATGACCAGTTCTGACACGCCCAATGAGAGGGCAATGTTGGAAGCCGCCCAAACCAAAAGGCGAGATGAGGCAATGAGCAACAAAAGCCCCCCGAGGAAGCTGAGCCAAGCGGCGGGCATCGTCATTTCTCGAATTTGGGTGATCTCGCTGTTGATGTCGGGCTTTTTTGCATGCTGCGCTATTCTGATGAAGAAAAGTCCGAGAGCGCCGACCAGAATGAGGCTGTCGGTGCGAGACAACTCCAGATCGTAGAGTAGGCCCCCGGTCAAAATAACGACCATAATTAACAGAGGAAGGTCGATCAGGGTTGTGTCCCGGCTCAGGGTGATGGGGCTCACAATTAATGTCACCCCCAGCACCAACCCTATATTCGCAATGTTCGAGCCCAGCGCATTGCCCACCGCTAACTCCCCGGAGTCTGCGAGGGCAGACATGACGGAAATCAGGACTTCTGGGGCCGACGTGCCGAGCGAGACAATAGTTAGCCCGATCAGCATGGGTGTCAGGCCCGCGCGTTTCGCAATCGCTGAAGCACCCTCAACAAATCGGTCGGCACTCCAGACCAGGGCGATTAAGCCGCCAACAATGCCCATTGAATACCAGAGCAAGCGAATCATCCTCATTTTTAGCGTCATAGTGACGCGTGGCCCGAGCGCTGATCGGGTATTATGGCGCGCCGGATAGTGTCGCGTCGGCGCAGAACCGCCACCGGTTACGCGTGAGCCAGTCTACCCTAGTCAGCCAGCGGGATGGCATGATGCTGACTGTGCTGGGAATAGCGAAGCGCGACTCGCTGTCCGGTATTGCTCAAAAACGGAGGTGTCATAAGCCAATGAGGAAAACAGTGGGTATCAACACGACCAGTGCTGCTCATAGTGCGGGTCGGCTCGCCCTTTTGCTGGTCGTCATTTTGGCCAGCGTCACTGTTTGGGCACAGGCAGAGGATGCTCCGCAGGCTAAAGCCGAGCCTGCCCAGGTGATCACTGAGGTGACTGAGCAGGTGATGCGCGTAGTCGCCGAGGCCGACACGTATTTTGACGAAGACCCCGACCGGTATTACCGAGAGATTGATTCGGCGCTCGCCGTTGTGGTGGATTGGCGCGGCTTTGCCACTGCTGTCATGGGAGAATACTACAGTCGAGGGCGGTCGATGGGCTCGGATGGTCGAGCCAACCTGAAACGGCAGCGTGACGAATTTGCTCAAACTTTGAGGGGAGGTTTGATTCGTAGCTACGCAAAGGGTTTGTTGGCGTTTGGTGGTGCCGAGATGGTGGTAAAGGGCGTCGAAGCCTCTCCTCAGAGTGCGCGAATTGCCTCAGTGACACAGCTGGTCTACGGTGAGGCTGACCGGGTCTACACCATTCGCTACCAGATGGGTCAATACAAAGACGGAACCTGGCGACTGCGTAACTTGATCATCGAGACAATTAATCTGGGCGAAATTTATCGAAACCAGTTTGTTGCACTGGCCAAGGATGCCAACGAGGATCTCGATCTGGTGATCGCACAATGGAACGAAACAATTTCAGAGCAGGCGGAGGAGCTGGCGCGTGACTGAGCAGGAACTGACGAACTTGCTGCGAGCCTCTTTTCCGGACGCTGAGATATCGGTTTCGCTGGACGGGAGCCACGTCGAAATCACCGTTGTTACTCCAGAATTCGAGGGCTTGCGGCCGGTCGCCAGGCAGCAGTGCGTCTATGCGCCGCTGGCCGCCTTGATCGCTGACGGTACCCTTCATGCGGTGAATATCACTGCGCAGACGCCGTAACAGGCGGTTTAAGCGAGAACGTTTTTGGATAGCTTCATTATCCGGGGCGGGACACCACTCCAGGGCCGACTTGCCGCCTCAGGCTCCAAGAACGCGGCTCTGCCAATTATGGCAGCGACCTTGCTCGCCGAGGGTGCCTGCGAATTGCAGGGCGTTCCAGTGCTGCGCGATGTCACCACCATGACAACGCTTCTCGCCAGCCTAGGTGCCAGCGTGTCTCAACAGGAGCCAGCAGGGACATTGCACATTGAGAGTGGGTCGGTGCAACGGTTCAGGGCGCCCTATGATCTGGTCAAGACAATGCGAGCATCGATACTGGTATTGGGTCCGTTACTGGCGCGTTTCGGCAGGGCGGAGGTTTCCTTTCCCGGGGGATGTGCTATCGGGAGTCGGCCAGTGGACCTTCATATTCAGGCGTTGGAGGCGATGGGCGCGCGGATCTCAGTTGAATCCGGCTACATCATCGCGGAAGCCCCGGAGGGTCTGCGTGGGGCAGATTTTTCCTTCGACACTGTGACGGTTGGCGGCACAGAGAATGCCATCATGGCAGCGGTTCTCGCGCGAGGTGAGAGCGTACTGAGAAATGTAGCGCGGGAGCCCGAGATAGGCGATCTTGTGTGCTTTTTGCGGCGCATGGGAGCCGATATCAAAGGCGACGGAACCGACACCCTGGTGGTTCAGGGCGTGTCGGCGCTGCGTGGTGCCAGCCACCGTGTGATGCCTGACCGCATTGAAGTGGGCACATACCTCGTAGCGGCGGCCGCAACGCGGGGACACATTACGATAGATGGGGTGAACCCCGATCTATTGGGCATCGTGCTCGACAAACTCCAGCAAACTGGCGCAGACCTATCCTGTGAATCGCACTCCATAGCACTGGACATGAAAGGTAGGCGTCCGCTGGCAGTCGACATCGAAACGCAGCCTTTTCCGGGTTTTCCGACTGATATGCAGGCCCAGTTCACGGCCTTGAACGCGATTGCCGATGGGCGTTCTCGCGTCACCGAAACGATATTCGAGAACCGGCTCATGCAGGCCCATGAGATGAGACGAATGGGCGCCGACATTGAAATTACGGCGGACACTGCGCGGATTGTGGGGAGGGAAACGCTTCAAGGCGCACAGGTAATGGCATCAGACCTGCGAGCGTCAGCCAGCCTTGTCATCGCGGGTCTGGTAGCGGATGGCGAGACGCGGGTGGATAGGATTTATCATATTGACCGTGGCTATGAAGATATCGAGGGGAACTTGCAATGCCTTGGGGCGGATATCCGTCGTATATCGACCTGAGGGTGACTGAGACACAGGAATGAACATTCAGCATGACATCACCATTGCACTGACCAAGGGTCGGATTCTCAAGGAAACGCTGCCGCTCTTAGCGAGAGTGGGGATTGAACCCCTTGAGGACCTGAGCGTTAGTCGAAAGCTTGTGGTGGCGACTACCGTGCCAAGACTTAATCTGGTCATTTTGCGGGGTTCCGACGTGCCGACGTATGTCCAATATGGCTCAGCGGATTTGGGGATCGCAGGTAAAGATGTCCTGCTTGAGTCGGGCGCCGCAGGAATCTACGAGCCGCTCGATTTGGGTATCGCGAGATGTCGATTGATGACTGCTGGCCCGCAAGGTACTGATTCCGAGGTTGAGCTGAAACGACGAGTGAGGGTGGCAACCAAATTCGTTAACGTGGCACGGGCCCACTACGCCAAAAAGGGGCTGCACGCGGATCTGATCAAGCTGTACGGTTCGATGGAGTTGGCACCGCTGATGGGGCTGGCCGATGAGATCGTTGATATCGTCGATACGGGAAAAACCTTGGCTGAGAACGGCATGGCGCCTAGGGAGTTGATCGCGGACATTTCGTCGCGGTTAATCGTTAACAAAGCCGCTATGCGAACGCGCCATGCCTCGGTGCGCGCGATCATCGATGCATTGAAAAGTGCTGTGGCGCAGCAGGGTTCTGCGTAATGAGTCAGCTTATCGCTCGTCTGAACAGTTCGGACCCCGATTTCGATGCGGCATTTGCCCGCCTTCTCGTGACCCCCGCCGAGTCAGATTCGGCGCTTGTGGAGACGGTTTCAAGCATCATTGCAGCCGTCGCTGTCGAGGGAGACGCGGCGTTGTTGCGCTTCACAAACCAGTTTGATGGTCGCGCGTTGAGTGACACCGCAAACTTTAGAGTGTCTCCCTCGTCCTTGGTATCGGCTCTGCAGGAGATTGATCCTGCGGTTCGCGCGGCGTTAGAACATGCCGGCGCCAGAATCCGCGATTTTCATGAGCGGCAGTTGGGTCAAAGCTGGCAGTACCGCGACGATACGGGCAGCGTGCTGGGGCAACGTGTCTCGGCGATGGATAGGGTGGGTCTGTACGTCCCGGGGGGCCGGGCCAGTTACCCTTCATCGGTGCTCATGAATGCGATTCCAGCAAAAGTGGCCGGCGTGTCAGAGGTCATTATGGTGGTTCCTGCGCCGAGCGACGAGATCAGTCCCGTCGTATTGGCCGCCGCTCAGCTGGCGGGAGTTGACAGTGTGTTCACTATTGGAGGTGCGCAGGCAATAGGGGCCCTGGCTTACGGGACGGCGACGGTGCCGCGGGTAGACAAGATAGTGGGGCCCGGCAACCGTTTTGTCGCAGAGGCGAAACGACAGGTTTTTGGCAGGGTAGGCATAGATATGGTGGCTGGGCCCTCTGAAATCCTGATCATCGCTGACGGCTCAGTGAAACCGGAGTGGGTAGCGATGGATCTCTTCGCGCAGGCTGAGCATGATGAGTATGCTCAGGCTGTCCTGATTTCCCCGGATGCGACTTACCTCGATGCCGTCGCTGCCTGCATTGATGATTTGCTTCCCTCTCTGGCTCGCCGAGATATCGTGAGCGCCGCACTAAAAAATCGAGGCGCCCTGATAAAGGTGCCAGACCTTGATGCTGCGGCGGCTTTTAGCAACAGATTAGCGCCCGAGCACCTTGAACTAGCGGTTGTCGATCCACAGTCGTTGATAGAAAAAATCGGCCCGGCGGGTGCGATTTTCATGGGAGCGATGTCGTCGGAGTCTCTCGGAGACTACTGCGCAGGACCAAATCATGTGTTACCCACTGCAGGTTCAGCCCGTTTCGCGTCACCTCTTGGCGTATACGATTTCCAGCGAAGAAGTAGCCTGATTGAAATTTCGGCGGAGGGCGCCAGTTCGCTCGGTGAAGTTGCCGCAACCCTGGCCGACGCCGAATCTTTAGAGGCGCATGGTCTGAGTGCTCGCCTGAGATTGCATGACGGCGATTAAGTCATCCGCTACTGTTGCGCGTCCCCACCACTGCCTCTAGCTCGAGAGGAGTGCCGTCTCTGTCGACATTCACGCGAAGTAAATGACCCGGTCGCAACCGCGCAATTTGAAGCATGGCCGCTCGACCATCGACTACAGGCTCTCCGTCCATCGCGACAATGATGTCGTTTAACCGAATGCCGGCGCGCTCCGCTGGCCCCCCTGCGGCAAGATTTGTGACGATGAGTTGCTGCACAGGCGGCGTCGCAATGCCCTCGCTGAATAGTACCTCGACGCTCACTCCAAGCCAGCCTCGAATGACCCGCCCATATTTGACGATGTCTTCGAGAACCGACGCAGCAAGATCACTTGGTGTCGCCAGATTGATACCGATCCCGGGTGTTTCCTCGCCGCGTTCTGCTCCCGCGGTATAGATAAGCGTGTTAATGCCGACCAACCTTCCTTGACTATCAATTAACGCGCCACCAGAGCTGCCCAAATGCACCGTCGCGTCAGTTTGAATATAACCCTCGTAGGTTGAGAGCTGCAGGCCAAAGCGGCCGAGCCCTGACACCACGCCTTGCGACACCGAGTGCCCGAAGCCGTAAGGGTTTCCGATTGCCAGCACGATGTCGCCAACCGCGATATCTGATGTCTGCGCCAATTCGATTGGTGTTAAATCGGGCAGATCAATCTGTAATATCGCAAGGTCAGTCTCGGGATCGTTCCCGACAACCGACGCGTTGGCAGACCGACCATCTGCCAGCAGGACCTGAATCGCATCAGCGCCGGCAATCACATGATTGTTGGTAACGATAAAACCACCGCTACTCAAAATAACGCCAGAGCCCAGAGAGCGCTCGATGCGCTGAGCGCCACCGCGGTTGGCTCTGAACCGCCGCAGAAGAGGGGAGTTGAGGCGGGGATCGTCTCGAGTATCCACCAATTTGGCGGTATAGATATTGACTACTGAGGGCGTCGCGAGAGCCACGGCCTCCCGATAACCGCCGTCGGTGGGCAGCGCGTGTCCCTCGTCGGCGGGCAATACCCATTTGTCGAGAATCAGCGCGGCGGCCAATACCCCGACAAGCGCCGGCCACATCATGCCAATCAAATCGTATTTCACATCATTCTCCTGCGCCCATTGTAAATCATGGTGCGCTGGTTATTCTCCTCACAGCATTGTAAAGAGAGGGTAAACAATGGCCTGCTCGCGACAGCAACTCAGCGAATTCTTGAACAACTTGCTCGAGCCAGAGCGCTTTCAAGACTATTGCCCCAATGGTTTGCAGGTCGAAGGGAAAAATGAAATTCACCGCTTGGTCACAGGCGTCACCGCCAGTCAGGCGCTCATAGATGAGGCCATAAAGCGTGGCGCGGACGCAATCCTGGTGCATCACGGCTATTTTTGGCGCGGCGAGCAGCCTTGCTTAACAGGTATGAAAGCGACGCGCATCAGGAGTTTGCTTAGTGCTGACATCAACCTGTTCGCGTATCACTTGCCGCTAGATTGGCATCCTGCGGTCGGAAATAACGCCACCCTGGGCGAACTGATGGGTGTGGACGGTAGCGGCCCGTTGAACCCCGCGGACACAAATACGCCCGTATTTAAAGGCTACTTTAGTCCCGAGATCACCGTCCAAGCGCTGGCAGCCCGGCTGTCAGACGGCCTGGCGCGTGAGCCTCTGGTGATTGGCGAAGGCAACGTCAATTCCATTGCCTGGTGCACCGGAGCCGGTCAGGGTTACCTGAATGCGGCCGCAGATGCGGGGGTCGATGTGTTTGTGACCGGAGAAGTCTCAGAACAAACCGTTCACACCGCGCGGGAGCGCAACATTGCCTTCATCGCCGCGGGACACCATGCGACGGAGCGTTATGGCGTGCAGGCAACAGGTGCTAAAGCTTCGGAGTGTCTGGGCATTACCCACGAATTTATTGAGATCGATAACCCGGTCTGAGTCCGCTCAGGCAGCCGAGGTGTTTGATTTATCGAGTCCAAAAGTCTCGGAGAGTTGCCCCTGTTCGTCGGGCTTTTTCGGTGCGTAGTCAAGCGGTTGCGCGACCTCGACAAGGTGGGGTTTTGCCTCTGTATCAGGTGAGTTAAGTGCCGCTTCCGCCATGTTCACCTGATCACCACACAGTTGCTCAGCGCCTTCAGCCAAGTGCGTGTAGACGGCTCGGTAGTCGTCTGTGAGCTTGTGCAGCAAATCAGCGGTCTTGGCGAAATGCTCGGAGACACCGGCCTCATAGTCAGCGCGGCTTTGTGCGGCCTGGTCGAGCTGACTTTCCAAGTCCAGTATCCGTTTACGTTTGTTATCCCCGCGGGCATTCATCGCCAGATACCAACCCGCGACGCCACCTATGCCGCCGCCAACGATCAGTGCAAATAACAGGTTCACAGTTGAATACATGGTAGTCAGCACCCTTTCTAATCAGACATCTCTGCGAGTGGAGCAGTCGGTGCGCGATCTGCGTCTCTAGAGCCTCAGAGCACGCGCCTCCATGGCCTAGTTTACTGCAAGCACCTCGTGCGTCGAGAGTGACTTTTTGTCGATCCCCTTATCTGTCGGTGCCCTTGGGTAGAGCGCCATTATCTCCGGGATCCGCATCGGCGCTGTTGGCGCTGCGCCCGCCCAGCGCCGTCGAGAGACGGTCTGAGAGCAGTGCATTGATCTCGTGCTACGCTTCGCCCGGTTTTTTTCCAGACATTTCCTCAATGACAGAACACTTATCGCCGCTGCAACGCTATGAGCGCGAGCTTGCCTCGGGCGCGCTGCTGCCCGACGTCGCACAGGCTGCCATTGTCCGCGACCTTGACGATTTGCACTTTAGGTTGGTGCAACGAGCCGACCGTGACGAGGGTGTCTGGGCACGCGCGCAGCGCTGGATAGGCCGGTCGACAGCCCCAGAACGTGGGCTCTATATATGGGGGGGCGTGGGACGAGGTAAGACGCACTTGGTTGACGCTTTTTTTGAGAGCTTACCTTTTCGCCGCAAACTCCGAGTGCACTTTCACCGGTTCATGCAGCGTGTGCACAACCGATTGACGGCGCATAGTGGAGAAAAAAACCCGCTGGAAAAAGTCGCTCAAGAGATTGCCGAAGAGGCGATTGCCCTGTGTTTCGATGAGTTTTTTGTCAGTGACATTGGCGATGCCATGATACTCGGCGGGCTCATCGACGCACTCTTTCAGCGTGGTGTGACGTTGGTTGCAACATCCAACATTCCGCCCGCAGACCTCTATCGGGATGGTTTGCAGCGCGCCCGATTCCTGCCAGCCATCGGGCTGATTGAGTCCCACCTTGATGTGGTGTGTCTCGACTCGGAGACCGATTACCGTTTTCGCACCTTAAACCGCGCTGACTTATGGCACGTGCCCCACGACCAGGCCGCCGCTGCAGCGTTGGGAGAGTATTTTTCATCTCTTGCGGGTAATGCATCAGTCGAACCGGCGAGCTTAGAGGTCAACCAGCGGAGGATCGCTTTGGTTGCAGCCGCGCCGGGGGTCGCTTGGTTCCGGTTTGACACTCTGTGTGAGGAGGCTAGGAGCGCCGCTGATTACGTCGAGATTGCCCGAGAGCACCACAGCGTCCTTTTGGAGCAAATCCCTGTCATGACTTCCGACAGAGAGGATGCCGCCCGCAGATTCATCAATCTTGTGGATGAGTTTTACGATCGCAACGTTAAGCTGATTACCACGGCGGCGGCGGCGCCAGAGGCCTTGTATGAGGGGACGAGGCTGAGATTTGAATTTGATCGCACTGTATCGCGGCTCCAAGAAATGCGCTCGCAAGAGTATCTTCGGGCTGAGCACAGGCCTTGACACGATGGCGGCAAATTAACGGTTGAAAGCCCTTATGCTCTCCAGTACCATCCGCGCTCCGTTTAAACCGCCCTCAGGGCTTCGGTTATGAAAACTTACAGTGCCAAGGCAGACGACATCCACCACGATTGGCTGGTCGTCGACGCCGAAGACAAGACGCTTGGCCGATTGGCCACCGAGATTGCCCATAGACTTCGCGGCAAACACAAGCCTGAGTACACCCCTCACATGGATATGGGTGACTACGTGGTTGTTGTGAATTGCGAAAAGGTGCGGGTGACCGGTGCGAAGCGAACCGACAAGATGTATTACCACCATACTGGTTTCCCCGGAGGAATCCGGTCAGCTAGCTTCGAGCAATTGATTGAGAAGGCACCGGAACGCGTTATTCAGCGCGCGGTCAAAGGCATGATGCCCCGCAGTCCCCTAGGCCGGGCGATGCTTAAAAAGCTGAAGGTCTATTCAGGACCCGCACACCCGCACGCGGCCCAGCAACCGCAGCCACTGACGATCTGAGGAGAGCCTGATGGCAACTGCACAGTATTACGGCACCGGGCGCCGAAAGACCTCGACAGCCCGTGTTTTCCTTCGCACCGGGAACGGCAACATCACTATTAATGGCCGCCCGATCGATGAATACTTCGGTCGAGAAGTGGCGCGAATGATTGTTCGGCAGCCTTTGGAGTTGACCGAGAACACGGAAACCTTTGATGCCAACGTCACGGTATCGGGTGGTGGAAGTTTCGGTCAGGCAGGCGCGATCCGCCATGGGTTGACGCGCGCTTTGCTCGATTACGACGAAAGCCTGCGGGCTACGTTGCGGGCAGCAGGTTATGTCACGCGCGATGCGAGAGAGGTAGAGCGCAAAAAAGTTGGACTGCGCAAGGCGCGTCGCCGCCCGCAGTTTTCCAAGCGCTGATCGATCATTCGATGCTCCAAGAGGCCCGCCGATGCGGGCTTTTTTGTGGCCTGAATTCACGTCCCGGAGCGCGTTGGGCTCCTAGATAGCGACCCGGTGGTGGATAAAGTGAGATTGAAGCCTCGACAAGGAGCCACGACAAAGGGAAGGTGAATATCGTGCAGTACGTTTTTTTACTGATAGCGGTAGCTTTGGAAGTGTGCGGGACCATGCTATTGCCCG
>Ga0163109_10003759_pt1 | contig 11598 bp, 15 predicted proteins | sample CRUFie1St13metaG_FD_108704 | JGI IMG/M metagenome (GOLD analysis project Ga0163109, IMG submission 108704) | Marine microbial communities from the Costa Rica Dome - CRUD Field 142mm St13 metaG | ecosystem: Environmental > Aquatic > Marine > Oceanic > Photic zone | place: Costa Rica: the Eastern... | reverse complement strand
TGTTTCTTACTGTATTTCCACATGGGGACTGAAAATATCTTATACCATTGATAATGATAATTTATGGCTAATCTTAAATGAAAAACGCCATGATATATTAGACATATACCCATTATGGGGAATCATAAGAAACGATTGGAAAAACCATGCTTACAGAAATTAGAAATGGTGAGCGGGTTTGGACTAAACCATCTATAGATAGAATTTTGTTTGCTTCAAAATATGTTGAACATGACCCAGATAATGCCCATGAGGATATGCGGTTTTTGTTAAGAGATTCTTTAAAAGAAGCTGGTTTTACTGAAACCATAACACAAGATAGACTTAATGGTTGGTCTTTAGAACTAGATTACTGGAGTTGCTATATCAAGTTAATCAAACCCGTAGATAGTGGGTGTTTAATCGTGATAGGAATCCAAGAATATGGAGTTGAGGACTTAATTTTCTTGTGGGATAAAATTAGAAAGAGCTGGGTAGAAAGACATTTAAGTTTGTGAAATATTCCCCCACACAATCCTAAGTCTGTCAAATAAAGTTATTGGATCATTTACACGCTCTATTTCACCATGTAAACCCTTAATAATCACAACACCCTCTTTGGTGACTGTGATTATTAATTTAGAGCCAACTTTAAAAGTTCTATGTCCAACATTTTTTATTGCACATTCACTTAATGCGTTGGTTATAATGATCGCTCTAAAAAGCCCACTATCTTTATGATAGTTACTTGATTGCTTATCTAACTCACTAAGCCCATAAAAAGACCATTCCCTACGACCATTAATTTTTTCAGTTAGCTTTTTCTTGTTCATGTCTAAAGTACCTCAATTTTTCTTCATATTCACAATCCGAGAAAATGGCTGCCATAGCATTTTGAATATCTTTGGATGCTGTTAAAAGCATTTCTTTAGCTTGGTTTTGTAGGTTTTTAGGGATTCTTGTTCCTGATACCCTAGCGTAAGTATAAGAAAAAATAATTTTATCAAGTTTTGTCATATTAAACTCCTATTTTCTATACTTATATGATTTCCGAACTTGGGTCAGTCACCAAATGTTCGGCAACCTTCTTTTGAAAATTCTCTTGCAATAAGATACTCCGCTAGTGTGTTATTCAAATGTGATAATCTGCTTGATACATATTCATATTCGCCATGATTTTCAGTCCAGGATTCATAGAATTTGATCATTCTTTGGTGTGCTTCAATTTCAATATTGATAGTATCAAGGTTTGAAATGTCAACAGTATATCTAAGTAGTGATTTGGTCATTTTTATAACCTTTTTAATAGTTGTTAAATGAAGTTATTTTGGTGTCTACAATGACTCAAAATTTTGCCTTGAAAGGAGCAAGCCATGAGACACCTTATCCTTCCTATTTTACTTTCTACCGCCGTTGCTTGTGGTGAAGATACAGCTAAACCTAAAAAGAGATATGAAGATGAAGACCAAATGATTGATATGGAGCAAGGTGAGGATTTTGGTGGTAGTGCTGAAACATCTTGTTCTCCTTTAGAATGTGATCGAGAAAAACTCATAGATATGGTTGATGTAGAAAAGAATTTTGAGTTTGCAATGTTAGGTGGGATTGATATTGAACCAGAACCTTTTGAGTTTAGGTTTGATATGGGAAAGTAATTTGTAAATTCTTTATATCTTACCTTTCAAACGAAGGAGTCTGATATGAAGTTTGCAAACACACCACAAGAAGATAGAAAAATAGCAGTTTTTCAACGCAAATCTTTAGCTGCTTTTAAAGCATTGGTTAAAGACCTTAAAAGTTATGGCGCGCAAGCTAAGTCTGAACATAAAGGACGCGGTAAAGCGGTAATAGATAAAAGAAAGCGCCACATTGTAAAAAATATCAAACCACTACCACAAGTGAATGACTTTCTTAAAAAGTTTGTTGGCACTGATTCTATTAGTGATAAAGCATACTCTTGGAGAAACTCCACAATATACCTTATGCGTGATTACTTAGCAGGTGCAAAGACATTAAGGGAAATATCTGCAACTTTTGAAAAAAACGCAATTCGTTCTGCTAAAGCGTTTGAGCTCCACAAGAAACAAAAACCAATTAAAGACGCAATCCCACCTGAACTCCGTGCATTTCTACCAGATACAATCACAGTTGACATTGATGAAAGTGGGACAATAAAAAAGATCAATGATATGTTTGGCAATAAAACATATACGCTCGCTGAAAAGATCAAAGTTCAAAAGAAACTTGTTCGTAAATACAATTCTATCGTAAAGTTAGTTCAAAGAGACCTCAAGTCTAAAGATGAAATGACTAAATTATCCGCATTGATAACATCTATTATCATGGAAACTGGGATTAGACCAGGTAAATCTGGTAATGGCATTGTTGAAATTGTTGACGATAAAGAAATAGAAATCGAAACTTTTGGCGCGATCACACTCAATGCTTCTCATGTTAATTTTGTGAAAGATAACTTTGTTGAACTCAAATTCAAGGGGAAGATGGGAACGGTTAACACAGCGTCTATTTCTAATGCTAATCTAATAAAAGTCCTTAAAGACTATGTTTCAAATGCACTCGAATCTGGATCAGATTACATCTTTGTAAATGAAGAAGGCAACCAATATACTTATCAAGACCTTATTTCGTATTTCCGTAAAAACTTTACAGGATTTAAAATCACAGACTTTAGAAAACTAAGGGCAACACAAGAAGTCTTTAATGGTCTAGTAGAAGAACGAGATGATATGCTGCGCCAAATAAAAGATGTGGAAAACCTTGAAACAGAAGAACTCACCCAGCGTGTCGTTGAAATCATTGCGGAAACAATTAATAAAGCACACGAAAGAGCTCAAGTTGCTTTAAGCCATGATGAAAGCACAACAACTAAAAAGTCATATATCAATCCAGAAGTGCTACTTCGATTCTTAAGCACGGGTAGTATGCAAAGTACATTAAAAGAATGTGTTGCTATGGGTAAGACTAAACTTCAATTTGACCCAATGGTTTTTGTAAGAGAAGCGCAAAAGACTGCTAGTCAGAGATTCTTCGTTGCAAGTAAAGGATCAATAGAAAACTTAGATACACTAGTAGACATACTACTACACATCTTTGATAATGATGATGGTATGATATAAAAAACAATCCATGAGGATAAATTATGACTAATGTGAACAACTTAAAAAATAACCCTAACCGAAAACGAGGGCAAAATGATTTTGGTGGGGGGAACAATCTTTCAAACTACATTCCAATCACAGAAATCGAACAAGAATTTATTGCAAGACTTGTTGAACAAGGTGAAATTTTGGTTTGTTTACATGGTTGGGGTTTGGTTTACCCTAAAGTCACATTTGGCGATAAGGTGATCCATGCACATATCAAATTTTTATTTGATAGTGCGCCACCTGCACCTGGAGTTTCAGTGCCTTTTTTTGATATGGAACTTAGAACACAATCAGGAATTACTTTGTACCGCCAAAAGATGCCTACATCTTATGATAATAACCCAATTACCATTTCAAATGAAATAGAGCTTGAAATGGTATGGGATATTTCACTGAAATACATTGATCCAAAGCTAATTAAGTTACTCATGCCGTCGGTTCGTGGGTTCACAACACGCCTAGAAGATCGTGATACCCATGACATAACAGTGACTGGAAACATGAGACTTAATAAAGACCTAACGAAAAAGGCCTATGAACTCCATAATGAAGAACAAAAGATCAAAAATTATGATGAAGATAAACTTCAAAAGAGTTTAAAGTAATACACGATAAGGGTGTTCAGACCAAGATACTTTTTTTGTTCCTTTGGGTAGTGAACATTCGACTCGTTTTCCAGAATCTAAGCGGTAAACAATTTTGCTTTTGTATGGTCTGACTTCATAATAAGTATTTCCATTCAAATGTAATGACCATTTAAGATTAAACTTTGCAAGTAAAATAAGATTACTTGGGTACAAGTCTTCAAGAACATAGCCCGCGTCATTTTCATATTCTTTTAAAGACTTATAGTAAGTTTCGATCCCGTCTTTTTGAACATAACAAGACTCGTTTTTGTAGACTATAAATATATCGTCTTTCATTTTGTAAGATAGAACAGATTCCATAAGGCGGCTCACATGAAAATATTGATTATTAGCACAACTACACACCGCGATAAATCAACTAGCAAAATGATACTCACTAAATTGTCAGATGTTTTAAATAAAAAGCATAACATAGATTTTATCGACGCGAATGATTTGCATATTGTCCCTAATTTAAGTTGTTACTCAGATGGGAAAATGAACTGTGCCCATCCAGACGCAGGTGAATATAGATGCTGGGCTCATAAACTTAGCCATGACAACCCAGATGACTATCGTGGGAAAGATGAAATGAGTATTATCTATGACGCTATTGAATGGGCGGATGTTGTTTTATGGGGTACTAGTGTTCGATGGGGGAGTCATTCCGCTTTGCTACAAAAGATCATTGAACGAATGAATAACTTAGAAAATAGAAAAACAGCGTATGGAGAAAAGAATCCCTTAGAAGGGAAGAAGTGTGGGATAATTGTTACAGGCCATGTTTACAAAGTCCAAGCGGTTGCATATCACTTATCCGAAGTATTCAGCATCATAGGTTTTGATATGCACCCAGATAATGTATTTACTTGGCAAAGATCACTTGATCCAAGACTTGAACAAGAAGATGACAACAATGACCCTTTAGACAAGTTTTTAAAGTCTAATGAGGGTAAGAGACAGGTAGAGTCTTTCTTGAAAGGTCTATGTGGAGACATAGATAATGATGTTATTGTTTCATAGGAGAATCCATGAGAATCGAAACCGACTTTAAGCTCGACTTTAAAGATGTATTGTTCAAACCCAAAAGATCCACACTAACCTCACGCAAGGATGTAAATCTATCTAGGGAAATAAAACTACCCCATAGTAAGCGAATATGGGATGGGGTACCCATAGTAGCCGCTAACATGGACACCGTGGCTACCTTTGAAGCAGGAAAAATCCTCACAGATCTCCACATGATGGTCTGTCTTCATAAGCATTACACTGAAGAACAATACATGGAGATTTATGATTGGGTGTATTCCAACCAAGGGTGTGGATATGCGCCTTATTGGGCTTATTCAATGGGTATCTCAGATAATGAATTTGATCGTCTTATTCGTATTCAAGATAAGACCAATGGAATGATCCTAACCATCTGTATAGATGTAGCAAATGGGTATACTGAGCGATTTATTGAGTTTGTCTCTAAGGTAAGGGAAAAGTACCCCTTGTCCATTATCATTGCGGGTAATGTAGTCACTGCTGAAATCACTGAACAACTTATTCTTGCAGGTGCAGATATTGTAAAAGTTGGGATTGGCTCAGGGAGCGCTTGTACGACTCGTATTCAAGCAGGTGTGGGTTATCCACAGTTAAGTGCTGTAATTGAATGTTCTGATGCGGCACATGGTTTAGGTGGTCGTATCATGTCGGATGGTGGTTGTACCTGTCCAGGTGATGTAGCTAAAGCATTTGGTGGTGGTGCGGATTTCGTCATGCTTGGAGGTATGCTCGCAGGACATGATGAAAACATCAAACTCGATAATCAAGGCAATGCACTCTTTTATGGTATGTCATCAGACACAGCTATGAACAAATATCATGGTGGTGTAAATAACTATCGATCTTCCGAAGGAAGAACAGTATCCATTGAACAAAGAGGACCAATTAAAGCGACCTTACAATCCATTCTTGGTGGAATAAGGTCAACTTGTACTTATATTGGCGCAAGTGAACTTAGGGAACTAAGTAAATGCACAACTTTTATTCGTGTCCGTCAACAATACAATCCAGTGTATGAAGCAAAAACGATTAAGAGTTAAACCTTACCCTTTAAACTTTTTGAAGTCTATGAGGTATTTCTTAATTTTTGCGGTGAGTAATTCCACATCTTTGGAAACACTACCTGTGGATTTGACTTTAAATTGAATCTTTGAAACATAGCTCCATAAGCTATCGGGGATTTGATCTAAGTCAGCCAAACCCTCTTCTACTATAATTTCCCATACACCTCTGCTGTAATGTAATTCGTGGTTCAGAAGATTCGCTGTTTCTCCTAACACCGCGTTTACGCCATAGAGCATTGCATAATCTTCATTATTGGAGAAGCTATCGCCAAATACATTTTCAAGTTTGTTGATAACATTTTCTACAGACCAAGGAATAGGGATCATTTCAGCAGGCATAATCCCATTTACCTTAGCCACAAATTGAACTTCCCCATCTTTAGCGTGAGCTTTGGTTACTCTCCAAACGACATTCTGATAGAGTTCACCAAGTTCGGTTTCAATTTTACGAGCGATTTCACTAGGTGAATCACCCTCCTCAAACTTAAAGTCATCCTTAAGTTCATATATACTTGCTGACTTTTCAAGTAAAGCAATTCGGTTTTTAAGGTCTTTTATCTTTTCATGTGTTATTCTCACGGTTAGTAAGCTCCTTTAATATATTCTACTTCACCTTTTACTGTGTTGAGATTATTGCGAAGCTGATACCATCTTTCAGCGATTTTTTTATAGTATCTGTCATTAGATGTGAAAGATGGCATTGAATGTAGAGACTCATCCATTTGATTCATAGCACGATCTAAATCTTCAAGTGCTTTCATCACTTTCTTGCTACTATCCCTAACGGATAGGTGGGATTGTTTTTCGAGCTGGGCAACTCTCATTTCAAGTTCATTAATGATTTCATTTGCTGATTTATTCATGTTCTTATCCTTTGTTTTGTTAAGTACCAAAGGAATGAATATAAATGAACTAAAAAAAAAACCCTTCTTGTTCCCGCAGTGGCATCATTGGGACAAGAAGGGTTTTTAGGGAAAACCTCAGTATAAGTTTAATTCCCTTATTAAGTGGGTTTTACACCACTTAATTGTCTTAAGTCAAGGACTTTTAAAGCATACCATCAAGAATTTCATCAGCATCAAAGCTAGAATTGAAACTTCCACCACCACTATTTCCAGTAGGTGATCCAACGCTACCACTCATCTTTTCGCGAATTTGATCTAAAGTGAGGTCTTGAGCAATATCATTTTGGATATTTGCATGAATAGGCTTTGCAGTCTCTACACAAGTCTTGAACATATCTGAACCTTTATCACTCAAAGTCTTGAACAATGATTCTTTACAAGGTGCAAAAGTCATCTTGTGGAATTGTGCATCCGTCACGGTAATTGAGATGTCATGTTGACTCAAAGGAAACTCTGAATTGATAGACTCAAGTTGACGATACTTATCAAGTGAAAATACCCATGTTTTCACTTCAAATTCACCATTTGCAAAACGAGCTTTATCAAGTGTTCCATTTGCATCTGTGGGCCAGAAAATCAATGTAGTTGCGATTGAAGTCTTTGATGGATTACCTGCAATCTTTTGATACTCTGGACCATGGTCAAGAAAATATCCAACATCCTTATGATAGAGACGACGACCACCTTTAAATGATGGGTTTGTGGGATTACCACTATCATCTACAAACTTTGGTGAATCATTTTCAAGACCTGGAATAGCACAAAAAGTGACGCGGTACTTTCCCTTCTGGGGTTTCCAGCGAACCTTGCCACCTGAAAGGATTGGAGAAGTTGAACCGAGTGTGAAATCTGAAAATCCGCCCATTGCGAAATCTCCTTATGAAAGTGTTAAGAGCGATAGCGAGTCATCCGAAGTGATTGGCTCTTTTGCTCACATACTCTTATACGATCTATTTCACCTATGAACACTTTTTTTTTATTTTTTTTATCGACACCTTTGTCTTAGCAAATAAAGATTCGTTTCGTGCGCACTTGCCATAGACATAATAAAGTCATCTAAGCCTAAAGTTAAACCTTCTTGAATTTTTAACCTTTCATAGATGTTTTTAAAGATAACTTGTAGACCTTCTTCAATGATTAATGCTCGTTTGATAGGGTCATTCATACTATGTGCTTCCGCTAAAGGTAAAAGTTGATTAGCCATTAACTGAGCTTGCTCTACTGCATTAACTGCATCTACACCATAAGTACCTACAATCTTTTCAGCTAAGGTATCAATCTCATCTACAAGTGATGCATAAATACGACCCATTAACTCGTGATCCCCATAGTAGTTTTCACCTGATACTTGCCAATGGCTTGTCCAGTGAGCAAAGTGCGCACCACGAAGAACAGCTAATAACATTTGTAAAAGAGCAAGATTATCTGTCCTATCACAAATATCACCTAAATGTAGATATGCTGACTTTTCAATCTTTTCTTTAGCGGGTGGATTAGATTCATCTAGTGTGTATTCTGCCCATGAATCATCAGGTTCTTCATCAAGAACAGCATAAGAATCATCAACCATAGCTAAAAAGAAATTCAAATCTTCATCGCTATACCATTCTGTGTTGTCTAAGAAATGGTTCAAGTCAACGACGAAAGCAGTTTCACCTTCTACATAGATGTTAACCGCGTCAAACATTTCAGATAAAGACATGAGGTAAGCGGGTATGCCTTGATATAGGAACTCTAAGTTGAATGGTAAAGAATACCCAATAGACGCTCTTCTACGAGTTGGACGTCTACGATTAGGTCTTTTAGGCCTCTTAGATTTGGTTTTGGGTTTGTTTTTCTTATTCCACTTAGCTCTATAATCTTGTTCATTTTTCCTGAAATTCACATCAGTTTTTCTTTTTTTCCTTAGTGCTTTATTGCGTTTGCGTCTTTGATCTACATTCATCTTTCGCTTACGCTTACTTTTTTGACTTTGTGTCATACGCCGTCGTTTTTTAATCCTATAGTTTTTGCGGCGTTTTGTCCCAGCTTCTGTTTCTTCTGCAAACAGATCCGCGAATAAATCGTTCATACTATTTTCTCCTTTTTTCAGCGCGTTGGCTTTTTTGTTTAGAGGTAGAAACACCACCACCAGGTCTACGCTTGTATCGCTCAGGATTTTTTGCGTAATTTTTTTTGTATCTTTTGTAAGTTGGGTTGTGTTTTTTCCGCTTATACAATCTTTTTTGTTTAATTAGATTCCTGCGGTATTTCACACGATTTTTCCTCTTGTATCCAAGAGACTTTCTCTTTGCCATACCCTTTTGTGATCTTTGTCTTTTATTCCCTTTTGGGGGACGAAAGTTGTATCGGAACAAACCAATCTTGATAAGATCATCACCGTCTATATCCCAGTAATCATATTCTTCAATTTCTTCAATTGAGCCCATGACTCTGCGCTTCATGCCTGTAGTTTGTGACTGGTCTATATATGGATTTCCATATTCATCACCTGGAACACCACTTGATCTTGGTCTTTCATGTAATGCTTTACCACCTGGAAGATCACTTAATGCACTAGGGTCTTTTTTCGGACGGTTTGCTCCACCTTGACCACTAGAATCTGGTGGTGTGTTGACAACACCTGGTCCAACTCTTTGTTCATCTCTGCCTTTTGGGTGCCCATCAGGTAAAGGTAGAACTCGATCTCTTTGTGGTTTACCATCCTCATAATTTTCTCTTGATTTTTGTGGGTTTGTATCATTTTTAATTTGGTCTTGTCGTGTTTTATCGACCCAAGTCTTAACACCACCTAAATCTTGAGCTGGTTGAGATGCCGCTTGTAAGTAAAGAAAAGCTACCCTACAAGCAGACGCTTTCTTTTTCTTCTTTGTAATCTCTTTCGCTTTTTCATTAAAAGTTGGAGTGTTAACAGGCTTTTGCCCACGATGTTTCTCTTCTTCACGCCTTTTCTTTTTGGCAAGTTCTGCACGGTCTTTTTTGGAAATTTGCCAGGCTTTTTCTCGTGGCATACATTTGAGTGGTTTTTTTCCACCGCTTGTAACATCTTTCCAGTCTGGTTCACTAGAGATGGCACATGGGCCAACAATGTCTCCTGGTTCATAGGTTTTTTTCTTTCCATCGGGTTTAGTAATAGTATGCTTTATAGGAGTTATTGCTATCCAATCGCCCCAAGTTGCGCGATCATCTGGATCTCCACCACCATGCCCTGAAAACCATGTACCTAACCCACCTTTACCAGTATTTTTCATTTTAGGATCATCACGCTTTGCGGATTCTAAATATCGGTAAGCCACCCTAGAACTAGATTTTCCACAATCATATAGATTCTCTGCTAATATCTTTCCCGCTTCGTTATCTGAAATAAAGTGTACACCTCTATCTATTCTTGATTCCGCAACCATTTTAGCTACATTAAAAAATTTAGATCTAAGTTGAGGGTATTTATCCGATAGTATATGAGCTATGTAATATGCTTGTGTGGTATGACCACTAGGGTAAGTGGGTGTTTGTGCGGTTTCCAAATAATCGGATTTAAATGGAACACCAATCCTTTCCGCTAATTGATAAGGTCTTAAGAGATTGAAATGATCTTTTAAGGCAAGGATCAAAGGCACTAGACTTGAAGCCATTTTTTCAATTTCACGACCCATACTTCCATGTCCATTAGAAGTTAAAATAGAATCAAAAACTTCCCAAAAACACTTATCAAGATAAGGCTGCAATTTTTCGATGTTGTATCTGTTCTCATACTGAAAGATGATACTTGGAAGTTGTTGGATCATGTTTTCAATAGAGGGTGGAGTTGGAATAAGACTACTAGCTTTTTTTGAATAACAGTCCTTATAAGGTCTACATGACGCTTTTTCAGAGAATCCCATGTCATCACAGGATTTAGATTCGCAATGGTCTTTATCCCACTTGCGTGGCATTTTGTAATCTTTGCCAGACGATTCTTTTTTCCATTTTCCACCTAAGCGCTTGTACTGAGCTAACGCCCAACCATTAGCGTATGCGGAAGGAAATGTAGTGAAACCTTTACCGTCATTGACAGGATTAACTGAATCTTTCCCTCTGGATACTGGCTTATTTGATTCACCTTTAGCTAGCGCTTGAATTTCAGCCCATAGCTTTTCATCTAAGGGTACATTTTTAGATTCTTTATTGATTTTTGCTTTCCTTAAAGGAGATGAATTGTTTGAATACCCACTATCGTATGGTATGACTCGTGCAGAACCAGAACCACTATCGTGAACATACCCACCATCAAAACCTTCGGCTGGTGTACGTCCATAGGATTCAGATCTGTCTAAGTTTTTAGTCTTAAGGTTAGGTGAATCTGGTCCAGGTCTACCAATATTTCTTGCACTATCCCCATTTGGTAATGAAGACGCATCTTCACCCTTTGGGCTTTTAGATTTACCACTAGGTGTTCCCGTACTCATCGAGCTAAGTGAATCAGGTGGACTCACTTCACGATAGAAATCGGCATCTTTATTTTTCATACTAATCTCCTTATTTAAGATAGGTAAGTCATAAATAATTTATTAAACACCCTTTAAATCATATATTAGGTATAATGCAGTTGGGTAATACCACTAACCCGACAAAGCCTTTATGCTGTTGTAAAGGTAAACCACCCTAAGCTGGGTAGTGGTCGATATGAGTGATCTGGCCTCATATTGTAGGTTCAATCTCAAAAGGGGGGATTGAGCTACCAAGGTGAGATGTTGCGTCTTTCCTATATAAAACGGGCTTTACTCGGACCCAGATACGACTGGTGTGGTCAGCTCACTCACCCAAGCCA
>Ga0163109_10003755_pt1 | contig 11607 bp, 9 predicted proteins | sample CRUFie1St13metaG_FD_108704 | JGI IMG/M metagenome (GOLD analysis project Ga0163109, IMG submission 108704) | Marine microbial communities from the Costa Rica Dome - CRUD Field 142mm St13 metaG | ecosystem: Environmental > Aquatic > Marine > Oceanic > Photic zone | place: Costa Rica: the Eastern... | reverse complement strand
TCGTATGCTTCCATGTCGAGCGTTAAATCGTCTTTTACTGGAACGTAGCGAAGTTCGTTCCCAAACGCTTCAGCGAGCATCTGCCAAGGAACGATGTCGCTATGGTGTTCCATTTCAGTGAGGACAATGGCACGACCTTTGAGTTGAGGATGTCCCCATGCGTGCGCTGCGAGGTTGATGGCTTCCGTTGTTCCGCTCGTGAGAATGCAACGCTCTGCATTGAACCACGACTTCAACGATGTTCGACACGCCTCGTATCCATCGGTCGCTTCACCAGCAAGCGTATGGACCGCACGGTGTACGTTGGCGTTGTGTTTGGTGTAGTAATCGTTCATAGCATCGATGACAACGGCCGGTTTTTGTGTCGTCGCAGCATTGTCGAGGTAGATTAGCCGATGGCCGTTGACTTGGCGCTGGAGTATTGGAAAGTCATCTTGAATAGCCATGCGATCACCGAATAAGTTGGCATTCAAGATGCACCGTCAAGCGAGTTTGCATTTCATCGCGTACGTGTTCAGAGTCCAGGCCACTAAAGGAGTCAACAAGGAAGCCCTCAACAATCATTGAGGTCGCTTCTTCCTTCGATAATCCTCGACTCATCAAGTAATGCAGATGTTCTTTGTTGATTGGTGCAGATGCAGCACCGTGAGCGGCAGCAACCTCGTTCGCCAAGACTTCGAGTTCAGGAATGGCTTCAGCTCGGGATGAAGGTGATAACAAGAGATTTCGGAAAATCTGACCAGCATCGGTATGTTGTGCAACATCATCGATGGTGAGTGCACCCGTTCCAATCGAATGGCTCCGGTCATCGCAGGCAGCGTTGAGCAACAAGTGTGAATTCGTGTGCGGTTGTTGATGATGAATCTCGATGTGGTGATCATCATGTCGCGTCCCATGACCGTGGACGGCGATGAATTGCTTGAGCGAGGCATTGGAACCTTTCAGAGTTGAACGGATGTCGGATTTGTTTCGATGTCCTCCCATCGAGAGGGTAGCAAGTTCAAATCGAGCGTCTCGATGAACCGACCAATCATCGACACGAACCATGACCGTATCGGTGGAAAGTTCGTTGATGACGCCGACGCTCAGTTGTGCATTCGCATTGACATCCCCTGTTAGAGCTAAGCCGAACCAATCCGGTTCTCCGTGCAAGTAAATGACGATATTTGATGCAGTATTGCACGTAACGTGAAGATGTGTTGCGACTGCGTGTCCTCCTGCGTGAATGTGAATATTCCCATCCTTGTCATCGCAATCGATGGTCGTTGTCTCTTGGAGAATTTCATTGAGAAAGATTCGGGCAATGTCCGAGGTAGGGAGTGGTTTAATCGCCGAAGTGGCAAGTCCAAAGTCTTCCGTTTTGATGGTTGCAGTATCGACCTGTGGCACAGTATCAACAGCGCCTGGATGAACCCTTGACCATGGCGTGTAGCGCCAGAGGTGTTCGGATCGACTTGGAACGTTGGCATCGAGATACGATGTCATCCAATCGAGCCCTCCATTTCCAATTCAAGGAGACGGTTGAGTTCAACGGCATATTCCATCGGAAGTTCTCGCGTAAAAGGTTCGAAGAATCCGTTGACAATCATGCCCATGGCCTCCTCTTCGGTATGGCCACGGCTCATGAGGTAGAACAGTTGGTCACCAGAAACCTTGGAAACACTGGCTTCGTGTTCGAGATCAGCGGTCGGGTTCCCAATTTCCATTGTTGGATAGGTGTCGCTGCGGCTGTCTTCGTCGAGCATGAGTGCATCACAAACGACCTTTGAGCGGCACCCAGCAGCCTTTGGAGTGACTTGGAGCATACCTCGGTAAGACGAGCGACCACCGTTCTTGGAGATGGATTTTGATAGAATGCTTGAGGTTGTGTTCGGAGCAAGGTGGTGCACTTTCGCACCAGCATCTTGGTGTTGACCTTCTCCCGCATAGGCTACAGAGATGACCTCAGCATGAGCTCCTTCTCCTTTGAGCAGAACTGCAGGATACTTCATGGTCAACTTTGAGCCAATGTTTCCATCGACCCATTCAACGGTGGCGTTCTTGTGAGCAACACCACGCTTCGTGACAAGGTTGTAGACGTTTGCAGACCAATTTTGTACGGTTGAATAGCGAATCTTTGCACCTTCCATGGCAATCAATTCAACCACAGCAGAATGCAAGGAATCCGTCGAGTATGTTGGTGCAGTGCATCCCTCAACATAGTGAATCGATGAACCTTCATCGGCGATGATGAGCGTTCGCTCAAACTGACCCATGTTCTTGGCGTTGATTCGGAAGTAGGCCTGGACAGGCATTTCGACATGGACGCCTTTCGGTACGTAAATGAATGAGCCACCGGACCAAACCGCTGTGTTGAGCGCAGAGAATTTGTTGTCGGAGTGTGGGATTACCGTTCCGAAGTATTTCTTGACAAGTTCAGGGTGCTCTTTGAGTCCTGAGTCCATGTCAAGGAAGAGAACACCTTGTTCTTCGAGATCTTCTCGAATCGAGTGATAGACGGCTTCGCTTTCGTATTGAGCGGTGACACCACCAAGCCATTTCTGCTCAGCTTCAGGGATACCCAATCGGTCGAAGGTTCGCTTGATGTCATCGGGTACGTCGTCCCAATCCTTTTCCGTTTTATCGGATGAACGCAGGAAGTAGGTGACGTTGTCGAAATCGATACCTGCAAGTGAATCGCAGTTGCCCCATGTTGGCATTTCTCGTTCCATGAAGTGGTGATAGGCTTTGACGCGAATGTCGGTCATCCATTCTGGTTCGCCCTTGAGTTCCGAGATGTCACGAACCACTTGTTCACTGAGGCCTTTATCGAATCGAATGGTGGCAGATTCAGGGTCGTGGAACCCGTATTTGTAATCTCCAACTGCATCTTGGGCTTCTTGTGTCATTCAGTCACCTCAAGCAAGGGAATCCACCCAATCGTATCCTTCCTTTTCCAGTTTGAGCGCAAGTTCTGGGCCCCCGCTTTCAACGATTTTTCCGTCGATAAGAACGTGAACAACATCTGGCTTGACCAAATCCAAAAGGCGCTGGTAGTGTGTAATGATGAGGCAACCCGTGTCTTTTGCGACCGCATTGATACCCTCTGCAACAATGCGAAGCGCATCGATGTCCAGTCCAGAATCGGTTTCATCGAGAAGGGCTAGATGAGGTTGCAAGAGCAACATCTGAAGAATCTCGAGACGCTTCTTCTCTCCACCGCTGAAGCCATCGTTCACGTAGCGTGAGAGGAAGGATTTGTCCATGTCGAGTTGCTTCATGGCTTCGTTGAGTTCTTGTCGAAACGCCCTTGGCGAAGGAGCCTCGCCTCGAACGGACGCAACGGACTTACGAAGGAAGGTTCCAACCTGAACGCCAGGAATCGCTGCAGGGTATTGGAACGAGAGAAACACGCCTGCACGTGCTCGCTCGAAGACCTCCATGTCTTCGATGTTTTCGCCCCTGTAGTGGATGGTTCCACTGGTGATTTGGTAAGCAGGGTGGCCCATGATTACGTTGGCCAGTGTGGACTTGCCAGCACCGTTTCGACCCATGACGGCGTGAATCTCTCCACGGTTTATTTCCAAACTAATGCCTTGGATAATTGGCGTATCTCCGACGGAGACGTGAAGATTTTCGACACGCAACAGGACTTCAGTCATGTTCTCACCCGTTCGTTGGTATCGTCACCCCCTTATCAATGGATGCAATCCTTCATGATACTACGGCTTTGCAAGATTTCAAACCACAATTCAATGTGGGGTAATCATGGACGACGATTTGGTTCGTGCTTATGCACTCGAAGCGCAGAAGGCTATGGAAGAAGAAGCCAACCGCCGAATCGCTGAAGAAACCAATCCAGAAGAAGAGGAACGGCTCAAGAACACTCGTATCGCTGATGTTGTCGAAACGGAACACCTCGTTCCAGTTTTGCTCTCTCGCTTGGGGCCAGTCCGAGCAGCACTCGATGGACATGGCGGCGGAATTGCTGTCTCAAGATGGGAACGTGCCTCAACAGGATTCAACCTCGTTCTCGATCTTACAGGGGCGTGTTTGTCGTGTGGCGCCGCCCCTGGTACACTCGAGGGTGTCCGAAACGATTTGGAAAACGATTCAGAGGTCAATCAAGTTCAATTTTCATCCTCACTGCTCGACACCTTCGACGAGCTTGGTCGTGAGTTCATCCTCGCACATGGAAACGTCGAATTTGTCGATGTCTCGACGGGCAATTGAAAAGAGAAGGTCATGGGGTCGGTACTATGGCTGCATGGATGGATGGTACTCGGGATGACCCAGAACCTTGCAAAGAAAGTGACCGTGGCAGATTCGAAGTTGTCGCACGAGATGGTCGTGCTCGTGTAGGGAAGATGCATACTGCCCATGGTGTTCTTGAAACCCCTGCGCTTCTACCTGTTATCAATCCAAACATCCGGACCATTGAGCCGAGAGAAATGTGGGATCGATACGGAATTCAGGGAATTATCACCAACTCTTACATCATTTGGAAGCATAAGGACTTGAAGCAGCATGCCGTTGAGAAAGGTGTTCACGACCTCATCAACTTCCCCGGCGTCATTATGACGGATTCTGGAACCTTCCAGTCCTATGTCTACGGTGATGTTGAGGTCGGTGTGGAAGAAATTGTTGAATTCCAACGTTCCATTGGTGTGGATATTGCAACCATGCTCGATGTCTTTAGCCGGCCAGATATGTCGGAAGACGAGGTGCTGCAAGCGGTTCAGACAACCATAGAGCGATGCGAAACCTCGATTCATGCTGCACAAGATACAATGCTCAACGGACCAATTCAAGGAGGAATCCACCGCCATTTGAGAAAGCAATCTGCACAAGGAATGGGTCAATTTGATTTCGCCGTTCACCCAATTGGTGGCATTGTTCCAATCATGGAGCAACATCGATACAAGGACCTTGCAAAAATTATGCTTGCTACCATCGGTGAACTCCCTCCTGAACGTCCACGACACATGTTCGGTTGCGGACATCCAATGCTGTTCTCGATGCTCATTGCGCTCGGTGCTGATTTGTTTGATTCCGCGGCCTATGCATTGTTTGCCCGAGACGATCGCTTACTCTCTCCACAGGGGACTTATCGGTTGAGTGATTTGCATGCTTGGCCTGAACTCGTGCCTTGTGTTGTTAACTGGACGCCCGAAGCGGTGCGCAAACTCAACAAGGATGAGAGAACAAAGTTGCTTGCACGATACAATCTCGAGATTACGCTCGCAGAACTTTCGCGATGCAAGCAGGCAGTCCATGATGGAACCATTTGGCAACTTGCAGAACATCGTAGCCATCAACATCCTGCCTTGCGAGAAGCCTTCCTCTGGCTAACGACACGACCGTTCACTTCGAGTGTTTCATCGGATTTTATCGATGATTTGGTCCAAGACGACCGAGCGGCTGCTCGAGACTACCACCCAACCGGAGGTATCTGGGAACAGGATTGGTCCGAGGTTGTCAACAAACAAGCAACACAACGGAAGAAAGGCGAGCGATGGGGTGGAGAGGATACCACCTCACGCCCGCACATCCTCGTTGCCCGTAAGCAGCTGCAGCATCGTTGGAGACCTGCTTCCTCAGGTCCAACAGATGTCTTGGTATTAAATGGAAAACCAGGACCTTGGCGTCAACGTTGTGATCTGCTTGTGCTTCGTCTCAAACATGTCTTACCGAAACTTGAGATTCTTGTCCAGACGCCTCTTGGTTTGTTGCCGTACTCACTCGAAGACCTCAATCCATTTGCACAGGTTGATGGCCCATCTTGGTTGTGGAAACGTCGAATCAATACTGTCTTGCTTCGACAAGAATTGCAACGACTCCACATCGATGCAGATCGAGTCCTGATCCTTGACATTGGAGCCGATTCTCTGATTCAAGAAGCATCCAACCTCTTCATCAAACATGGTCTTCTCGAAGAAGAAATTCGAGTGGATGATGCCGCCTTGCCAGAATTACGGGATGCTTTGCGTCGCCGACAAATCCTCGATAAGTTGGTCGTTTGTTCGAACGTTGGTTACCAAAAAGCTGCAAGCATCATTGATTCTTGCACGTACATCATCGGTGGAACCGGTCGAGTGAAGAACGTCATCGACAAGAACGGCACCCACATTTTGAGCCCTCGACTGACCGATGGTGGTTTGTCCGTCACGGATATGGGGTCGAAGACTCTCTACGATCGTCGGACAGTGCCTGTCGATGGAGATGGTCAGTATCTACCAACATCTGGTCTCGGACAAGGACCTGCTGTGCTCATGGTCGAGCAAGATGCTGTTGAGTTTGTTCTGCGTGGCCGAAACGTGTTCCATGGATTTATTGTTGCTTGCGATCCTTGGTTAAAAGCTGGACAAACCTGTTTCATCGTAGATGAGCAAGGGACGTTGATTGGACATGGTCTTGCACAGTGTGATGCTGAGGAGGCGCTTCGCTTCAAGAAGGGCATCGCTGTTCGGACAAGAAGCGACTTTTCAAAGACATTCAAATAGCGTGATGTGAAAGGATTCAAAGACTTCCTTTCCTTGTAAACAACGAGAACAATGGTCAACGACCTCATTATCGAGACCAATGAGTTGACCAAATCGTATGGTCCTCATGTTGCCCTGGATAAATTGAGCATTCAGGTTCAACGGGGTGCAACTGGCTTACTTGGGCCGAATGGAGCAGGCAAATCCACCTTCTTCAAGACCATACTCGGCCTCATTCAAGCCACTTCTGGCGAGGGCAAAGTCCTCGGTCATGACATTCGAACCGACGGTTTGTCCATTCGTTCAAAGATTGGTTACATGCCCGAATACGATGCTCTTGACGAGAACATGGATGCGATACATCAGGTTCGATACAGTGGTGAATTGCTTGGAATGAATCCAGTCGTTGCGATGTCAAGAGCTCACACTGCCATGGAATACGTAGGTCTCGGAGAGTTGCGGTACCGACCCATCTCTTCGTTCTCGACGGGCATGAAGCAAGCGACGAAATTGGCATGTTCGATCATTCACGACCCACAACTCATCATCGCTGATGAACCATCGAACGGTCTAGACGCTGATGCTCGACAAGCCATGCTGACAACGCTCTCCAACATGGTCAACGCCGGCAATCGCTCGGTTCTCATGGCAAGTCATCTGATGGACGATGTTGAACGCGTGTGCCAGAACATCGTGTTGCTCCACAAAGGAAAACTTGCTGCTCAAGGACGGATTGAGGACTTGAAAGCCATCGATCGAGAACTCGAAATTCATGTTTGGGGAATGGCCAACGAACTTGAACAAGCTCTCGGGAAGGAGGGACTCGAGGTTCGGCGGGAAGGTCGCATGATGCGAATACGCCATGATGGGGAAAACACCACGCAAAGGATTCTCAAATGCGCAGCAGATACTGGTGCACAAATTCGTCGGATGCATGAGTACGAAGCATCACTCGAGGATTTGTTCATCGTCATCATGGAACGATTCGGGTATGGTGTCAAGTCGAGCGAAGATTTGCTTGCATCGCCCGCAGAGGCTCGAAAGGTGGATGCTCCAGAGTCAATGGGAGGTTCAGGTGCATGAGCGAGGAAGCGCCACTTGATGCTTCAGCACCCATCACGGGACAAAGTCGGATGGATGCTGCATGGGGCTCTGAGTCTTCTGACCAAGCATCTGTCGCCCAACCAGTTGCTCAAACAGGACAAGTCTTTGAGCAGGTCTACGTTCCTTGGGAAGGAACATTGAATCCGAGATGGATGCGTAATTGGGCGATTTTCCGTCATCATGTACTTGGTATCGTTCGCAAAGGCCATCGCCCGTGGGGAGTGCCGACGAAACTGGTGTTGATTTTCGTCTTGATCGCATCAATGACCGACGTTGCTCTAACGCTTTTGTTCGCAGTTATTGGGGAAGCAGGCTTGTACGAACTTTGGGGGGTTGGTCGAAACAACTTGTACGGCCACATTCTCGGATTTTTCCCACGCAATATGCTCTATTATCCTCTCGTGGCGGCCTTGTTGGTTGGAGGCGTTATCTCAGAGGACCGATCAAATGGAACCAGTGCGCTGTATTTCTCCAGACCCATCAACAGATTCGATTATGTTGGTATGAAGTACCTCGCCGTAGCAACGATTCAAGCGTTTATCATCATTGGTACCCTGTTTCTGTACTACTTCGTCGACATCCTCGCTATGGGTCGTGGATGGGCGTGGATTCTGGACACGTTTCCAATGTTCCTCACCACTGTGTTCTGTGCCCTTCTGTTGGTCATTACCTACACGAGCATTGGCTTAGCGCTCTCTTCTGTTTCACGTGGGAAATTCTTCCCTGGAATCGCCCTCCTTGCCCTCCTCTTGGGGACAAAAACACTTGCAGCCATCGTAGAAGGTTTGTTTGACCGTTCCATTCTCTACCTGATTTCGCCGTACGATTCAGTGGCCCATGTTGGGCAAGCCCTGATTGGAACGAACGTGGTCTACGATCATCCATGGATTTGGTCTCTTGCCTCAGTTGTCGCAATCAACGCCATTGCGTTGTATGTTCTCAGTGTTCGAGTTTCTTCGATGGAGGTGACCCGTGAATGATTCCAGATCTTGCCCAAGAAGGGAAGGCTGAGGAGCAACAATGGGTACCCCAACCTCAGGCGCCAGTTGTGATGTTCAACAACGTTGGTAAGACCTATGGGCGTTACCAGGCCATTGGAGGGATATCGCTTGCCCTTAGTGGCGGCGTAACTGGAATTCTCGGTCTCAATGGTGCCGGGAAATCGACCTTGTTCAAACTCTTGATGGGGAAACTTCAGCCAACGCAAGGAGAGGTGCGCCTGTTTGGAACCAATCCTTGGAAAAATCCAGCTCCTTACGCCCGGGTTGGTTATGTTCCAGAAAATGAAAACATGTACGATTGGATGACAGCGCATGAGTTCGTTTCCACCTTCGCTCGCCTCCATGGAATGACAAGAGATGAAGCAAAGAGAGAGGCTGAGCGCGTTCTGGAATTCGTTGGGCTGACCGATGTCATGCACAAGAAAATCGGACGCTATTCCAAAGGTATGCGTCAGCGAGCAAAAATTGCTCATGCGCTGGTTAACGACCCCGATCTCATCATTCTCGACGAACCATTGCAAGGATGCGATCCTCTTGCACGAACAACCATCATGAACGTGATTCGTGAACTTGGCCGAATGGGTCGAACCGTTTTGTTGAGCAGCCATATTCTCTCCGAAATTGAACGAATCACTGAACAGATTGTCATTCTCCATCAAGGCCGACTCTTGGCCATTGGAAATCTCCATGCCATCCGGGAACAATTGGACAACATTCCGCACACCATCGAAATCGAATGCAAGGACGCAAAAGCACTTGCAAAGGACGTGTTGAGTTTGGATGTTGTCCATGGTTTGCAATTCCCGAGCCCAACCAAATTGAAAATCTTCACACATCATTTGGGTGAATTCCACAAGCGTTTGCCTCGAATCATCGTTGATAACGAGCACGATGTCATGGTCATCAACAATCCGGATGATGACCTTCAATCCATCCTCGGATATCTTACAGGGGGGCTTCGTTGATGGAAAAGAAACGTGGTGAGACCATTTGGACCTCGCTGGATCGAAAGGCAACAGCGATTGCTGAATTTACCATGCGGCAATACCGAACCCGATTGTCCACATGGGTTGTCCTAGGGGTTGGATTCCTCGCCATTTCGGTCGTCCTCCTCTTTTACATCGATGCTATGAATACTGAGATTGAAGCCATCGATAACGATGGTGATTCCTACGACTGGGATGGTGATGGTTACGTAAACGGTCAAGAAATCAAGTACGGTACAGACATCTACGATTCAATGTCGCATCCAGGATTGCTATCGCCTCCAATCGACCCTGAACCAGCATCGATGTACATCAACGAAGATGACTATGATTGGGACTATTCAGGCGCCTCAACGGTCAAAACGGGGTACGATAACGATGGTGATTGTAAGGATTCGTCGTTGTTACCAAGCCAAAAGGACGACAATGGTGATGGGATACCATGCAACATTCTTCTTGTTTATGATGCGAACAGTGGCACCTATTTCGTCTATGCCGACCCCAATGTCGATGAAGACCCAGATGAAAATCGATACGGTAAGGAAGCTCAACATCGAGCATTCATTCTCGGAATCGGTAAACTCGGATTTGTTTTCCTACTGAGCATTTTCATACCATTGTTCCTCGCAACGGGCATCATTCGAGAAGAAATGACTTCTGGGACAATGCAATACATGACGGCGAAGCCCATCGCACGAGGTGAAATTTTCCTCTATCGAATGCTTGGATATCTTGCTATCGTTTGGCCCTATCTCCTTATCGTTTGCACCCTCCTTGCAATCGTTTCAGGTTTCATGGGGCCCGGTGACCAATTCTTCAGGTTTGCAGATTTAGGCGTATGGTTTTCGATTCTCATTGCTGCATTACTTGCGACACTCGTCTACGGGATGTTGTTCGCTTTCTTGGGCGTCCTTTGGAAGTATGGAATCATTCTTGCCCTTCCGATTGCAGCTTGGGAACTTGGAATGGCGTTGCTCTCAATGTCTGTACCTGAATCAAGTTTCCTTCGAATGTCGGTTGTCGGTTGGTCGATGAGCATCATTGATTCTGGCGCCTACCTTGTCTGGCCAGATATGGCGATGTTCACCGAGGCTGGGACGTGGGCAGGAGGTTCAAATCCAGATGGCTTTTTCTTCCTTGGCGGCGGTAATGAGTTGCCAGGTTATGGTGCGTTGGAATGGGCGCAATCCGATCTTGGTCTCGGTATGGGGCCGTATGCAACGACTGTTGTTTCTGTGATCGTTCTGCTGTTCCAAGCTACGTTCTTCTGGTTTATTGGGCAACTGATTTTCAAATCCAAAGAGATTGTGTGAGGGATTGGATGGAAACCTTTGCTGGCGATTTTTCGACTCTTTGGACGTTGAATCAACGTCCACCCATTGAACATCTTACATGGGACTGGTGGTGGTGGCTCGTGATGCTTGATGATGATGAGCATCCAATGGCGGGTAAACAACTGATGGTTCTTTGGTCAACCAAAGAAAACGACCATGTTCACATCAATGATGTGGAATGGAAGCCCAAAGGGACGCCTGGGTTTGATGATCAAGGAGCCATTCAAATCGATGGCATGGTTTGTGCATGGTGGTTTGATGGTTCGGTTATGCACGACGAGATCATTGCCAAAGTCTGCGATATGGTGGTTCTTCCTTCCAACCATGCGTCATGGCCAGGCAAGGAAGGCCAAGGCGGAGGAGCGGTCGTCCCACTGCTGGAAGGTGATTGTTCGATGGGTATGCTACCTGATCGTTCACAATTCTGGCTTAACTTGGACCTTTCACATAAGGCCGTTCAATCCATTCAATTGAAGATGACACCATGGAATCCTGCCATGTCGACGGCTCGTGAGGCAACCGCTACCTACCTTGGGTCACTTGGTTATGACATCCTTCGCTTGCATGGGACAAAGGTTTCAGGTACCATCGATGGTGAAGATGTGAACGGTACCGCATATTTCCAAAAAGTCTGCGTCCAAGCTCCGAGTGTCCCTTGGTATTGGGGGGTTCTTCATTTTTCAGACGGGTCGTATCTTGATTGGTTCCTACCTCATCTCTC
>Ga0163109_10003754_pt1 | contig 11607 bp, 14 predicted proteins | sample CRUFie1St13metaG_FD_108704 | JGI IMG/M metagenome (GOLD analysis project Ga0163109, IMG submission 108704) | Marine microbial communities from the Costa Rica Dome - CRUD Field 142mm St13 metaG | ecosystem: Environmental > Aquatic > Marine > Oceanic > Photic zone | place: Costa Rica: the Eastern... | reverse complement strand
TTTTTATTTACCGAAACGTCGATTTCTTTGACTAAACTCGTCTAAAACTAAATCTAAATCTTTTAATGTTATTTCAGGCCATAGTTTATCATTAAAAAATAATTCAGAATATATTGTTTTAGTAGGAAAAAATCCAGACAAGCGTTTTTCTCCACCGCTTCTAAATACTAAGTCTATATTAGATTGATTTCTTCTATAATTACTATTTATTATTTTAAAATTTTGTATATCCTTATTATAATCGTAAGCAATTGCTAAATTTATTTTTAAACGATCTCCTTTTAATTTTTGTTTACTTTCTTTAATTAACTTTTGTAAATCTTTAGGTAATAAGTGTATATCTCCAATAAAATTTATATTTACTAAATCTTTTATGAATAATTCATTTTTTATTAAAATTAATATTGATTTTAATACAGTAAACACATTTTCTCTTGTATTATCATCTCTTTTTAAATTATCTATAGAACAAACATATATACTAATTTCATTAATTTTTTTTAAATTTTCATATTTATTATCCTTTTCTTTAATAAATTCATTTATTAATCTTTTAAAATTATCTTCCCATATAGTTATTAAATTTTTATTAGATATTTTTTTTAAAAATCTTCTATTCCCATCTGGAATTATTCCAAGGTGAATCATATATATCTAGTTTTTTTAATTATTTTTAATAAACGAAACTATATTATTTATATGCTTATAATAAAATTTTTATTTATTTTCACATATATGAAATTTCTAATTTTATTAGTAATTATAATTTCTAACTTTAATTTAACTAAATCTATTACTAAAAATAAATTTTTAATACTAGTTCAAACTATTTTAGTACTTTATTTTGTAATTAATAAAAAAAAAATGTTACTATTATGTTCAAAATTATATTTCAGAAATTCAAATTATATTGATCTTAAAAATTATAAATCATTTGACGAATTTATAGAAAATAATTTAAATAGTAAAAGAAGAAATGATATAAAAAAAGATATTAAAAGCTTAAATGAATTCAAAATAATAAAATCTGAATTAAATATTAACCATTTATATTATTTATATAAATTTTTAATTAGAAAATTTAAAAATCCAATTTTAATAAATTTTAATTTTTTATTATCATTATTTGTTATTTCAACATTCAAATTAAAATATTTTAATTTTTATGATTCAAATAATAATTTATTGGGATGGTCATCTTATTTTATTGATGATGATATATATTATGATTTTTTATCTTCACCTAATGAAATACATATTTCTCATATTTTAATTCATTCATTAAAATATTGTTTAAATAATAAAATAACTAAAATTGATATAGGGCCAACACATGATGATATAAAAAAAAGAAAATTTAATTCAGATAAATATATTATTAATATATCAATTTTAGATTTATTAAATTAACTCATTTTAAAATTTTTTGTAAATAATTTACATCTAAATTAAATTTTTTAGATAAATCTTCTAAAGAACTTTTATAATAATCTTGTAATATCATTTTTTTTATTCTACACTCTATTGCTAATACAGTTCTTTTATGATTTTTTGAAATATCATTTATATTTATATTATCATTAAGTTCATTTAGTAGTGTTTGTTCTTCATCATTAGTCCATTTTTTATTTCTATTATATAAATTATGATTTACTTTGTTTTTATTATAAAAAATATCATCTATTTTATCATTTAATTTATTAAGTTCTAATTTAAGTTCTTTGATTTGATTAATAATGTCATCCATTTTTTTTTTAATACATATATTAAAATTAAATATTATTAAATTTCAATTTTTGTTAAAATAAAAAATAGACAAGGATAATAATATAATATTATTTATAATAAATTTTTAATTATAAATATTTAGAAATTACATAAAAATTGAATTATAAATATATTTAAAAAAAAATATATATATTATATTATGAGTTTAAATCAAGAAATAGAATCATTACAAATAAAAGATACAAATAATGTCAATAATTTAATTAATCAAGTTCAAGAGCTTTATTCAAAATTAAAAAAAGAAAGAGATGTTTTTGAAGAAGAAAAACGTCAATTTGAATTAGATAAAATTAATCCTATGGATAGAAATGAACCATTATTAAATGAAGAGGAAAGATTAGTAGTATATCCGATTAAACATAAGCAATTTTTTGATGAGTATAAGAAACAATTAGGATGTTTATGGACAGTAGAAGAAATAGATTTATCAAAAGACCATAAAGATTGGGAAAAGTTAAATGAAGAAGAGCGTCATTTTATTAAATATGTATTAGGATTTTTTGCAGCAAGTGATGGGATAGTAAATATGAATATTGGTGAAAGATTTTTAAAAGATGTTAAAATTTTAGAAGCTCAAATGGCGTATAGATTTCAAGCGACAATGGAGGATATTCATGCTGAGATGTATTCATTAATGATCGAGACTTATATAAAAGATGATAAAGAAAAAAATTTAATTTTTAATGCAATAGAGAATATTCCGTGTATTAGAAAAAAAGCTGAATGGGCTAAAAAGTGGATAGAGGATAAGAATGCATCATTCGCGCAAAGATTAGTAGCATTTGCTTGTGTAGAGGGAATATTTTTTAGTGGAAGTTTCTGTGCTATTTATTGGTTAAAAGAGAGAAATTTAATGCCTGGTTTATGTAATTCAAATGAGTTTATAGCAAGAGATGAAGGGTTACATTGTACATTTGCATGTAAATTATATTCTAATCTTGTGAATAAATTAAGTAATGAAACAATACAAGAAATGGTTAAAGAAGTAGTAGAAATAGAAACTGAGTTTATTACAAAATCATTACCTTGTAGATTAATAGGTATGAATAGCGATTTAATGACTCAATATATAAAATTTGTAGCAGATAGATGGGTAAGAGAGTTAGGTTATAAGAACATATATAATGTAAGAAATCCGTTTGATTTTATGGAAAATATATCATTACAGAGTAAAACTAATTTCTTTGAGAATAGACCAACTGAATATAAAAAAAGTGAAGTAAAAGAGTTCAAAATAGATGATGATTTTTAATTAAATTTTGTAACATCAAGTAAAATCATCCATTTATTTTTTTCTTTAATAAATCCAAATAATAAGTTACTATCTTCAAATTTAATTAATGGTGATGGGTATTCAGTCAATGAGTATTGTTGATTAAATTGTTTAATTTTTTCAGAATCGAATGATTGTATATATTTTAATTTAGTTTCATCAAATTTAATATTTAATTCTAAATCTTTTTTAATATTATTGATAATAGATTCAGCATCTAAATCAAATTTTACTATATAATTATTAGGAAAAATAATATAATTTTTTAAATATTCTATATTATTTGTATCGTCATTTAAGTTTTTAAAAAAGTAGTTATAAATATAGTTAATTACATATTTATTATTAGGGATTATTTCTTCTTTTTCTATAATCCCGGGACATTCAGGACAATCAGGACAATTAAATTTAGAATATGTAAGATAAGAATATACTAAATGAATTATCACCAAAACTAAAATTATATATTGCATTTATATTTAATTATAAATTTTTTTTTAAAATTAATATATATGAATTTAAAACCAAAATTAATTGATACAAATTTAGCTAAAAAAATAATTAAGAATAATAAAATAGATAATTATAATGTTTTTAATGATATTATAGTTTATACATCAAATAATATTATATATTTTATAAAAAATTATTATGATTTTATTATTGTAATACTTTTGTTATCTTCTATATTATATTTCAGATACAAATATAATAAAAAATTAAATAAAAATTACATTCAAGTAAATTATTATAAAAATTATGATTATGAAAATGATAAATTAGTGAATATTAGTAATGATATACAATCTGACATTAAATTAGATGATTATATAAAAGATAAGATTGAAGATAAAATAAATGATATTGAATCAAGAGATTTAGAACCAATTAATATAGATAATTTATCATCTAATTTTTATAACTATTAACTTATTGTACAGAAATAACTAGTTTTTGATTTACTATTTTCAGATTGATTTGTTTTTTCATCATCATTTTCAGATTTATTTATTTCTTCATGATTATTTTCTTTTATATTATTTAAATCTATATATTTTTTATTATCATTATTTAATTCTAAATGATTTTGATTATTTATTATATTTTGATCATTTTGTTTATATATTTTAACATTATTGATTTCATTTTTTAATATATCATCTTTTAAATTATCAGTATTATGTTGAATATCAACATTTTGTTTATAATTATTTTTATCAAATTCATCTTCTAACAAATCATTTATATTTATAGAAATATCACTATTTGAATTAGAATTATTAATACTTTGACTTGTATAATTTTCTTGTATTTTATTTGATAATGATCCTTGAATATTATAAAACATATATATAATTTGATATAAAAAAATTGAAAAATAAAATTTTTAATGATTAAATTTTAAAAATTTTTTAACATTAAAAATGGAATATACATCAGTAATTGTTCAAGAAGAAAATTGTAATTTTAATATTTTTAATAATGAATCAATTGTTTTATTTAATTATAATGATATAGTCAACTATTTATCAAATAAAGATTTGAAAACTATTAATTTAAATAATTTAAATTTATTTTTAAATTATTTTAAAATAGATTCAAATTATTTTTTATTAAAAAAAATGATTGATAATCAATTTAATATATATAAATATGTACATAACAACAGTAATTTAGTTAGTAATTGTAATAATAGTCAGTTAGATACATATAATTTAGATTGTAAAAATATTAATGTAGATACAGAAAATTATGAAAAACAAACTGAAGTTATAATAAATTATTTAGATGAAAATAATAATAGTAATTATCATGAAGTTTATTTAAAAAATTATAATAAACCAGCACTATTTTTGTTAAAAGATATTGAAATGTATTTATATAATCAGAATCTCAAATATATAGAAAAGAATGATTTTGAATTATTTTTAAACAATTTTAATTTAAATCCAAATGATTATGTATTAGTTAGATTAAATGATAATACAAATAATGATTTTTCAAATGATGATGAATGTTCATGTTCATCAAATATATCATATAATAATTTATCATCTGATATATCTGATATAACATTTTATGAAATGTCATATTTAACAAATATTTAATTATTATATAATAGAAAAATTGAAATTTTTTAAATATGATAATTATTATATTAGTAACAATAAAAATATAATTTAATATGGACTTATTACAGTTTTTTACAAATTTTTTTAAAAAAAAAAATAATATTTTAAAGACTCCTACTGAAAATAAAATTATTTTTTTTCAAAAGAGTCAAAAAGAAAAAAGGAAAAATTACATAAAAAAAATTAGAAATAATAATATTTCTAAAAATTGAAATATTATTATTTTTCTCATTAAATTTATTAATATATAATGAATGAAAATATTAATTTGAATTTTAAATATTTACCAAAATATCCTAAATCAAAAAAAAATTATCATTTAAAAATTGATCAAAAAGAACATAAATCTTATAATAATTTTAAATTTGATATTAATGATTTTATTATTAATATAGAAAATTATAATATTAAAATAAAAATAGATTTATGCATTTTAAATAAAGAATTTAATTTCATTTATAAAATTAAAAATTGTAAAATAGAAGATATATCTATTCTTGATGAAGAAATTATTAAAGATTATACTGGAAATGATAATTATTTAATTAATTATTATGATAATACTAATATATATAAATTATATAAATTAAAATTTATTGATTTCAATAATGATAATTATAAAATAATTTATATATTAGATAAATGATTTAATTATTATTTTTATATTAAGAAAATTATTTAATTCTCATTAATATATTTATTAAATAACTCTTCTTCTATAGTATCTTTAATTATTAATCTTATTACATTAACTTGATTTTCTTGACCTAATCTAACTGCTCTTCCGATTGCTTGATCTTCCATAGCTTTAATATTACCATATTCTCCTTCATGTGATTCCATGAATATAATATGATTTGCTTCAGTTAAATTAGTACCAGAAGCAGCATTTTCTGTAGATAACATAATAACTTTTGTATCTTTTTTTTTACTTTTTGAATCTTTTCTAAAAGTAGAAATTGCCATATTTCTTTGATGAACATTACCTTTACAAAAAACATTATTAATATTATTATCTTTTAATATATTACCAATCATATTTAATAATTTGTCATATTCTGAAAAAATAATAATTTTATTATCTGGATTTAGTAATATTTGATTACATAATTTAATTAATTTAGCTAATTTAGTACCATATTGATAAACTAATGTATCAATAACATTTTCATCTTTATTTATATTATCTAATTTAAATATTTTTGATTTATCAATATTTTGTCTACAAATTGGACATTCTTTTTTATTAAAATCTAACACTTGATTAATACAATCATAACAAAAATGATGTCCACAATCAGTAATAACTGGATCATCAAATTCACAATGACAAATTGGACAACTTTCATCATTAATTTTACAATTATTTTCAAATGAATTAATCAAATAATTACACGAGATTATTATATTTTGTAATCTTTGTTTAATAGCATTATAATTAGTAATAGATGGGGATAAACAAGCTAAGGAAATTTCTGTTTTCTTAATTTTATCTTTATTATGAGTAATTAGTTTTTCCCTTACTTCATCAAAATTTAATATACTCATATTATCTGAAAAAAATTGATCACTGACTTGAATATTACAACATAACATTCTTAAATAAGACTCATTCTTATATTTACTTAAAGATTCATATAGTCTCCTTTCAAAATCAGAAAATTCTAATATTATATTTTCAATATTAGCTTTAGGAATACTAATCTGATCCTTAACTGACTCTTTTGTATTTCTTATATAAATTTGATTTTTTATTGTTCTCATAATATTATTTTCAGATAATCCTTTATTCAAACACTCATTTATATTACAATAATATTTTTCATCTACTTTTATTTTAAAATCTAGAAAATTTAACACATTTGTTAATGTATAAATATTATGAAATGGTGTTCCCGAAATATACCATTTATTATCAGACTTTATATTTTTTAAAAAATGTTGTAAATAATTATTTTCTAAATAACAAGATCTAAATAACTCATGAGCTTCATCTATTATAACTCTATACCAATGGATTTTTTCTATAATTAAATTATTATTTTCAATCTTATCTTTATTAAATTTAAAATATCTATTTACAACTTTAAATCTATCGTTACATGACCCACTATATTCTAAATTTCTCATTGTCCACTTATAATTGTTATCTACAATATTTAAATAATATGATTGATTACATAAAAATTGAAATGAAACAATTACTATATCAGATTCTAAAATATCCTTAATAAAATACTTCTTATGATTAGTTTGTGTTAATATTAAAATTTGTTTTATATTCTTATTCGCTTTTTTTATCTCACTACTCCATTGTTTTGTTAAATGACTCGGACAAAATATAATAGTTGCTTTACACATTAATTTATCATCTCGCATTTCATATTTGAAACTATTATCTTCTTGATTTGGTTTATAAATATATGGTTTATCTAAAATTAATGATATAGATGTCAATGTTTTTCCTAAACCCATTTCATCAGCTAATATACCGCCATTTATTTTAAAACTAAAACTATCTTTTGTTATTTTTTTTTTTAGTGTATCAAAATTAATATCTTTAAATCTATCTTCTTTAAATATTTCATAAAAAGAATTTTTATTAATAATTTTATTAGAATCTTTTTCATTTTCTATTTTTTTCATTAAATTTAGTGTTTGTAGTTGGTATTTAAATAATTTAACATTTAATTTTTTTGGTTGTTTTACACATTTAACATTATTAGGGAAAGAATGTAATTTCCAAACATTTTTTTTTAATAATTCACCTTTCCAAATAAAATAATAGCAAAAATAATCTAATTCATATTTTGATAAATTATTATTTATTAATTTTTCATAAACATTATTAAAATTTGCAAATATTTTAATATTTAAATTGAATTTATTTTGATATTCTTTTTTATGTAGAATTAATGAATATTTATAAGTATTTTCAGTATCACAATTTTCAATATAATGTATAAAGCTATGTAATCTATTTTTATTAATTTTAGTTATAAAATTAGTATCACAATAAATATCATAAAAACAATTATATTCATTTCCAATTTTACATTCTTTATTCACATGTTTTTCTAAATTTTCAAAATTATCATGATTAATAATAAAATTTGTATCAAATATTAAATCCATTATATTGTATATATATATTATATCTTTAATAAATTATTATATTTTCAATTTATTTATAAATAGTATTTAAAAATTTAATTGCACTTTTATATAAACATTCACTAAATTTAAAATAATTATAAATAAAATAACCCTTTTTAACCATATTTATACTATCTGGAATTATTACATTCAATTTATTTAAATTTGAACTATACTTATTTATACTTTCTAATCCATTATCTTTAATAGTATTATCATCAATAAATTTTATTCGTATTCTATCATTAATATTATAATCATATTCTAATATTTTTGAACTACAATTAATTATATATCTTAACAAATATACTTCATCAATACATTCTAATATATTATTAAATTCATTTGTAAGTACTAAATTATCATCTTCTATATAATATTCATTAGTATTTAATTTAGATTTTATAGATAAATTTATAATTGTTTCTAATATATTTTTTTTTTTCTCGTATTTTGTTTTTTCTAATTTAATATTTAATTTAACACTAATTTTAGGATTTAATTTATTTTTTGATGCTTCTATTAATTTAATTAAATTTAATCTATCATCATTATTTATCTGATTACCCATAATATCATAAATATCACAATAAACTAGTAATGAACCATTTTCTTTAAAAGGATTTATTGATATATATCTTGGTTTCAAAATTATTTCCTTATCTTCATAAAATGTATTAAATATTGGAATTTTAATATCATCATTATCTGTACGATATAACCTATTTCTTTCATAATACTCATTATTTATTTCCCATATATAAGTTAATTTAACTAATTTTAATTCTTTTTTTAATTCATCCATATTGTTCATATTAAATAAATTTATTATTTCAAACTTAAATATAAATTTTCTTATTTTTATTAAAATTTAAATAACTACCAAATAATTTTGATAAGTTATTTATTGTTTTGATTTTATCTTTATTATTACCTAAATCTAAATTGATTTCAGTTATATCCATATTACATAAATTTTTGTAAGCTAAGTTATCTAAAATAACTTTTGTATTTAAATTAAGTCCATATTTACATTTAGTACCAGTACAATTAATAAATTTAGGATCCATACAATCTACATCAAATGATAAATGTATTGGATTGTTTCCTACAAAATTATTTATAGTTTTAATACTTTCATATAAATTATTATTAATTTGTTCAGAAGTTAAATATTTTATTTTATATTTTTCAATAATTTTATTTTCAAAATTATCAATATCTCTAATTCCAATATACATTAAATTATCAAATTTTAATTTATTTTTAATAAATTCAAAATCGTGTTTTGCTAATCCAGTTAAAAAACCTAATGGCATACCATGGTAGTTTTTAGTTAATGATGATTCATAAGTATTTATATCTGGATGTGCATCAAACCATAATAGTTTTAAATTGTCTTTATGTAAATTAAGTGAACTAGCAACAGTAGCAATTGACATTGAATGATCACCACCTATATTAATTTTAGGTGATATAATTTTATTATTCATTAAATAAAGATTATGTAAATTATTTTTTAAATTATATTCTTTATTATTTAATGAATTATTACAAAAAACATCAACATATTGATTTTTTAAAAGTTTTTTTAGATAAATTGGGGTATATTGAACACCATTTTTAATTTGTCCAAGTTTATGTGGAAAGTAAATTATCATTAAAATAAGTAATATTTTTTTTTTAAGTGTTTAGAAAATAAATAAAATAAAATAACATACTTATTTAATTAAATATATTATTACTAAAATATTATATATGAATTAACATAATTTAATAAAAAAAATTGAAAAATAAACTTCTTAGGATTTTTTTTTAAAAAAGTCATGTAACTAAAAGATAAAACAAAACAAAATAAAACAAATCAATAAAACAACAGTCCGTAAAGGAAATCAAGAACAACTAAAAACAAACAAACAAAAATGGATCAATTAACAGTAAAAATTGTCTGTTTATATCACTTTCCATGTCCAGATGGAGCAGCATCAGCTCTAATATTTGAACAAAACAATTTAGAATGTGAATTAATTCCATATGATCATAAAGATCGTGATAAAATATTGGAAGATCTCAAAAAAAGACTTTTAACAGAAAAATTAGAAATCTATTTTTTAGATGTCTGTCCATCATTTTCATATGTTAAAGAGATAGCAGGATATAGTAAATCTATTAATATAGTAGATCACCATAAACCAGCTTGTCAGAAATTTTTAGAGGATCAGAATTCAGATACTGATGACTTAAAAAATGTTAATGTTACATTTGACTATTCAAAGTCAGCTTGTCAAATTGTGTGGGATATATATCATCCAAACGAAGAATATTCTGATCCTATTTTACATCTTGGTAATAAGGATATCTGGAAATGGACAGACCCTAAGACTGAACCATTTTGTCTTGGATATCCCGAGTATTATAAAATTCCAAGATTTGATAAAGTAACCCCTGAAGAATTACTTGAATATTTTAGAAAAGTACTTGATTCTGATGAAAAGGATGTTCAAAAATTCATTGAAATTGGAAATGATTTAATTAGTACTTACCGTAAAAATAGTTATGAAATCTTTGTCCAAAAATATTTTTACTTTTGGAAAAAAAATGTGTATCTTACTGAAGATACAGATAAGAACGGTAAATTATTAAAAGTTGTTCAAGTAGATAAACTTGATTATAATTTGATCAAGTATTTCATTGAACTACTAAATGAACATCATCCTGATTATGATTTATTAAGAATCAGAAACATAAAAGATTATGATATCTCTTATTCTTTAAGAACTTTAAAAGGAGCGAATGTAGCCTTTTTAGCTCAAAAGTATGGTGGTAATGGTCACCCAGGAGCTAGTGGTTATGGTTCTAAAAGAAATCGGTACATTTGTTTCTTCAATAGATTCAAGAATTATATCAAGGATTTGATATAGGAATAGTATTAATGTGTTAGGATGTCATATCATTAATACTAGTTGAGATGATAGGATGGTAATAGGAGAGTAGGACTAGGTATGAAGAAGAATAGTCTAAATTCCTTTTAAATATATATAAAATTTTTTATATTTATTTTTCATAAACAATAACTTTAATGTTGATCAACTTTTGAGTAGAAGAATAAAGATAAAACAGGTAAAGTATTACCTTAAGTTGTAATTATACATCAGATAGAGCAGTATAAAAATTCGATAGAAATTAAATTAGAAGAGTCAAAATATAAAAAATGTAGATTATCATAGTTAAAATGGAAGAAATCCAGTTTAGATAAAT
>Ga0163109_10003753_pt1 | contig 11607 bp, 10 predicted proteins | sample CRUFie1St13metaG_FD_108704 | JGI IMG/M metagenome (GOLD analysis project Ga0163109, IMG submission 108704) | Marine microbial communities from the Costa Rica Dome - CRUD Field 142mm St13 metaG | ecosystem: Environmental > Aquatic > Marine > Oceanic > Photic zone | place: Costa Rica: the Eastern... | reverse complement strand
AAGGGAGCGGCTCTCGAAAAAAAAGACGTTCCAGTGGAAAAGGGCGAACCTTTGGCCTTGGAGCTTAGGGCTTTCATCAAGTGCGTCAGGGAAGCGGAGACTCCCAAGACCGATGGAAGATTTGGGAAATCCGCCCTTGAAGTCGCCTTGGAAATCACCAGGCAGATCCAATCCTCTTGGTGAACGCGTCTAAAGATCCGCCTTTTCATGTCCTGGACGAAGAAGGGTCCACTGATCTGCTTGTCATTGCCGGCGAGGCGTCTGGCGACGAACATGCGGCTCACCTTATCGAAGAACTTCTTTTACGGAGTCCTCATCTTAAGGTGGTTTCGATGGGAGGGCCTCGTTTGCAGGAAGCCGGATCAAGCGCTCTCTATGACTTGACCGACCATGCAGTGGTGGGGATTTTCGAAGTTCTCAGGAATTTGAACTTTTTTCGACGGTTAATGAAGAAAACCGTGAATTGGATTCGGGAGAACCAGCCCAAGGTTGTGATGCTCGTGGATTATCCCGGTTTCAACCTTAGGCTGGCGAACGCCTTGAAGGACGAAGGGATTTCCCGAAAAGGTGGTGGGCAGGTTCGAGTCTTGCAGTACGTCAGTCCGCAACTGTGGGCATGGAAGCCTCAGAGAAGGTTTCTTATGGAAAGGGTCTTGGATGGATTGGGAGTGCTTTTTCCTTTTGAAGTCAAGTGCTATGCGGACGTGGATTTACCTGTTTCCTTCGTGGGGCACCCATTCGTGAGCCAGAATTACGAGCTGCCGGTGGGCTATCTAGAGGACGGTCCTCTGCTTTTGCTTCCGGGAAGCCGCGTCCAACCGGTTGAAAGAATCTTACCACCGTTTCTGGATGCGTTCGAGGCCTTGTCCGAAGACTATCCGAACTTGCGCGCGCAGATACCCGTCCCCGATGAGCGCCTTCGCAAACTGGTTGGTTCAATTGTCGGACGATGCCCCTGCGCCGACCGGGTCGAGGTGGTGGAGGCTACGGAAGGGTTGTCGGCGAGAGCCGCTCTGATGAGTTCGGGCACCATGTCCTTTGCCTGCGCTCTGGCGGGTCTGCCTGGAGTGATTGCCTACAAGGCCCATCCAATCACCTACTGGATCGGAAAGTGTCTGGTCAAAATTCCGCATTTGGGGATGGCGAACGTTTTGCTTCCGGAAAATCCACCTTACCGGGAATTTTTACAGGGAGCGGCCAATGGAAGGAATTTGTCGAGTGAGCTTGCTCAAATCATCGACCAGCCTAATGCTCGTACGGATGCGATTGAAGTTTCCGGTAAACTGAAGGACATACTGACTCAGGAAGAGGGGCGGGGCGCGGTCGATTGGCTGATCGAAGCCGGTTCCTTGGAGTGAGTTGTCGTCATTTGTTGCCAAAGGCGCAAGGCTCTTTGTCCGAGGGCGGATTTGCAATGGTCTACTTCTGCCATTCGGGACTTGAGGTTTTCATTCGCTATGTCAGAAACGTCATCCATGTTATAAAGAAATACGTTATCCACCTTGGAGGCCCGCTCATCGATGTTTCGAGGGACCGCTGCATCAATCAGAAAGAGGGGTTGGGAAGGTCTTTTGCGCATGCATTCACGAATGTCTTCCAGATCGATTAACGCTTTACCGCTTGCCGTGGACGTGAGAATGACGTCAAAGAAATGCAGGGATTTCTTGAAATCATCAAAGGACAGAGCGAAGCCTCCGAACTTTTCGGCAAGTTCATCAGGCTTTCTGCGGCTCAAGGGGCACCAGTCGAAGGTTCTGCCCGTTACGGTAATCGCTTGCGATCCTCTGGACTTGAAGGATTCGATGGCGCTTTCGGCAACCTCACCGGCACCGACCACCAGTAGGCGACAGGCTGCGACTTTCCCGAAAATCCGCCGTGCAAGTTCGCAAAGGACATTACCCAAGTTAACTTGTCCCTTGGAAATCCCGGTGTTGGTCCGAGCCCATTTGGCGGCCTGAAATCCTTTTTGAAAAAGCCGGTTGAGCATTTTTCCGGATGCCTTTCTTCGACAAGCATCCTCATAGGCTTTCTTGACCTGTCCGAGAATTTCGGTTTCGCCGACCATTTGTGAATCAATGCCGGCAGTCACCTCGAAAAGATGCCTGATCACTTGCTCCCCACTACGCAGATAGGAGTGCCGCCGGAGGAATTCCGGATCGATCTTTCGAAAATCGCTCAGATAATCATGCAGACACTCCGGAGTGAAGTTCTCTTCGGAGGCTCCGTATATTTCGGTTCGGTTGCAGGTGTTCAGAATGAGGCATTCGTGCAAACCGGGCAATCTTTCCAGTCCGAGGTAAAAATCGTCGATGGCATCCGGAGGCAGACTGATGCGTTCGCGAGCCGCCAAGTCGGCGACCCGATGAGAACTGCCCAGGAGATGAAGGGAACTGGAGGCTTCGCGAATCATGGAGAATGAGCCAAAGACAAATCGGAAGAAGGAACTACCTGGCTTTCCTGTTTCTTTGATTTTGAATTCACGAAGCTGAGACTGAGAATTGCCAAGCAGAACAAAGCGATGCTCGCTTTGGCGAATTTCGAACCGTATAGTCGATTACCGACTCGCAGGAAAAAGAGAATGGCATACCCGAACCACAGAAGAAGGGTTACGTAGAGTTTGGTGGTGGTTACGAATTCCGGATGTCTGGTCCAATGCATGCCGCCCACTATGATCGAAAGAGTCAGAAAAGAAGTCCCTACGGTAAGCAAACGAAAACCCGCATGTTCAAGATCGTGGATTGGAGGAAGAAAGGAACCGATTAGTCGATGCTTCCGGGAAAGCAATGCATTCCGTTGCACCAAATACATCCCGCTGACTATCGCAAGAAGGGAAAAGAGCCCATAACTGAAAATGGCAATGGATGCATGCAGTTCGACCCAAGGATTGGAAAAGAGACGTAGGTAATCGGGATCGGTCCAATAGGGAGGGTCACTTCCCGGAAGACTCAGGGAGAGAAATCCTGCCCCCATAGCCAAACCGGCGCAAAAGGTTCCAAGCAAATTCAAGCGCCAAATAAAACGAAGAATGAGAAACGCGAGGATCAGGGACCAAAGGATAAACTGAATCCGTTCGAGGGTATTCCCAAGCGGACAGCCATGGACTTCGAGGCCTCGCAGGTAGAGAGCCCGAGTCTGAATGAGGAAACCTAGAGCAATGCCGAGAACGGGAACCTGATTGAGAAGGGAGACTTCGAAACGGAAGGTTTTGAGCATGCCAACGAAAAAGGAGATGCCATAGCAGATGCCAGCAATCCACAGCAAGTCACGCGGGTCGTTGAGGTTCATGTCAAAAATTCAATTGAAGGACTATTTCAAAATTTTCAAATTTTGTAAAAGGCTGATTCGGCATGGGCATGATTTATTGAAGATGGTTTCTCAAACGGACTTAGAGGAGTTTTGTGGTCAAAGTTCAGATGCCGTCTATGCAGTTTGGAAGAGAAACTCCAGTGAGGTGAGCCCCCGTGATATGAAGGTTTGGGTTCGATCTCTCGATGGAGTCCCGGCTCTCGATCCTCCCTCGCATGCTGAAATCCGGCAAGGGGATTCCACGAGACCATCTCTTGAGGTGTCGAAAGCAGGGTTTACCGGAAATCCCGAGAAGCTGGGAGAGTTCCGATAAGACGAGTTCGTAGGTTTGCTCATCTTCGAGTTGAGTGAGTTCGGGTTTACCTTCTCCACCGATGAAGGTGGTGAGCAGAACTTTCCCTTCGGGGGCTCGACCCGGAAACAGGGTGCTTGAAAAAAGACTGCCTAAAATGCTGAGGTTTTCCCTCTCCGGTACAAGGAATCCGAATCCATCGAGGGGATGCTTGATATGCGAGGCGTCAAAACCGAGATAAACGAGGTTCAGCGGATATTCCCGAGTCTCGGAAATTCCACTGATTTGATCGGAGCCTTTTAGGTTTTTCCATGAGATTTCGGTAAGAGCATGACTGGGGAGGGTACAGATGACTTCATCGAAAACCCATTCGTTTTGAGATTGATCTTCATTCTTCGCGAGAACTTTCCATCCGTTGTCCAATCGATTGATCTCCAGGACTCGGCAACCGAGGGAAACTTCCCCCTTGAAATGGTCAGCCATTCTTATGATCAAATCCTCCATCCCTCCTTCAAAGGAGATGAGTCGGGTTTTGGGAAGCCGGTCCAAACGGGATTTTTGGGAAAGGAAGGCAAGGAAAAGTGAGCGATGATCGCGTTCCATTTGGTGGAGGGTTGGAAAAGCATTCGAAAGAGAAAGGCTTTCCGGTTTGGAGGCATAGATTCCTGAGATGAATGGATTCATGCAGTATTCCAAAGCCTCTTTTCCCAATCTTCTGGTGATGAATTGGGCGACCGATTCGTCATGGGCGGATTTCCCTTTGGGAAGAAGGGGCTCGAGAAGAAGCCTCATTTTGCCCCATGGACTCAGGAATGGGTTGGTCAGGAAAGAGAAAGGGGAGGTCGGCAAGGCAATCAGCCGACCTTTGCGAACGATGAACCTTTTGTTTGCTTCCGGGTTTGCGTTTATGGCATGGGGCAAAACGCCATATGAATCAAGAGTTTTTGCGGTGCGTTGGAGGCGGAGGCTCAGCGTGTTGGCTCCGTAATCCAACAAGTACCCATCTTTGTTGATGGATTGAAGGACACCACCGAGCCGTTTCGAGCTTTCAATCAAATGAACCTGATGACCCAAATTTTCCTGTTTCAGAGCCTGCGAGAGGCCGGACAATCCACCCCCTAAAACGCCTATTCTCTTAAAACTCATACCAGCCTATGGAATCCTTTGGGCTTGTCGCTTTCATTCGGATGGAGAGAATAAACGCTTCACATGGAGGAAATAAAAGCTTGTTTGCAGACGATTACAAATCCCAAGGATGCGGAAACGGGTCAACTGAGTCATGCGCTTAGGCGACTGGATGAGCTTGCGGGGGATGAGTCTCTGGGGCTCGACCCGAAACTGAAGCATTTCTTGCAAAACCGAAGCTACCAAAAAGCGTTGATTTGGATGGATGGAGAAATCCCTGAACGGGGAATTTGCGGGAAATGAGTAGGAAAGCAAAAGGGAAAGTGCAGATGGAAGCGAAGGATGATTTCGGGTCATCCCCCTTTTCCTCTCTGAGCCTAGGGGGCTTGCCTGAGGCGTCTCGCAATTTGGATTCAGCTATCGGAAAGGAAAGTAAGCTCCCTGTCGAACCAAGTTTGGGCTCGGGCGAGAGGCTTGAGGTTCGACGGGAAAAAAGCGGTCGGGGAGGAAAAACGGTGACTACTGTATGCGGATTTCCCTCTTGCCTCGGTCTCAAGGAGAGAAACCGTTTGCTCAAAAGGATGAAGTCCAATATGGGAACCGGTGGGACATGGAACCGAGAAACCATGGAGCTGCAAGGGGACCGGAGGAATGAGGTGGTGGATTGGCTCAGGTCCGCTGGCTTCAAGCCGGTTTTGGCTGGTGGTTGAGCCACCCGGTACGCTTAATTCGTGGTTTGCTTCTCCTCTTCGGAGGGAACCGGGTCCGTAGGCACGGAGTCGGTCTTTTCACTCTCTTCTTTCTTGAAATCGTGATCTTCGAGAGGTTCTTGGTTCATCACGTCATTGATGTCCTGTTCCCATTCGTTCTTGGCTTTGCGAAATTCGTTTACGCCTTTACCGAGAGAGCGGAACAACTCAGGCACTTTCTTGGCTCCGAAAAGCAAGAGCACGATCAGAAAGATGAGAATGATTTCTCCACCGCCGAAGTTTCCGATGAAGGCAAGTGTGAGTAGAGGTGATGTGGTCATTTGGCTAAGATATTCAAGGAAACTAGGTTAGGCAACTTATTTGTAGGAGTCCGTCCGCAGAAAAAAAGAGAAGCTTAGAGGCCGAGTTGCCGGAGAGCCTCGGGTTTGGGCTTGTTGACGGAGCTCTGATCGGCTTCGAAAAATCCGTGCAATTGACGAATCCGAGTGGGGTGCCTCATCTTACGAAGAGCCTTGGCTTCAATCTGTCTTATTCTCTCCCGGGTTACCTTGAATTGCCTGCCGACCTCTTCGAGCGTGCGACTGTATCCGTCTTTGAGCCCAAAGCGTAAGGACAGAACGTTCCTTTCCCGTTCGGTCAAGGAATCCAAAACGTCGAGAATCTTTTCCCTAAGCAAGGAATAGGCGGTCATGTCATAGGGGTTTTCCGCTCCCTTATCCTCAATGAAGTCGCCGAAGTTGGTGTCGTCACTGTCTCCGACCGGGCTTTGCAGAGAAATAGGTTGCTGGGCCATCTTCATGATGCTTTGAACCTTGTCGAGCGGAAGGCCCATTTCATTTGCGACTTCCTCGGGAGTCGGTTCGTGACCGAGTTCCTGCAACAATTGCTTTTGCACTTGCATCACCTTGTTCAGAGTTTCGATCATGTGAACGGGTATGCGAATGGTGCGTGCCTGGTCGGCGATGGATCGGGTGATCGCTTGTCGAATCCACCAAGTTGCGTAGGTGGAGAATTTGTAACCCCGCCGGTATTCGAATTTTTCCACGGCCTTCATGAGCCCCATGTTGCCCTCCTGAATCAGATCGAGAAAAGAGAGTCCGCGGTTCGTGTATTTCTTGGCAATGGAAATCACCAATCGTAGGTTCGCTTCGACCATTTCGGTCTTCGCCTTGTGAGCCAAACGCATATTTTTGCGAAGGTCCTTGATCAGGTCAATGAGTTCTTCCGGTTCCATCCGAAACTTGGTTCGGGCAGTTTCCAAATCACTTTTGACCTGTTCAATCTTCACGCCCTTGCGTTTGATTTTCACCTTATCCTTTTTGTACAGATCAAGGTTGTGAAGGTTTCTGGAAATGGCTTTAAGCTCGGGGTTGATCTGGGACAGGAAATCCTCGAAAACCTTGAGTTTCAGACAGCATTTTTTGAATATGGGGGCGAGCTCGCCTTGGTAATTGCGGAAACGCGTGGTGGAACGTTTGCGTTGGGTTTCATTGCTTGAGGTCTCGATGCTATTCCACGCATTTACGATTTTCTTACTTAAGTTTTCCAAGGCATCCACTTGCTTGGCAAGGCTCTTGAAGTACGATTCGCGACTGTCGATTTTCTTGTCCAAGACCACGCGGTCAAACCGTTCCTCGCGGGCCAGTAACTTCTGGCAAATCTCCAATTGAAAGTCCGAAGTAAGAGAAACGGAATAAATGATCTTCAAGGCTGCGCTCTCGGCGGATTCGATGCGCTTGGAGATATCCACTTCCTCCTCCCGCGTCAAAAGGGGGACTTGTCCCATTTGCTTCAGGTACATGCGAACAGGGTCGTCCAGCATGTCACTTTGGTTGGAACGGGCGGTTTCCTCTTCGTTCTCCTCCTTCTTCTTCTTGTATTTCTCAACCTCCTTGGAATCGAGAAGTTTGATCTCCAAGTTATTGAAGATGGAAATGACGTTTTGGAGTTCTTCCGGTTTTTCGGCTATTTCAGGAAGTGACTTATCGACGTCCTTGTAGGTGAGGAAACCCTGTTCTCGTGAGAGGTGGATTAGCTGCCGGACCTTCTCGGTCACTTCGTCATCCAAGGCATGGGGTTCGGCATCAACCTTCACTTTCATCGCTGCCTCTTTGGATGACGAGACCGAGGCTCTCGATGCCTTGACGGACGGTTTGGCCTTAACGGACTTCTTGGCGACTTTCTTGACCGTTGCCTTTGCGGTTGTAGTTTTTCGGGCAGGTGAAGCTTTGGCTCCGGATGTTTTCTTAACCGAGGCGGTCGTTTTTTTCGCAACGGCGGCCTTTTTTGCAGGTTTGGCTTTGACCGCCTTTTTCTTTGGCGAGGATTTGTTTGCTTTAGTTGTGGGCATGAGAAAGATTGTACTCGGAATCGGATGAAATCAGCGAAGGTGGATCATTTCGTTGGCTGCGAATTTCCTTAAGTTGCTTGCGAAGACCATTCATCCTGTCGGGGTCATTCGAGCAATCACTAATGAGGGTGAGAAGATCTTGTTCGTTGCGTTTGGATTGGCGGGAAAATAATACGCCGAGGCACTGGTTGGCCAGACGGAGCAATGAATTTTCTCCGTGAGAGACCGTGTCTTGGTAAAGAAATTTTTGAAAAGCGCTCCGTTCCAGATCATCTTCAAGCAAATCTTCCATTTGGGGCACGGATAGCGGACCATCGGCAACGGTTTCGGAGAGAATTTTGGCAAGCACGCGCCCCGAAGAGGACTCCAAATCGAGCCAAGCGAGGTCGAGAGCGTGAGCAAGAGGGCTTGCGAGGCGGTCATCATGCAAAAGCGTAAACAATAAATCATCTTCCACACTTGTCAATCGTTGAGACCATTCCGAGCTTTCTTTTTCGGAGAGGTTTTCGGATGGTCCGTAGGCTCTTCGCGGTCTTCGATTTTTCGTAAAACGGGAAAAATCCTTCTTCACCGAGTCAAAGGAAAGGTTCAATCCCCGGGCGAGTTGCTCCAAATATCCGTCCTTCACCACAAAAGAGTCCAGTTCACTTAATGGTTCAAAAAGAAGCTCGCTGGTTTTCCTGAGCTCGTTGGGTGATGCCTGAGCGGGTCGTCCCAATTTTTGTTCGATGACGTAATCGATAATCGGTATGCCTTCGCGGATGATTCCGGAGAGTGCCTCGGGTCCTTCGCTTCGGAGGATCAGATCAGGGTCGGAATCCTTCGGTAAGGTAGCGAACCGGGCGTCCAATCCGGCCTTTAGGAAAATCGGCACATAGGAAAGAGCGGCTTTTTTTCCAGCGTCATCACCGTCCAAAAGACAAACCACTCGCCTCGGGTTGGATTTCCTGAGCAAATCCGCCTGGGTATCCTTAAATGCGGTTCCTTGCGGTGCGACGACGGTTTTGAAACCTTCTTCCCAACAGCGAATAGCATCCAGCTGCCCTTCCACCAAGAGGAAGTCCCTTTCCTCGGAAATCTCCTTGTTGGCGAGATGGAGATTGAAGAGCAACTGACCTTTCAGAAAAATGGGGGTTTCGGGCGAATTGACGTATTTGGGAGACTTTTTGTCGCCCCATTCGGGGGTGACCGAAAGTTTTCTTGCGGTGAATCCGCAGATTCTTCCCAATTTCTCATGAATTGGTATCATCAGCCTTCCGCAAAACAGGGATATGAACTTTCCTTGACTTTGCTTTTGCCTGAATAGACCGGACTTTTGCAAGAGTTGAGGATTTTGGCCTTTTTTCAATAGGAATTCGGATAGGGCGGTGGAGTCCGTCGGCGCAAAACCAATACCAAACCGCTTGGCCGTTTCCAGCGAGAACTCTCTTTCTTCCAGCCAATAACTGCGTGCCACCGAACTCTCCTTGTTTTGCAGTGAGAACTGTTCCTCAAACCAAGATTTCGCCAATTCATGCAGAGCGTAAAGATCTGCGCGAATCGAATTCGAGAAAGGTTGGGCGTGACCGCCTTTCTCATAGCGAATGGGAAAGTTGAATTCCTTGGAGAGATATTCGATGGCTTCCTGAAATCCCAAGTTTTCAATCTTCTGAACGAAGGTAATCGCATCTCCCTTCTCGCCCGAACTGAAACAATTGAAAAAGCCTTTTTCCGGATGGACGTAGAAGGAAGGGGTCTTCTCTTGACTGAAAGGGCTGAGTCCGACCCAACTGGAACCACTTTTCTTAAGTTGGACGTATCGACTGACTAGGTCATACAAATCAATGCGATCCTTCAGTTCGTTGATGAAACCATCAGCTAATCGGGGCATGGCAAATCATTCATAATGCGGTTCTCAGGGATTGCGGAGTTTGATCAATTCCATTTCCGCCTGATGATGAAGCGCACTCCCCTCGGGAGCTGTTTTCAGGAGCTTACGATACAGAACCGTTGCGGTCGCGGGCATTCGCTCCACCAAATGATAACGCCTTGCCAATTGCCAAATGATTTCGGTGGATTCGGGGAAGAGTTCGTGCACTTTTTCCAATTCGGCCAGGTATCTCGATGATGAAAGTGTTTGGCGAGCGATTCTAAGATAGTCGAGGTGAGTCTCCAAATCAAGGGGGTTGTGTCGAATGGCTTCCAAGATGGTCATTTCCGCTTCCTGAGATTCGCCAAGCTGGAAATGAGCTTGGGAACTCAGTCGCCACGCGTCCGAATTACTTGGGTTTTGCTTGATGGCTTGTCGTGCGAAATTTAACGCTTTGGGGTAGTTGCGGTTCAGGTAGGCGGCTCGGGCTTCCTCCATGGGATCCAATTCATTCAGTTCGGTGACGGGGGCAGCGAATGCGTCCGCGAGACCAAATCCGGTCGGGGTTTCGATGAACTCCGGATCACTCAGGGTCGGAGCCTCCTCCATATCCGCTTCCGAAAGCGAGACGGGTTGCTCGATGACTTCCGATGAAGCCGGAGCGAGTTTGGGTCCAGCGGCGACCACAGCGCCAGTGGTCGGTTTTTCGCTAAGCAAAGCGGCAGCCAACTCTGTGATGGTCAAGTCTCCCGGAGTGACTCCACGTTCAATGAAATCTCCGAACCTTCGCTTGCGGAGAAGTTCGGATGCTTCGTTTTCGACGTCCGTTTCGGCAATCGCCCCAGGGCTCGATTTTTCAATCGCGAGAATAAGTGTTTCGGCATTATCTAGATCGCCTCCAAATAATTTCACCCGAAGCAATCCAAGGAGTGGACCGACTGTGATACCTTGTTCTCTCCGAGCCGCTTCGCGGTACCAATGCTCGGCTTGAACGAGAAGTTTTTTCTTATAAAAAAGATCTGCCATAAGCATGCAATCCGAGTGTTCGGCTAATTCCGAACCTTTGGACAGGGCGTTGAGGGCATCCGTTTCATCTCCGGATTTTGCAAGCAAACGACCCAAGTCAAGGGAGGCGGATGCGTCATCCGGAGAACTCAGAAGGTATTTCCTCAGTGTGGTTGTGGCGGATTGTTCGTCTCCTGATTGCAGGTGAGCCTCTGCCGCCTCCTTCAATACGCCCACTTCCGCACCTGCTGAAAGTGCCTGATCGAGCCTGAAGGCGGCTAGTGCGAATTGCTGGGAGTCGTAGAGTGATCTGCCTAATTGAAGAAGAATCTCAGGGGAATTCGGATGTTGCTCGTTTAACTTTCGCAAGAGCTTCACCGCATCTTTGGGTTTGCCTTCGATTCGTTTGCCGATGGCATCGCTTAGGTCGGGGGCGGGTAGCGCGTCCGCGAGCCCGGATGAGCTCTCCGGGTTTGCGGGGTCCACTTCCCGTTCCTGATTTCCACAGCCCGATATGGCAACCGAGATTGACCCAAGGGTCAGCATTCGTAACCATGAATTAAAAATAAGCATGTACTGTTTTCTTCATACGATTCTCAAACGTCAAGCCATGGTCTGCTTTTTCCTCCTTTCCCTGCTTTGCGGTGGGAGGGGCATTGGGTTTGCTGATTCATTTGAAAACTCTTTTCAAACCCTTGCCTTAGCCAGTGAGGATTTAACCGAAAACAATGAAAGCCATGTGTTTAGGACGGAAGGGGGTGGCAGTTCGAAAAACTACCACAAGGCTTTGGACAAGTTGATCGGTGGTTTCGAAGAAACCGGAAGAGTAAAAATTCAACCTCAACGTTATCCCAAAATTGCCATCAAACTGGAAACCAGACTGGCGCCCGGGTTACAGGTTTCGCCAAAATTGGTAGATGCGTTATTGGAAATTTTGCGTTTGCGGGGTTTTCAAAAGTCGCAGATCGTT
>Ga0163109_10003752_pt1 | contig 11608 bp, 9 predicted proteins | sample CRUFie1St13metaG_FD_108704 | JGI IMG/M metagenome (GOLD analysis project Ga0163109, IMG submission 108704) | Marine microbial communities from the Costa Rica Dome - CRUD Field 142mm St13 metaG | ecosystem: Environmental > Aquatic > Marine > Oceanic > Photic zone | place: Costa Rica: the Eastern... | reverse complement strand
GATGTTTTGACCCTTCCGTGCGGCTTCATAAGCCTTCACCCCATCGACTTTTTTGGCACTGAACAGGGGTGGCCGTTGTTCGAGGATGCCTGTCAGCTTGGCGGTTTCGGCACGCACATCTTCTTCAGAAAGCGCGCGCACGTGGGCCGGATCGAGGGCCCATTGGTCAACTTCCGTCTCTGCATCCAAAGAAGGGGTGTGCGCTCCGAGGCGAATGGTGGCGGTGTACGTTTTTTCTTGCGCCTGAAGCGTGTCGATGGTCTTTGTCGCACGGCCGCAACAGACAACCAAAACGCCGGTGGCAAGGGGGTCGAGTGTGCCCGCGTGCCCCACTTTGATTTTCTTGACGCCGGTCAAGCCGCGCAAGGCATAGCGCACTTTGTTCACGACGTCGAACGAGGTCCACCTGAGGGGTTTGTCAATGACCATGACCTGGCCTTCCAAAAAGGCCTCAGGCTGGTCAAACGGCAAGTTGTGGGCATCAGTCATGGACAATCACGTGGGTGGGGCGAAGGTAGGGCGGTGCCGCTTGGGCCGCCCGATGTGGCCCCCAAGTGAAGGTTGTAACCTTTTGACTGTGAACATCGTAAAACCACGAGGTTGCATCTAAGTAACATTTTGTTTACATTGGCTTAACATGAACATCCTCTCACATCTCCGCGCGTGGACAACCCTCTTGCTTCTGGCAGGGGGGTCGACTGTATTGGCGCAAAGCCCTGTTTCCAAGGGTTGGGGAGTGGGCGTAGATGTGTCCAGATTGCTTGGAGGCCATGCCGTGGTGCAATTGGAGCATGCCCAGTCGTCGGAATGGCTTTGGCAAGTGCAAGCGGGCCAGTACGTTGGCGAAGTGGTGGGAGTGCACCCTTCATGGAAGGGTTTGAAGGGAGATGTGCTTTCCGGATCTGTCATGTCCATTGGAACGCTGGTGTTCCCCGACCAGGAGCACAAATTGGGCGCGTCTTGGTTCCTCGGCTTCGATTTGTCCCGAGAGAGCTACCGCATCCAGCGCGGCGCAGAAGAAAACCAGACGTTGCAAACCTCCAACAGCGTGTTGCTGCAGTCACGGGAAGAAGCCCGTCTGCTTGCAGGAGCTCAATGGGCCGTTGGCGCGCACATGGCCGTTCGCGTGCACGTGGGCATGGGCGCCGTGCGTGAGCGGTTGTCGTCCCGGTTTGTGGGTGAGGAGGTCAGTTCCCTGCCGATGGCGCGGCCTGGGGGAGTGTCTCTGATTTGGCGTTGGTGAGCTCTGCCGCTTCATCGGCGGTCATGCCTGCCACATCTTCGAAGATGGCCAAGGCTTGAAGCACCGATTCCACCTTTTCAATTTTCAATCGCAAGCCTCCGTTGCGCTGGTACATGCTTGCATCTTTGGCATGGTGCTTCAGGTACTCCAAAACGCGTGCAAAGGTGGCGCTTTGGAAGTAGGCGCTGTCCTCATCGGACACAAATGCGGCGATCAACTTTCCGCTTTTCAAGACGAGCTTTTCCATGCCAAGGAGCTGGGCAACCCACCGCAGGCGAATGGTTCCCAACAGCTCTTCCGTTTCATCTGGAAGGGGCCCAAACCGGTCTTCAAGTCGATGCTGGAATCCCAACAAGTCCGTCGCATTTTTCAAGTTGTCGAGTTCGCGGTACAGCGAGATGCGTTCTGGAATGTCGCTGACATAGTGGTCCGGAATGAGCAAGCTCAGGTCGGTTTCGAGCACCGTCTCCTCCACGTACCTGCCCGATGCCGCCTGCTCGGCATCCATGAGGTCCTTGAATTGTTCTTCCTTCAATTCCTTCACCGCCTCGGCCAGGATCCGTTGGTACATGTCGAAGCCAAGGTCGTTGATGAAGCCGCTTTGTTCAGCGCCGAGGAGGTCGCCCGCACCCCGGATGTCAAGGTCGCGCATGGCAATTTGCATGCCGGAACCCAAATCCGAGAACTGCTCGAGCGCCTGAAGCCGTTTCCGTGATTCTGCCGGAAGTGCGCTCAAGGGTGGCGCCATGAGGTAACAAAAGGCTTTGCGGTTGGAGCGCCCGACGCGTCCCCGCAATTGGTGGAGGTCGCTGAGCCCAAACTTGTGTGCCTCGTTGATCAGCATCGTGTTCGCGTTCGAGATGTCGATCCCGCTTTCGATAATGGTGGTCGCCACCAACACGTCGAAGGCGCCGTCGATGAAACGGGTCATGACGTCTTCGAGGTCCTTGCCTTCCATTTGGCCGTGGCCAATGCCAATCCGAGCGTCGGGAACGAGGCGCTGGATCATGCCCGCCACTTCTTGGATGTTGCCGACCCGGTTGTGCACGAAGTAGGCTTGCCCGCCGCGGCTGAGCTCGTAAGCGATGGCGTCTCGGATGACCTCCTCGTTGAACCCGGACAGAATGGTGTCGACGGGGTGCCGGTTGGGAGGTGGAGTGCGGATGATGCTCAGGTCGCGTGCGCCCATGAGCGAGAATTGGAGCGTCCTTGGAATGGGCGTGGCTGTGAGGGTCAGGGTGTCCACATTGGCTTTGAGCGTTTTTAATTTGTCTTTGACGCCCACCCCAAACTTTTGCTCTTCGTCAATCACAAGCAGGCCGAGGTCTTTGAACTTCACCCGCTTCCCCACCAAGGCGTGGGTGCCCACCAAGATGTCCACTTGGCCTGCCTCCAGCCGCTTCAAAGTCTCTGTCAACGCCTTGCCCGTCTTGAAGCGGTTGATGTAATCCACCGTCACGGGGAAGTCCCGCAGCCTTCGGCTGAAGCTTTTGAAGTGCTGCATGGACAGGATGGTCGTGGGCACAAGCACGGCCACCTGTTTGCCGTCGCAGGCGGCCCTGAAGGCGGCCCTGATGGCGATTTCCGTTTTCCCGAAGCCCACGTCTCCGCAGACGAGGCGGTCCATCGGGGTGGACTTCAGCATGTCTTCGCGCACGGCTTGGGTGGCGGCGTTTTGGTCAGGGGTGTCTTCGTACATGAAGCTGGCCTCCAGGGCGTGCTGGAGGTAGCCATCTTCGGGGTAAGCATGGCCTGGTGCCGATTTGCGCTTTGCGTAGAGCTGAAGCAGGTCGTACGCGATTTGCTTGACGCGGCCCTTGGTCTTCTGCTTGGTTTTCGCCCAGGTGTTGGTGCCGAGCTTGTTGATTTTGGGCTGGGTGCCTTCCTTGCTGCTGTACTTGGAAATGCGGTGGAGACTGTGGATGCTGACGTAGAGCACATCGCCACCTCGGTAAGTGAGCCGGATGGCCTCCTGCATTTTGCCGTTGACTTCAATTTTGTGGAGGCCGCTGAACTCGCCGATGCCATGGTCGATGTGGACCACGTAGTCGCCCACCTCAAGCGCCATCAGTTCTTTGATGGTGAGGGCTTCTTTGTTTTTCCTGAACCCTTCTTTCAGTCGGAAACGGTGGTAGCGCTCAAACAGTTGGTGGTCCGTGTAAATGAGGATTTTCAGGTCCTTGTCCACGAAGCCCTCACTGAGTTCCATGGGGATGGGCTTGTACGGCACGGGTTCTTCCCCTTCTTCCAACCGGTCGTGAAAGACGTCGTGCAAACGTTCCAATTGGGTGGCCTGGCCACTCACCACCACGTTGACATAGCCGTTGCTGTGGTTGGCACGCAGGTTGGTGGCAATCAGGTCAAACTGCTTGTTGAACGCAGGTTGCTGCGCCATGCCGTATTTCAAGATGACGCGGTTGGGCCATGTCGTTCCACCCCCAAATTCCACCACACTGAACGGCTCCAGCAAACCCTCAAGGGCATCGCCTGAAAGAAAGAGCTCGTCGGGCGGGGTGCGTGTCACCTCACCGCTCAAGCGGTCATAATGCGACCTCGCCCGTTCCATGGCCTTGTCCAGTCCAGCCTCACAGCGCTTGGCATCGGCCAGCCAAAGCACCGCGTTGGAGGGAAGAAAACTGAAGAAGGGTTCATGGGCTTCGTGCAGACGCGTGTTGCCGACATTGGGAACCACTGTGGCGCGCGTCATTTTGGCCACACTCAACTGAGAAGTGGGCTCAAACTTCCGGATCGAGTCCACCTCATCGCCGAAGAACTCAATGCGGTAAGGATGGTCAAAGCTGTAGGAGAAGATGTCCACGATGCCTCCACGCATGCTGTACTGACCGGGTTCGTAGACGAAGTCGACCTTTTCAAATTCGTAGGCCAAAAGCACTTCGTCGAGAAAATCCATGGTGTAGGACTCCCCGATGGAGATGGTGAACGTTTGGTCGCTCAGTTCCTTGCGGGTGATGACCTGTTCGGCGAGGGCCTCGGGAAAGGTGACAATGCACAGTCCATCGCGGCCACCGTTGATTTCGTTCAGCACCTCGGCGCGCATGGCCACGTTGGCGCTTTCGACAGTCTCCTCTTCGCTGTACGGCACCCGTGCGGAGCGTGGATAGAACAAAACAGCCCTGTGCTCGTCCATCACCGACTGCAAGTCGTTCATGAAGTAGGCGGCCTGTTCCTTGTCGTCCAGCACAAACACGTGGTGCCGAGGCTTGGTCCTCTCGTCTTCGTGGCTTAGAAATCCAGCAATGCTTAGAGGGATGGCGGATCCGACGGCCCCGTGCATTTCCACCTTCGCACCGGGCTCCGAGACGGCACGACGCAATGCCCCGTTTCTGGGGTCGCGCACGTAGAACTGAAGGAGGTCCGTGGGCCGCATGAGGCGGCAAAGTTAGGGGACGGACTCGCGGGTCTCGGCACCTTGTGGTCCGTGCGCGGCGAACGCGTCCGCGGGAGCGAGCCGACACGCTTCGAGGGCCGCCACCAGATGCCGCGTGCCGACATAGTAGGGGCTGCGCTCGTGGAGCGAGGAGGGCACTTTGTCCAAAATCCGACCGTGGTCGTCCACGGCCTTTCCTCCTGCCTCTTCAGCGAGCCAAGCGAGGGGCGCGCATTCGTACAACAGGCGAAGCTTGCCCATCGGCTTGTCCGTGGTCGAAGGGTAGAGGTAGATCCCCCCGTGGATGAGGTTGCGGTGAAAATCGGCAACGAGGGACCCAATGTATCTGCCCCGAAAATGCGCATCCACCGCTTCGCGACAACCGTCGATGAAGGCTTGGGTGGTTGCGTTGCTTTTGGCCTTGACGGCATCGTTGATGCTGTAAGTGGATCCTTGTTCAGGGAAAGCCATGGCGGGATGGGACAGGAAAAATTCGCCGACCGCGGGGTCCAGGGTGAAGCCGTTCACCCCCGTTCCGGTGGTGTAGACCAGCATCGTGCTCGAACCGTAAAGGACATAGCCTGCCGCCACCTGGGCGGTTCCGGGTTGGAGAAAGTCCGCTTCGGTAAGCGGCTCTCCCATGGGTGTGATACGCCTGACGATGCTGAAAATCGTGCCGATGCTGACGTTGACGTCGATGTTGGACGAGCCGTCGAGGGGGTCGATCAACACGATGTACTTGCCGGTGCGGCCTTCGCCGTTTTCCCCGCAGAGCACAAAGTCCTCCCGCTCTTCGGATCCGATGCCACACACGCTTTTCCCCGAAGAGAGGATGCGCATGAAGGTGTCGTCTGCAAAGACGTCGAGTTTTTGTTGTTGCTCGTCTTGGATGTTGGTGTTCCCAGACGCCCCGAGAATCGAGGTCAGACCTGCGCGGTTGACCTGTTGGTTCACGATTTTGGCCGCCACCCCGATGTCAGTGAGGAGACGCGTGAGCTGACCGGACACAAACGGAAAGTCCGCCTGCCGGTCCATGATGAATTCGCCAAATGTCTGGGCCTTGCTCATTTCAAGTGCCTTTGTTTCAAAAGTAGTCACAACCCATGTTTGGTTCACCTCGGCCCTGTGTCACCTTTGGGTCATGCGAGTGTTGCGCTTCTTTTTGACCATCGTGTTGGGTGGGATGGTGTGGAACATGCAGGCCCAAAAAACCACCCTCCCTGACTTTGACCAAGGTCGCTTGTGGGTCAGTCCCCTTGCGGTGCTGACCACGGGCATTCATGCAGGGTACGTGTTGGAGTCTTCCAGCGACGTGTTGGGCATCGATGGCGTGCGGTTGGAAATCAATGTGTGGGACAAGAAGGGGCGTCTGCATGCGCTTTGGCGAAAGGACTTGTCGGCACCTGGGATGGAGCAATCGTTTCGCGAGGTGGGCGTGGGATTGGCCAACTTGGGAAGTCTGGGGAGCCGAAACACGGCCTTGAGAACGACGGTCAGCGGGCCTTCCGCGTACATCGCTTGGGGCCACACGCGCCGCACGTTGGAATGGCAGCGCGGCCGAGGCAAGGGCACTTTGCCCATGACTGTGATGTGGGGCATCCGTGCCGAATGGCTTTCTCGACGGGTTGACACCGCTGCACCAGGGGGCGCCACAGAAGAATTCAACCTCGGCCTCTTTCTTCCGCTCTTCGTCCGGATTCAGTTGCCGGTGGGCTGAGAGGGTTAGGCTAGGAGGGCGGCGGCGAGCTCGTGAAACTCCGTGACGCTCAGCTGCTCGGCGCGTTGGCCTTGAAAGCGTTCCGGAACGCGTGTGGCATCGAACCCACCGCTCTTGATGCTGTTCCGGAGTGTCTTGCGGCGTTGACTGAACGCGGCTTTCACGACGCGGCGCAGGTGGTCAAATGTGATGCCGTGCGGCAAGTCGATGACGTCGTTTCGGACCAAACGGATGACGCCACTTTTCACCTTGGGCGGGGGGTCGAACGCGTTTTCGTGCACCGTGAACAGGTACTCGATGTCGTAGTAGGTCTGGAGCAAGACGCTCAGGATGCCATACGTCTTGGAGCCGGGGCCTTCCGCCACGCGCTCGGCCACCTCCTTTTGGAACATGCCCACACATTCGGGCACCCGGTCTCGCCAGTCAAGGACGCGAAAGAGGATCTGTGAGCTGATGTTGTAGGGGAAGTTGCCAGCCACAATGAAGGGTGTACTCCCAGGAAAGGCTTCGTCTGGATCCCACTTCAGAAGGTCCACCCCGAAGATGTGTTCCTTGTCCAGCACCGCGTGGGTGGTCAAGAACGCCACGGACTCGTGGTCGAGTTCCACGGCTTTGACGCGGAGGTCGCCCCGCTGCAGCAGGGGCCGAGTGAGCGCGCCTGTTCCCGGACCGACTTCAAGGACGTCGGTGCACCCTTTGTGTTTGGTGATGCCTTCTGCGATTCGGCGCGCGGCGTCGAGGTCTCGCAGGAAGTGTTGCCCGAGGTGTTTTTTGGCGCGAACGTGCATGTCAAGCGAGGATAGGCATTCCCGAGGGTTCAGTTTTTGTTGGGGTCGAACCCGTCGGCGGGATGTCCCTCCGCGATGAGGGGCAAGAGGGTGCGGAAGGCCACGGCCTTGCTGCCCCATTTGGCCTGGTGTTCTGCTTGCAATGCTGGAGCGCATTCCCGCTGGTAGGTGTCAAACGCTTCGGCACTGCGCGCCATGTATTGAACGGCGAAGGTGATGCCACCCTCGGCCTCGCCTTGCACATGGCACAAACGGAAATCCCTGAAATGACCTGTGGCCAGGACATCGGGAATGTGTTCTTCCATCATGTACTTGACCCAATCGTTGGCGCTTTCTTCAGTGACGCTGACGGTGACGTTGTAGAGAATCATGCTGTGGGGCGATGGGGTTGAGGGAAAGGGACTGAGACGTCATTCCAGTTCGTCTCCGCGGAGCGCCCTGAAGCGCCGTCGGGCTTCGACAGCGTGAAGGGATCCCGGAAAGTCGAACAGCAACTTCTCGTAAAGCGTCTGGGCGGTTTGGACGTCGTTCAGTTCATGGTGGGTGAGGTCGGCGAGCTTCCACAACGCATCGTCTCCCGTGATGTCGTCAAAGTGAAGGTCCACCACGTCTTGGTACAACGCCATCGCCGTGTCGAGGCGACCCTCTTCCAAGAACATGTCCGCGGACATCATGAGCATTTCGTCCTCCAGTGCGTGGCCAGGAAACGCTTCGGCAAGGGTGTCCAAGGTGCTTCGTGCGTCGTCAAACTTGCGTTGCATGCGAAGCAGGTCTGCCCGCGCAAACATCTCCATCGGCGCTGTGACGGTGTCCAAGTTGAAGTTGTCGGTGATGAGCAAACTCAAGTCGATGGCGTCGTTGGAAATCAACTTCGAGGTGGACGCTTTGAGGGCGTCGAGTTGGCTCTGCGCCCAATTGAAATCTCCGCCATAGTAGCTGACCCTCGCGTTGCGGAACTTGGCTTCGTGACCTAGAGGGTCGTCTTTGAAATCCAGGACAACTTGCGAAAACAAAAGCGAGGCGTCCCAAATCAACCCTTCAAACACGTAGATGTCTCCAAGGGTCAGTTTGCACGCTGCCGCCACGCGTTCGTTGAGGTCGTTTTCCGCAATCAACGCCTCGAGGGCTTCGATGCCTTCCGGGGCACGTTGCAGGTAAAAGGCGAGCAGGTAGGCCATGTCTTTGACCATCATAGCGGTTTCGCTTCGCACCCCCAAATCCCGAAGGCTCGCAGCATATTCTTCAGCCAGCGCCGACATGGCCTCCACATCGGCCGGCACTTCTTGGGTCAGGGCATCAAAACGGACCTGCAGGACTTCGTTTCGGGCCGTGAAGAAGTAGGGATTGCTCGGGCCTTTGGCGGCGACGTACCTGTAGCACTCCAGTGCCGTGTCCGTGTCGCCGTTGGCCTGTGCCGTGTTGCCCAACTCCATCAAGCGAATGCCTTGTTCCTGCAGCCTCAAATCCAGTGCTTTGGCGTGGACCACAGACGAAGCAAAGTCTCGGATTTGGTTGAAATGCCAAACGAGCAGTTCGGGATACACAGTGTTGTCCGGATAGGCCTGAATCGCCCGCAGCAGGGAAACGCGGACCAGCTCTCGGTTGTCTTCCGTGGTGGTCAGCCTCAAGTTTCGGTTGAGGCTGTTTTGGACGGTTCGGAGGTAATTGGGTTTGGTGTTCAACAGCGCCATGTACGCGTCAATCATCCCTTCAAAGTCACCGCGCATGCCTTGGAGGTTGGCCAACTCGTAGTCAAACCCTGTGGTTCCCAACTCCTCGGCACGCTGGTAGGTCGCGAGCGCCATGTCGAGCTCGTCGAGCTTGATGAATGCATTGGCCAAAGCCACGGCGGAAGGCCTTCCGGGTTGAAGGTTGTCCAACGCGTCCGTGAAGGCCTCCATGGCGTCGTCGCGCATGTCGAAGTGCAGGTACAACGATCCCAAATCCACAAGCGCCGTGGACCGAGAGTTTTTGTGTCGTCGTTTGAGACGGTCCTTCACCACCTTCTCTGCGAGCTCGAAATCGTCCAGCGCGAGCAAGGTGGCGTAGTACATCTTGTACACGGCATTGGTCTTGTTCTTTTTCCAAATGCCATCGAGGTAGAGCTTGGCCTGGGGATAGCTGCCTTCGTTGAAGTAGAATTCGGCCAGCTCCAAATCGGTTTGGGCACTCAGCGCTCCCGGCAACACCACACATGAGGCCGCGAGCAGCAGGCTGCCCAGCAAGAGATGGCTTGACGTCATGCGTTGAACGAGGGCAATCATGGGCTGGGTGCGTTCTCTGGGTTCATGCCAGCGATGGACTGCGCCCATTCTGCCCGCTTGGCAAGGATGAGGCTGTCCACGGAGGCGCGTTTTTGTGCTTCGAGTTCCAATCCCAAACCAAACAGCCGGTCGATGTCGCCAACCGCCGTGGTCCAGCGAAGCACAGCGTCAAGTTCGCGCCTGGTTTCCTTGTCGAAGTAGGAAGCGTCCATGGGCGTTCCGTTGGCGTCCACGGTGGCCCCGGCGCGGATGGCCTTCGAGAGTCCGTTCAATTGGGAGAGGCACAACGCTCCCTGCTCTTGAAGTGAAGACAACTCGGCAGGGGTTTTCTTGAAAAAACGTCTGACCCTTTCCCAGTGCCCGATGAGTTGGGCGTCGTCCACACCAAACGTCATCGTGGTGTCGGCCATCAACCAATCCAAGTCTTTGAACCTCATGGCCACACGCCCTTTCGCTGCGGCCACACTGTCCATGTTCCATTCCGCCAGGACCTGCATGGCTTCCTCCACGTCAACACGCGCCTTCTCAAGGTCGTTCAAGTTGTGGTCTCCCGGCTGGGAACAGCTGGCGAGCAGAAACAAACCCACAAAGGCGCAAAGGCCAGCGAAGGCATGGTTGAGGGGGAAGGACTTCATCATGCGTCGATGCGCTCAAACCCGACAAACGGCACAAGGGCCTTGGGGATGACCACGCCGTCGTGGTCTTGGTGGTTTTCGAGAAGCGCCGCCACAATGCGCGGCAAAGCCAACGCCGATCCGTTCAGTGTGTGCACGAATTTGTTCTTGCCGTCCTCGTCTTTGAAGCGGCACTTCAAGCGGTTGGCCTGGAACGTCTCGAAGTTGGAGACGGAGCTCACCTCCAACCAGCGTTCTTGTGCAGCAGACCAAACCTCAAAGTCGTACGTCATGGCACTGGTGAAGCCCATGTCACCACCGCACAGGCGAAGGATGCGGTACGGCAATTCAAGCCCCTCGAGCAATCCTTTCACGTGCTCCACCATGGTGTCCAACGTGGCGTAGCTGTCGTCGGGATGCGACACCTGAACGATTTCCACCTTGTCGAACTGGTGCAGGCGGTTGAGGCCGCGGACGTCCTTTCCGTAGCTGCCCGCTTCACGACGGAAGCACGGGGTGTACCCACAGAGTTTTTGAGGCAAGTCGCTCGCACTCAGAACGACGTCGCGGAAGATGTTGGTCAAAGGCACCTCCGCCGTCGGAATCATGTAGAGGTCGTCCTCTTGCATGTGGTACATCTGGCCTTCTTTGTCTGGCAATTGCCCGGTGCCGTATCCCGAGTCGGCATTCACCACGTGAGGTGGGATGTATTCTGTGTATCCGGCTTCGTCGGCGCGCTCCAGAAAGAAGCGGATGAGTCCGCGCTGGAGTTTGGCCCCCTTGCCTTTGTAGAAGGGGAAGCCGGCGCCCGTCACCTTGGCGCCAAGGTCGAAGTCGATCAGATCAAACTCTTTCGCGATGTCCCAATGCGGCTTGGCGTGTCCGCCCGCGGCAGGAGGTTCGCCGCTGCGGAAGACCTCCACGTTGTCGTCTGCTGACGTGCCAGCTGCCACGAGATCGCACGGGGTGTTGGGCAATTGAACGAGCAGTTCGTTCATGTTGGCTTCGGCCGACGCCATGGCCTCTTTGAGAGCGTTGGATTTGTCTTTGAGCCCGGCTGTTTGTGCTTTGATGGCGTCGGCTTCCTCTCGCTTGCCTTCCCGCATCAGCCCCCCGATTTGGCGGGAAAGGGCATTGCTTTCGGCGAGAACCTGATCGAGTTCAGTTTGGGAGGCCCGACGCTGTGCATCGAGCTCGAGAATCTGGTCGACGGTGGCGGCCGCATCGACGTGGCGCTTGGCCAAGGCCGAAATCACGCGGTCGCGCTCCTCGCGAAGGCATTGAAGGGTCAGCATGTCAGAGGTTCTGTGTGGTCCAAAAATAAGAACTCCCGACCTGTTGGGGCCGGGAGTTCACAAGCTTTCAAGAGTGTGGCAATCAAGCGTCTCCCGCGGGAATCACGGAGACAAACGAACGGTTGTTCGCTTTCTTACGGAATTGCACTTGGCCGTCGGTCAACGCGAACAAGGTGTGGTCCTTGCCCATGCCGACGTTCTCTCCTGGGTGGTGCTGGGTGCCGCGCTGACGCACGAGAATGTTGCCAGCAATGCAGTGCTGACCACCAAAGATTTTTACACCCAACCGTTTGCTTTGG
>Ga0163109_10003751_pt1 | contig 11610 bp, 10 predicted proteins | sample CRUFie1St13metaG_FD_108704 | JGI IMG/M metagenome (GOLD analysis project Ga0163109, IMG submission 108704) | Marine microbial communities from the Costa Rica Dome - CRUD Field 142mm St13 metaG | ecosystem: Environmental > Aquatic > Marine > Oceanic > Photic zone | place: Costa Rica: the Eastern... | reverse complement strand
GTACTCAGGTAGAAAGCGTGACAGAGGGCCGGCATAGAAAGCGCTTTGTTGCCCACCGAGGACGGAGGGATAGCGTCCGAGGAGCTGAAGGAAAGTCCCACTTCAGACGCCTGAGGAACTCGAGTAAAAGCAGAGCATTCGCTCTGTTTTTTTTTGCCTCCAGTTTATCTGGCGATCCGCCGCCAGCACTTGGGCGATAGCAGCGTGACAACGCTGCAGGCCTGCCTTACTTGCAATCCGGAGGGCCATCAAAAATATGAACACCTGCAGTCTCAGGACAGATACACTAGATAGCAACGAGAAACGCTTCAAAATCCTCAGATCCTACGTAGTAACGACTAGGCCACAGCGGGGCAAATAGGGAAAGCGGGATTTATTGGCGGAGCGGACGGGACTCGAACCCGCGACCCCCGGCGTGACAGGCCGGTATTCTAACCAACTGAACTACCGCTCCAGGTAGCCGACACCTGGGGTGTCGATAGATCCAAACTCTTTAAGAATTTGGTGGGTGGTGACGGGATCGAACCGCCGACCCTCTGCTTGTAAGGCAGATGCTCTCCCAGCTGAGCTAACCACCCTGGCAACGCATCGCGATTATAGAGCCGCCTGTATGAGTGTCAATTACCTTTCACAAATAAGTCAGTATTTTTTCTGCTATGTCTAACGACACCCCACCCAACTTGTGTACACTTCGCGCTCGGTTGATCGACACGAGCAAGAACCGTGGAACTTTACACTGACTTTCGCTTTGAAGCAGCGCACCGCCTGCCAATGGTTCCTGCCGGACATCCCTGTGAGCGCTTGCATGGTCACTCATATTTCGTGCGACTGACCATCGACGGAGAGGTTAATCCTGACACCGGATGGGTCATGGATTTTGATGACATTAACACCGCGTTTGCACCTATCCTTGCAAAGCTAGACCACTACTACCTCAATGAAGTAGAAGGACTGGAAAATCCGACCAGCGAAAATTTAGCGCGGTGGATCTGGACCCGCTTAAAACCTAAACTTCCCACCCTCGCAGCCGTCGAAATAAAGGAAACATGCACAGTTGGCTGTGTTTATCGCGGCGAATAACTACTTGGCGCATCGTCGAAATCGATGGCACATCATGACTTTTTTCATTTTTTTTACGAAAACCTATTGACTCGCGAAAAAAGGTTATGCACATCAAAGCCGCGTCTTTATTTTGCAACCAACTTAGTCGCGACTGCCTGCAAACCACTTAATATAAATAACATAAATTATTGTTTTTATTGAAAAAATTTACATTGGTTAAAAAATAACCAATTTGTTTGAATTCCCTTGTTTAAAGGGATTCTCCATCGAACAAACAAATTACCCACTAAATTATCCACAGGTTTTGTGGACACTTTTGATGAACCAGTAGCGCACAGTTATGGTGCGATGAATCGCTCAATCAGAGAGAGCACTGTTTCGGTTTGCTCCTGATGCAACCAATGCCCTGCGTTTTTAACGGTTACAACGTTGAGGCCATCAAATAAGTGCGCAAAATCTTGTTTCGTGGTTTTTGGCACGTAGGCGGAGTCAGCCCCCCGAACCACCAAGGAGGGTGTTCGACACGGCAACCCCTGAGCTTCTTGCACATCGATGCCAGACAGCATGTGCCAGTAGTCGACCTCCAATTGCGCGAGATTGAACCGCCAATCAATCAAACCGGATTCATCTGTATAAGCACTGGTCAACAAGAAGTCAGCAACCGAAGGCTCATCGATATGCGCCAACAAAGCCACACGCGCATTGGACCGAGTTGTTACCCCGGCCGCTTTTACCGCCTTTAGGCCCGCGAAAATGTGGTCGTGACGGCGGACGGTATACGCCATGGGTGAAATATCGAGGATGACAAGTCGATGAATCAACTCTGAGCGATTAACTGCCAGCTGCATGGCAACCTTTCCACCTAGCGAGTGACCGATAACACAACAGTTCGTTAGCTGGTGATCATCCATCCACGCTGCCACGCAATGTGCATAGGCCTGAATGGAAGCCTGCGGCAACCAGTCGGATCGGCCGTGATCGGGTAAGTCGACACTGTGTACTCGGTGCTCCCCCTTTAAGCCGCGTGCGATTTGCCCTAAGTTCTGGCCCGACCCAAACAGCCCATGAAGCAAAACGACGTTTGAATCGCCCTCCCCCGAGGTTTTCACGTGTAATTGTTCTGCCACTCACAGTGCTCCTTTGTTACGATCTCAACATCGCTAAATTCGATGTCGTTCTGGGGGATGCATGTTTAAAACAAATCATCGGCTATCTGCTGTCTATGTTACCGCCGTGCTTGCTTGTCTTGCACTGGTGAATGGCTGTGCATCAGGGACCGTCAGTGGCTCAGGTTATAACCCAACGACCGTGACCAACCAGACCGATCGAGAAGGGCTCGATGCGGCCAACATCAGACGCGTGGTCATTGCTGACGTTAACCTCGGCTCTCCCTCTCGAAAGTACCTGCAGAAGCGCGAAAAGGATGTCGATACCTTCGTCGCAGCAGCACTTGAAAGCCATGGCTGGGAGGTTGTCTCCTCGCGCGAATTCTCGCAGCGCTGGCGTAACGCTGTCTCCATATTTGGTAACCCAGTGGATCCCACGACGGGCCGGGTCAATGGACGAACGTTCTCACGCATCGTCCAGACCGTGCGCGATCAGATCATGGAAAGCTCCAATATCGACGCGTTGGTGTTCACTGACCTTCTCGAGAAAGATGTCTACTTTGCCCAAGGAGTTAACCGCGTCGCGCGATGGGACGGCGTCAGCCGTAAACCACCAACTCAGGGTGCAGGCGATGGCGTGTCGGTGAATTTCAACTGGGGCGCACCGGTGGCTGCAACCACCATCCGCATATCCGTCTTTAATACTGACCTAAAATTATTGTTCAGCGGCGAAGGCGGGATGGCGCTCAATGAAGCCGTCGACGTGCGCAGTGGCTCAGGTTTTGTCAGACGGCGGGAGATTCTTGGCAATGAGGATCACGTCAGGGAAGGTATCGCGCTAGCGCTTCATCCTCTGGTACCCATGGCTAAATGGCCGGGTAATCCAGACTAGTCTTCACTATTTATCTGGCTCGCCCTAGTTACTGCAAAAGAGGTACTTATACAGAAGTTCCCGAAGCAACTTATCCAAGGAGCGAGCTGGTTCTATCTAGCACCCAAAACGTTGAAACCGCGCCCAGCAAATAAATAGGCGCTACGTGTAACCAAGGTGCCCTGCTAAATTTTGTAATCAGCCTTCCCAAAACGACTAGAAGCAGAATAAATAAGAGCTGGCCAACCTCAACGCCAATGTTAAAGAACAAAAGTGCTGTCGGGAGATACATCTGTGGCAAGCCCGTCTCAGCCAAAGCCCCAGCAAATCCCATACCGTGCAACAACCCAAAGGCGCCTGCCAGGTACCATGGCTTTTCCCACAGGCGGCTCTTGTGCTCTGGCCGCGACAGCTCAAGCGCCAGAACCCAGATCGACACAGCGATTAGCCATTCAACGAGACTCTCGGGATTAGTCACATACCCCAGCGACACAAGCGCAAGCGTGACACTGTGACCGACTGTGAAGGCCGTTACTGTATAGACGAGGCGGGCACCCCATCCCACAAGCAACAATAAACCCCCAACGAAAAACAGATGGTCGATACCAATCGCAATATGCTCGGCTCCTAACCACAGATAATGCAGTGCAGTTGCCAGAGCCGAGCGTTGCGCAGGCACCAGAAAACTTGGGTTATCGACCGTCAGTACTTCCTGAAAGAAGACATCGGGATGAGGCCTTACAGAGACCACCGCCGAAGACTGATTCGCCGCCAATCCAGAGACCGTCAAGGTAAGTCCCTCTAACGTCTCTCTAGCACAAGACCACTGCTGCCGAAGCACCTTACCCGTCCCTTCTGGGAACCAGGGCGTCTCGGAGAGTACTTCACAGTCGTCAGGCTTGACCGGGAGCATGGGCACGTTACTTGTTGCTTGCGCTGGGGTTTTCCAGACCACCGATATTTCGCCATTGGCGAGCGCCCTGACATCGAGGGCCGACGGTGCAAACCGGTGCGCCTCTGCAGCAAGTGGGGCTACCAACATAATCAAAATGCTTATCAAGCGCATCATAGTAGTACCTCGTACTGCTGCAGTGTCGAGTCGACCCAGTCCTGAATGGCCCTATCATCTAAAGCCCGTCGAATGTCGCGACGCAGATCTTGCGCTACCTCGTCGAAGCTCTTCACTCGGCTTTCTGCAATGTCATCGACCCATACCCAGTGGCTGCCGAATACAGATCGAATAGGCCCCACCCATTCACCCACCGACTCGGCTTGAGACTCAAAACCATAGGCGAAATCATCACCAAACTGCCTAGAGATCTCGGGCAGGCTGCGCTCCTGGAACTGATACCCCGCTAAGAAGACGTCACCCACCTCTCGGGCTTGGTCAGGGCTTGCACCATCACCCAACCGTTTAAGGAGTTTCGATCGCTTCCCACCGGACGCGTCATCACGAAGAAAAACGTGCTTAAAGCTATAGCGCACCGGGACCTGAAAATTATCCTGTTGCGCCTCGTACTCAACCTGCAAATCCTGCTCGGTAATCGTGGGATTCCCTAGACTGGCCACGATAAGTGTTTCCATCACCTGCACCGTGCGTCGGCGAATCACCTCATCTGCGAGATGCAGACGCAGTTCAAAGGCTTCGGTCAGCAGCGTTTGGTCATCGACATTTCGCTCAGGATCCATAAAGCGCATATTGCGGATAAGACGCCGCTGAACCACTTGGTCCTGTTCAATAAAACCGCGGTCCAGTGCCTCTATGAACAGTAACTCGTCGCGTATTTCTCGCTCTTTGATAGCAACTAGTTGCGACTCATTGAGCTCTGCTCCCTGAAGCTGAGACAACGCGTCAGCTTGCAGCGCTACGCGCTCTGCATTAGGTGGCCCAATGACAGGTTTAGGTTCTGGAAAAAAGGTTCTGTCGAGCAGGAAGAGACCCAACCCAATGATGACAAACTGACCCCAGACAGATCGAAACAATCGCATTACTACACACTCCCCGAAGAGCGCTAAAAGTGCGTGATGAAATCCTTTGAGTCAAGAGCCGGCATCAGTTTTGAAGGCCCTTCGCGTGTGCCTAAATAAAGGAACCCGATTACCTCATCTTTGTCACCACCGCCAAGCGCGGAGATCACATGCGGGTCGGTGGCATACTGACCCGTTCGCCACATTGAACCAAAACCCAAGGCATTGGCAGCAAGAGACATGGCATACGTGGCAGCGGCGGCTGAGCCGATCTGCTCATTGCGCTCAACCTTTGGGTGATCTTTAAACTTAAGCAGTACCGCAATAACGACGGGAGCGCGTGATGGTGCTTTGAGTGCCTTGTTCAGCTGCGCTTCGTCAGTCACACCACGAAATTTAAGGCTTTCGCTAAGTACCACACCAAGGGCGTCCCTACGCTCGCCTTCTACAATGACAAAGTGCCACGGTCGCTGCATGGCATGATCAGGCGCCCGCATACCAGCACGAATAATGGTGTCAAGCTCATCCTGCGAGGGTCCGGGCAAACCGAGACTGGCATGCGATACACGCTGAGTGAGTAATTGGATGGTGGATGTGGAAGTATCTGTCATGGATAAAGTTTAACAGTCCCTCGCGAATTAGGTCTCTAGGAGCCAATCGGATGGCATTACCCGCTTGTTGGTCGAAATTTCAACATCTCCCAATTTGAGCTTACCCACCTCCGCCTCGATATCACTATCGTCCAGCACACCGTCATTAAATCGGTAGAGTGGCTGCCAATCGCCAGAGAGACGAGCGCCTTCGATATCCTTTCGCCGCTGCTGAGTCGCCTCAAACCGCGCCTGCCATACATCGAGCGCGCGCCCTCCATGCAGACTTTTGAGCAATGAATGCGAAACCGCTGGGCTCATTACCGTAGCTGTTGCGTTATTCCCACCAAACCCTTTGCTATTGACCAGTGAATAAGCGCATTGGTTTGTCGGTGCGTTATCGAGCAAGAAACTTAGTCTATCGGTCTCAACATCCTCAGCAACTGTCTCAATCGTACCGATACCGGGTATCCAGCCAGAGTCCCAGACGCCCAAGAGCGCAGAGAGTTGATCGCCACCGGCGGCGCCGAGAGAGTGTCCGGTGTGGCTCTTAATTGCCGAGACTCGCCAGTCCGAAACCCCCATGACCTTCGCTACCGTACTCATGATCGCTGATTCGGTGCTTCTGTTTTGTGGTGTACCCGTCCCGTGCGCCATGACCAAGCCCTGTGACCGGAAGACGGTATCACCAACGATATCGCGCGCTGCCTGCGCAGCACGGGCCATGGTGAGGTAATTACCTGGACCGGGGCCCGATATCGACTTCTTGGCGCCATCCGCATGGACCGATACGAAGGGCACAGCACCTAGGACCGGCGCGCCCTGCTCTAGCGCCAACTCGTCATCCATCAATAGAAGAATCTGCGCCGATTCTGCCATAACAAAGCCACAGTTATTACCGAAGGGCCGGCAAGCCGACCGATAATCAACCGACCCGTCCGCATCGATACCTTGTAAGGCTCTTAATTCTTTATCTGTCGCCAGAGCACCCATGGCCACATAGCCATCCATGAGGGATGGAAGGATAGGCGCCTCAGAGGCTCCTACGACAGCAATGCGTGCGCGACCCGAGCGAATATCGTCGACACCCCGCTGAAGGTTGTATAGGAAGGTAGCGCAGGCGCCGAGCGCAGGACCTGTCTGACCGTGCGACTTAAGCACGTAGGCATTCAAAAAATCGCCCGGCATTTCCGCAAAGCCCAAGGGGCAATTCTTTGCTAACACGCGCTCACCGCGCAGTGCAGCTGTCAGCATACCGCCTGTTGCAGCCTCATCGAGCTGGCCCATTGAGCTCGACACATAAACGCTGACGGCATCGGGCGATAAGCCGGTCGTCAACTGATCCCAGTCCAAGCCCAAGTCTGCCAACGCATCCGACATGGCATAGATTGACATCTGTAGCCCGCGGGGATGATTTCGGGAGGTGTAGAGCGCGCCGGGATCAAAACCCGAAGGCAACTGACCCGCAACACTGACATCAAATTCGCATTCAGATGCGACGTAAATCGTGTCACCGGACGACAGTCCTCGAAGCGCGTCAGTAGCCCGCGACGTAGCAAATCCATCAGGGGTTAAATTAACGACTCCATGCACATCATCAACGCGGAACCGGTGATTCGTAGGGACAGCAGCAGGATCAAAGTGAGCACGCTCTATTTTGCGCACCAGCGTGCCGTCCAGCACTTCGTCGATATCTTGAGCATCCATCATTGTCGTCAATGCACGCACTGTTTCATCGCGCTTTACCTGATCGAGTGAATCGAAGACAAGTCGGTTATGCGCATGCCGATGAGAGGTCCTTCCGGCCGTATTGATCCCTCCGGACGCAACGATGATGGGCAGCTTTGCCATAATTTTGTTACCACGAATACAACTCAATGGCCTAGATTGTAGATAGCGACGTCGATATGATTTGTTTTTTACAGACAAAAATCATGAAAAAACCGACGGAAAAATTTCGCAGAACGAGCCAAAGACGCAGACGAACACCGAGAATTGGTGCACTGGTTCACGAGTTTGCATTGGCGAGTTCGGTCACTTTGCCCTCCGAGCTGGCTATGGCTGCTGCACAAGCCAGCGGGCAAAGTGCCGGCACAGACGAGCTACCCGTGACCTTATTTTCCCCCAATGGGGGACAAATCAGGACCAGCGGTGGGCTAGAGATCGCGACGCAACCTATTTCTCAGGCAGCGTCGCTCGATCTTCTCGTCATCGCAGCAATTTGGCGTGATCCGCGTCGTGTGATCAAACGTCATCCCGAATTGATCCCTGTTATTGCGAAGCTGGTCGATCAAGGCTCTTCCATCGCAGCCGTCGGTACGGGTAGTTTCCTGCTGGCGGAGACAGGGCTTCTTGATAAAAAGCCGGCCACCACACACTGGTTTTGGTTGGACGAGTTTGCATCGCGCTACCCCGCCGTCGATCTGCGCCGCGATGAACTCATTGTGCAATCTGATAATCTCTACTGCGCGGGGAGCGTCAACTCCATCAGTGATTTGTTGGTTTACCTCATGGGTAATTTCTACAACACCAATATTGCGCGCCATGTCGAAAATCAGTTCTCGCCTGAGATACGTCGCCGGTTCAAATCGACGCAGCTGGGTTCGCAGGTCATTCGACAGCATCGAGATGAAGTGGTTCTGGATGTCCAGATGTACCTGCAGGAAAAATTCACCCAGCCCCTCTCTATGGCTTCGATTGCGACAACATTCGAGCTGTCAGAGCGCACCTTAACGCGCCGCTTCCAACGCGCCGCGGGTACAACGCCGTGGCAGTACTTGCTCAACCTGCGGATATCAGAAGCGGAATCGCTCTTGAGGGCAACCAACTTGAGCATCACCGAGGTTGCGGCGGAGGTGGGCATGGTTGATTCGGCACATTTCGCTCGGCAATTTAAAAAGGCCAATCGATTGAGCCCATCGGAATACCGTAAAGCCGTAAAAGGAAAGGTATTTTCGCCTATTTGAACGCGCCCTCGCATTGTGACGCCATCGCGCCTGTGGCTTAATCCTCCCCCCAGTCAAGCTAACGCATAAACGGGACACAACATGTCAAAAGCAATCTATATCGTGGGCGGTGCCAGAACACCCATGGGTGGCCTGATGGGCGATCTTGCCTCAGTCTCAGCGCCTGAATTAGGTAGCACCGCGATTAAAGCCGCTGTGGAGCGCGCCAATCTCGATGCAGCAGCCATTGATGAAGTCTTTATGGGCTGCGTACTGCCCGCAGGACTCAAGCAGTGCCCAGCACGTCAGGCCGCTCGCTACGCCGGTGTGCCTGACCACGTGGGTGCCGTTACCGTGAACAAGGCCTGCGGCAGTGGGATGCAGGCAACCATCTTTGGTATCGACAGTATCCGTGCCGGAACCAATAGCATTGCTATCGCCGGTGGTCTCGAAAGCATGTCGAACGCACCGCACCTGATGCCCTCGGGACGCGCGGGACAACGTCTGGGTCATACTAAGATTTACGATCACATGTTCATGGATGGATTGGAAGACGCCTATACAGGGGGCGCTATGGGCAGTTTTGCTCAGGCGACAGCCGATGAGCATGGTATTACGCGAGAAGCGATGGATGACTTCGCGATTCAGAGCCTGACACGTGCTAAAAATGCGATAGAACAAGGCCTGCTAAAGGCGGAAACTGCGCCCGTAGAGGTCAAAACGCGACGAGAAATCATCACGGTTGTCGATGATGAGCAACCGCATAAAGGTCGCATCGACAAGATTCCAAGCTTGCGCGCGGCATTTGCACACGACGGCACCATCACTGCTGCAAACGCCTCTTCTATCTCAGACGGTGCAAGCGCACTCATTTTAGCGAGTGAGTCAGCGGTCGACGCCCATGGCCTAAAGCCAATGGCTAAGATCGTTGCACATGCGCGCTCCAGCCGCCTGCCCGCGGAGTTCACATTGGCACCCGTTGATGCCATTTCTTCGCTGCTCGATAAAACCGGTTGGTCTGCTGATGACGTAGATCTGTGGGAGATCAACGAGGCCTTTGCCATGGTCACCATGCTGGCAATGAAAGCGCACGGCCTAGATCACAGCAAAGTCAACGTGCACGGCGGTGCGTGTGCCCAAGGCCACCCTATTGGCTCAACCGGCTCTCGAATCATCGTCACGCTTATGCACGCAATGCATCACTATGACAAGGAGCGCGGTGTGGCCGCGCTCTGTATTGGTGGTGGTGAGGCTACTGCCCTTGCAATTGAGAAGTGCTAATAGCGCACTAGAGAAGGGCGGTAAAAGATCGTGCTAGAGCAGGAGAGTTAAGATGGCCCTCGATACCATTCCAAATATCTTGGACGACATTCGCGAAGGTAAGATGGTCATCCTCATGGATGATGAGGACAGGGAAAACGAGGGAGATCTTGTAATCGCTGCCGAGAAAGTCACGCCAGAGATTATCAACTTCTTTGCCAGTGAGGCCTGCGGGCTGATTTGCATGCCCATCACCGCAGAGCGTGCGAGGCAACTGCGAATACCACTGATGGTGCGTGACAACCGCTCTCAACACGAGACCAACTTCACCGTATCGATCGACGCTACGCACTCGGTGGGTCCCGGTGTCAGCGCACGTCAGCGTGCACATACCATTCTCGAGGCCGTGAAAGCCGATGCGACGCCCTCTGATATTTTGCAGCCCGGATATATTTTTCCCTTGGTCGCAAAATCCGGTGGTGTCCTGCAACGTGCCGGTCACACTGAAGCGGGTGTGGATCTAGCGCGCATGGCTGGCTGTGAGCCAGCTGCCGTCATTGTCGAGATCATGAATGAAGACGGCACAATGGCGCGACGGCCCGAATTAGAGTTGTTTGCGAAAAAACATAATCTTCGCATTGGGACGATCGCCGATCTTATTGAGTATCGGGCCTTGCACGAGCAGTCCGTACGCTGCACTGGCGAATTCCCTATCGACACACAATGGGGCAAGTTTACGCTGACGACATTCGAAGATTTAGTCGATGGCCAAATTCAGTATGCGTTGCACCAGGGTGACCTGACTGCCGCAGACCTACCTGTGCGCATACAACCCATCAACACACTCCGCGACGTATTGGGCACACGGCTACCGCAGGGATCTCAGGGCTGGTCTTACGAATCCGCCATGGCCTACATTGCTGAGCAAGGACGGGGGCTCGTCGTCATGCTGGGTGGCTGGGAGTCTCCAGAGACAATCATGCGCAATATCGCAGAGCTTGCAGGTGAAGCTGCAGCAGAGGCTCCGCCCCAGAACTACAGAGTGATTGGCACGGGCGCACAGATACTTCGGCACCTGGGTGTTACCAACATGAAAGTCATGTCCGCACCGATCAAATTCAACGCAATCTCTGGATTCCAGCTGGAAGTATCAGGTTTTATCTCGCGACCCAGCGAGAGCTAGTCGCTTCATTCACGCGTGCGCATCGATAACGTGTTTGCCTAGCTGTGGAACGTTACAGCTGACTCAAGATCGGTTCGATCCGTGACGACGTCGTTGATCGGCGTATCCACGGGATAACCAAACGACAGACCAAACATCAGCTTGTGATGCTCTGGCACGTCAATGACTTCGCGAATCTGCTTTGCCATGAAGCCGAGCGCGGTCTGAGGGCAGGAGCCAAGACCTTGGGCCGTTAAGCCCAGCATTACCGTTTGCGTGAACATCCCCAAGTCACAGGCCTCACGAAGGCCAAACCCATCCGGTAACATGAAGAAAGCCACAACCGGCGCATCAAAAAAGCGGAAGTTCCCCATGAACCATTCCTGTCGTTTGACTTTTTCCTCACGTGGAATTCCAAGCGCGTCGTAAAGCGCCTTGGCAGCGCCGTACTGACGATCCTTATACACGCCCTCATAGACGCCGTCGTAAGGGAACTCAGGCGCTACGTCACCCATGGCAAAGGCAGCAGGCAGTTTTTCGCGCAATTGCTCGAGCTTGTCACCCGTCACGATATGTACAAACCATGGCTGCGTGTTGCAGTTACTCGGCGCCCGAAGCGCAGGCGCGAGCACGGCATCGATAATCT
>Ga0163109_10003750_pt1 | contig 11612 bp, 8 predicted proteins | sample CRUFie1St13metaG_FD_108704 | JGI IMG/M metagenome (GOLD analysis project Ga0163109, IMG submission 108704) | Marine microbial communities from the Costa Rica Dome - CRUD Field 142mm St13 metaG | ecosystem: Environmental > Aquatic > Marine > Oceanic > Photic zone | place: Costa Rica: the Eastern... | reverse complement strand
GCCACCACCATAAAAGAATGCAGCAAGAGTTAAAAGTCCGAGGTAGGACAGTAGCATAATTCTTGTTGATTTACCTAGATTATATTTCATAGTTACCTAATTATACATAATATATATTATGCGTAAATTATATTAATATCTACAATCTGCTATAGTAGTTATCAATCCTTGTTTTATTTTTCCAATGAATGTCAATTTTTGATGGTGAAACTATGCTTTTATCAAAACTTAATCCTTTCATAATACTATCTAAACATTTTTTAACTTCACTCATATTATCTGAAATCGTTAAATACACTTTTGTTTCACCTTTTTTAAAATAATCTTTAATAACTAGTTCAGAAACTCTAAATATTTTATATCTTTCATGATTTGCTATGAAAAGATTCCTTTCATTTCTTGACCAATAAAGATTTTTCTTAAACTTTCCAACTGTACTCTTTACTTCAATAAACGATACAGTTTCATCTAATTCTGTAATCTCGAAATCATGATCAGCTCCAGGATAATCTTTTGAAAGCCAATAAAAATCTAATATTTCGCCATTTTTCTTCAAATCTTTGAGATATTCATTAATTAAGCTTTCCCCAGTATCACCAATTTCTTTAATAAAATCACTTTCTTTTTCTGTGAAATAGCTATTAGTAGGTTCTCCAGCTTCAATTTTACTTATTTCTTCAAGCTTTTCATCAGAATCATATAAATCTGCAATTATATTATTCAATATTTCATATTGTACAGAGAATTCAACAGTCTGTATTAAATATTTCTTTCTATTTACTGGTAATTCTAAATTATATTTTTTTTGAAGGGAGTCATTACCGGTGTAAAGAACAAAAACTAATCTACCATTTGTCATTGTTGCCCAAAGCAGATAAAAAGATCTTTCAGATGTTCGATCAAACCTATCTATAGTATCTAAAATTGTCTTGTATGTTGAATTATATTTTATACCTTCATGTAAGAAATCATCTTCATCTCTACCACTTCTCATTTTAGGACTTCTTCCACTACCTCCATCATCAATAGGGTCAATTATAGTTATAGTGTCGGCTGAAGAATCACAAAAGATAAATAAACTAGGTACTCCAATATGTTCTAATGGAACTGTATCTTCAAAAAGACCTATATGTGTCTGATTTGAACTGGTAGACCTTCCAATATCAGCATCTGATAAGCGTTTTATAGATATAGGTTGACTAATATCGACTCTAGGTATTAGATCATTAAATTTTTTTTCAAAATCACGCATAATTAAAAATATAACCATTTTCCTACAGATTTAATAACCGTAGTTGGAACTGAATTTCCTGCCAACATATATAATCTAGTGTCAGATAAACCAGTATTTAGTGCATTTTTAATAAACCTTTCATTAAAACCTTGAAATCTTAAAGCTTCAGAAGGTGTTATTCTTCTAATTCTATTTTTTCCTGAATTAGATTCAATAACTTTGTTTGCTACTTTATCGTATTTACCATTAATAAAACTATCGCTATAATAATTGTCTTGGCTGGCACGATGCATTTTATGCATCGTATAAGTTAATGGTCTTCCTATAAGCAAGTTATAGTCAGCTTTGTATCTATATCCACCAGAGCCCTCAGAAAGTATTGTTTTTTTAATTTTTTCTGAAAGATAATATTTATCGTCAACATTCTTTTCTAATAAATGCCATGAGGTTTTAAATTTTCTTTTTAAAGTTTTTTTTGGAAAATCGTGCTTTTTATTATTGAAAGGAATGGTTGATCCAATAATAAACACCCTTCTTCTATTTTGTGGAACCCCATATTCTGCAGCATTTAATAAAAATATCTCAATATTATAACCAAGTTCTTTTAAAAGCCTTTTCATGGTATTAATTGTATTTTTATTGTCAATTGTTAAAAGCCCTCTGACATTTTCGAGGATAAAATTTTTAGGCATTTTAGATTTTAATAATAAATAAATTGCAAAAAAAAGCGTACCTCTTGGATCGCTAAAGCCCTGTCTTTTACCAAGCGAACTAAATGCTTGACAAGGAAAACCTGCTGTCAACAAATCTATATCTGGTATTTTTGAGCTTATATCTGATATTGTTTTTTTATTATTAAAATTCTTAGGACTTAAATTTCCAGTTACATCAGTTATATCATTAAGCAAAAGCTCATTGGAGGTTTTAAAATAGCTATCATAAACTTTGTTTGCATATTTATCAATATCTGATCTTCCAATCCATTCAATATTAGAAACACCTAACGCATCATTAAGACCTTGCCTAAAACCACCAATACCAGAAAAAAGATCCAATGCTCTAATTTTATCCATAAATAACCTTCTTAAACGATTGTCCTAAATAAAAAGATAACAAAGGAGGAACAGAATTTCCTATTTGCATATACCATTTTGTAAAAGGTCCTTTAAATAAAAAATAGTCTGGGTAGCTTTGAATTCTTGCAGCCTCTCTAGGTGTTAATCCTCTTGATTGGGATGGATGAATATACATATTACAATCAAACTTCATGTGAGCAGTAATTGTTTTTGAAATTTTATCACTTACCAGCTTATAATACTTGTCTTTGAAAATATGATTTCTATTTTTATAAGGATTTAAATGGCTGATTTTTTCACTTGATGAATCTTCTCCCTCATTTAATAATGAAAATATTTGAATATCTCTTTCGTTATTGTATCTAGACTTATGATTATATATTAAATGAAACGGTTTATTGCTTTTATTAATTAATGAAATATAATTATTTATTCCAGACGATAAATTTTTAGTTATAGTATAACCAAAATCTTCGGATTCAAAATCAGTATTATTCTTTATATTTTTTGCAGATAGCTTAGGTAAATGCTCAATTGCATCTTTTAGTTTAAAATTATGTATAGATTTGTAAGTATTTAATTTGTCCAAAAAAATTGATATACAATGAGTGATATCATTTTTAAAATATTTCTTATTGAACATAATAAATAATACACGCACTCTATTTTGAGGAATATTATAGTCTTTTACATTTATTTTTAAGCAAATACCATCGTATCCTATACTATTAAAATCAGAAATAATCTGATTTTTTTTGTTAAATATACCAGAAACATTTTCCATTAGAACAGCTTTAGGCTTAAAAAAATTGACAGATTTTATAAAATCTTTGTATAGCATATTTCTGGGATCATTAATTAATCTTTGTCTGTTTGCTGTACTAAAACCTTGACAAGGTGGGCCTCCGCACAACAAATCAAGATCATTCTTTAAATGTGTGTAACTTTTCCAAGAGCTTTTAGATATATCTTCATTAATTACTTGAAAGTCATCTAATTTTGGATGATTGAACTTAAAAGTTTCAATACAGGAAGAGTCAAAATCAATGGCAAGTTCACAATTAAAATTTGCCCTTTCAAGACCTATAGATAATCCACCGGAACCGCAAAAAAGATCAACAAATTTCATTAGATAAATTAATCACTATTTTTATCAACACCAGCTATTTCATCTGCTATATCACCAAATAATACCCATGAAACAAAGAAACATAGCCAAATAGCTATAAAGCTAAACCAAAAGCCTTTAACTTGCATTAAATCGGGCCAGAATAAGTATATTCCGCCTAGTAATAATATGAATAATGTGTTAAAGAAGCCCATTATTTAATTAAGATCATTATTCTCCAAAAAATCTAGTGTTTCCTGAGTCAAATCTTCACCTAAAAAATACCTCTCTACAAGATCCCATTTTTCATCAGAAGTTTTATTGCATAAAAAAAAGTAGGTAAGAAGATCTGTTGATGACTCAAATCTTTGCTTTACATCGTTTAAAATCGAATTTGAATAGAAATCATCCATAGCAGTAAGTCTCAACCTGTTTGGATCATTTATTCTAATAAAAATCTTAGGATCAGTACCACCAATTGTTTGGAAAGTTGCTAAGTCAAAAAATTCTAACAGTTGTGCAATTTTGAGATAAATTCTGTCTGCTTTTGACTTGATGTTAATATATTTATTAATTGAAGTTTCATAATAATCAGCTTCTCCTAAGAGTTGATAAATCCATGTAGAAAAAACTTTCTTTACTTTATATATATCTCCAGTACATCTGTAAACCTGAGTATCATTTTGTCCAAACTTTCCAATAATTCTATCTTCTTGCCTTTTTTGCGTTTGTAAAAAAGTATTTGATAAACTTTTTTCGTTGGATATCCATGTACTTGTTTTAGTTTTTACTTTGAATAATGTTAATAATTCTTCAAGATTTGAATAAAAATTATTTCCTCTATTGGGAAAATGTTTTTTTAACTCGAACCTAAATTCTTTTTTGCTAAAAAATCGTGAACCACCTCTATCATTTTTAAAAGAAGTGAAAATTATAAGTAAAGAATCCCACATATTATGATATTTTTCAATTAGCTCATCTTTTTCAATGTCGTTATTAAATTTTATTTGTAATTCCTGAATTGGAATTGGCTGATTTTCTATATCTTCTCCAAATTCTTTCCTTATAAAAAGCTCTCTCATATAAAAACTTCTTTTTATAGAAGCAAAATTTTTAATTCTAAATTCATCATTTTCTTCCCATAAACGATCTAGTGCTATCGAATAAATTGAATTTGATGTACCTGGAGTGGTTATTTTTGTTACATTACCAAATTGATCAGTCCTCTCCGTTACAACATCTTTAACTCCTTTTTTTAAAATTTTAATATAGTCCTTATATAAAAAATTAAATTCACCTTCTATTTCAGTTGGAATTTCAGCAAAAACCGTTCCAAAAAGATTTTTAGGTCTTGCAAGCAATACAGGAAAACCTCTAGTTGCAACAAAATCTTTTTCAATCATCATCAAACAACTTTGAATTTTATTTTGCAAATTACTGTCTTCTCCAAAAATATGTTCAAAGTCAGATGTATTACATAAAAGATTTTGTTTTTTATCATTAGAGTCATAAATGTTTAAAACCTTGTTTAATACCCATTTTACTTGAAAATGTTTAATTGAGGATAAGCCGAAGAGTATTTTACTGAATTGCATATCATCCTCATTAAAAAAAATCGTAGCGCTTCCTTTGATATTACTACTTCTAGCAGCTCTACCTACTTCTTGGATATAATCAGCTAAATTACCAGAAGGCGCATGATGATATATTTGTTCAATGTCACTAATATCAACTCCCATTCCAAATGCTTTAGATGCTAAAACAACTCCAATTTCATCATTTTTAAATCCATCTTGTACTTCTTTTTTAGCATTAGGCTCTAATTTTGCATGAAATGATCTTACCTTGCCTTCATATCCATCACTTCTTAACAATGACATTGTATCATTTATTGTGCTTGCAAAAGGGAAATAAGCAACTGATTTAACATTGTTGTCTGCAAGATTTTTTATATGATCTATCGTTTTCTTACTTTTTTCATCTTTATAGCTTCCAGATGGATTAAACTTCTCATGTTTAATTTCGATATCATCTCGAACAACAGAACCAATATATTTACCATTAATTCCTGTATCCATTCCTAAGCTAGAAATTGTTTCAAAGGCTATATCATCCTCACCTCCATATACTGCAGTTGCAGTTAAAGCTATCATAGGAAATCTTATGTGATTGCCATCATTATCTGTATGATATTTCTTTAATTTTGCAAGATGTGTACCTAAATACCAATAATCAACTCTAAAACCCTTACCCCATGTTGTAACTAAATGCGCTTCATCTATAGCCATTAATCCAATCTTTCTATCTCCTATAAAATGATCTATGCTGTATGATAATAATAGTTCTGGTGACATGTAAACTATGTCAAATGTTCCATTTTTAATCTCTTCAATTATATCATCTCTTTCTACAATAGATAAATCTGAATTAAGATAAGCAGCATTATCTACAGATCTTAAAGTCTTTAGATTTTCGACTTGATCATACATTAAAGATTTTAAAGGCGTTATAACAATTGTTACCAACCCTTTAGAACCTAAATAAATCGCTGGTAATTGAAAAAAAAGTGATTTTCCCGAACCAGTTGGAGCAGTAATAAAAATATCAGAAAATTCTTTTCCATTTTGTGCATTTTCACACTGTTTTAAAATGTTTTCACAAATTACGTCTTGTTTTATAGTAAAGATTTCTTTGTCAGATCTATCTGGATTTTTATAAAAACTAACATCTCTAAATTTATCACTATTCCAATGTTTAGATAGTATCTCATTAAGTTCTTTTCTAGGCTTAGCTTCCTCCCTATCCTCATATTCTGCATAAAATTTTAAATCTATACCATTTACCTTATAAATGGACTGAATTAAAGATAATTCTTCAATCCTCGAAACAGTATTCAAAAAGTTATTTGTAACTATAAATTCCTTGTTTTTTTTGGATAGTTCTTCTTTATAAATACTAGATTTAAATTTGCTCAAATGATATAAATCTGAATTTGAAATTTTTAAAAATTTGTTATTAGGGTCATTATTTTCAAGAATTTCAGTTTTTTCAATATCTATTGAAAATTTATAAAAACTAACTTTATCAATACTTTCTAAATCAATAGTTGAGGAAATATAATCTAAACAATTGAGATCGTAATCATAAAAAGAATTTCCATAAATATTATTGAAATTATTATCTTGAAATTTCATATTTCCAATTTCTGACGATATTTCTTTATCAAAATCAGGAAAAAGTTCTGTTGTAGGGTTTATCACGTAAGACTTAAAAAAATCGTTTTCTATGATTATAAATTTTGATTCTAAGAGGTCAAAAGATTGCTGATTCAACAATAATTCTTCAAATGAACATATAGCAATGGATTGAATGTCATTAAGAAAATTTTTAGCGATTATCTTTCTTATAGATTTTTTATTTATCTTCTTTAAATCAAGCTTGTTGTTTGAAGTAAATAAATCAAAATCGTTAATAGTTTTAAATTCATTTCCTATGTTTTTTAGAAATTTAAACGAAAAACCCTTAAAAACTAAAATTACATCTTCATCTTTATACTTATCTCTTATTTTATTTATAAAAGATTTAAATATTTTGTTATTCATCTTCATACCTGTTTACTCCTGAAATTTCATCTGCTATATCACCAAATAAAGCCCAAGAAACAAAGAAACAAAGCCAGATAGCTATAAAACTATACCAAAAACCTTCCACTTTCATTAAATCAGGCCAAAACAAGAATATTGATCCTAACAAAAGTAAAAAAAAAGTATTAAAGCAACCCATGACTATACTTCGCTTCCTAAATTACAAAAGTATGTCCAATTTATTAATTCTGTTAACAAACCGCTCTTTCCTAATACATATTCTCCATTTCCAATAATGTAGAGTTTATTTTTAGCTCGAGTTACAGCAACATTTATTAAATTTTTTTCATAAGGGTTGTTTAGATTACTTCCAGACATCCAACTATAAGTTTTTTCTGGCATAGAGGGCCCTGCGGTAAGCGAATAAATCATAATATCCTTTTCATCGCCTTGAAATTTATGGGCCGTATCTATTGTTAAATTAATTAAATCTTTCTCCGCGAAGTTATCCATAATTGAAATTTTATTTTTAATTGCTGATGCTTGAGCTCTAAATGGAGTAACAACTCCAATTTTGCTGCAATCATGAATATCTTTTAGTTCTAAAATTTTCTCTATAACAATTGATATTTCCTTTTCATTGATCCATGATTTATTATCAGAAGGTTTTTCGCAATCACCATTATGGCTTATAAACTCTATACCACCGTCTTTATAATTCATTGTTTTAATTCTTAAGGAATTATCATAAAAAAATCTATTACTGAAATCAATTATATTTGGATGACATCTGAAGTGCTCTTTTAAGATTGTTCTAGAAAAATTATGTTGTTTTAAAATATTATCTGATATTGAAAGCAAAGAATTTGAAGTGTAGCTAAAATTATTAAAAAAATCTTCAGGTAGATTAAATGCGTACCAATTTTTTAAATCTTTTTCATTGTTAACACCAATAATAGGATTTAGCTGCTTTTCATCGCCAATAACTAAAACCTTCTTGGATCTAAAAAGAACTGGGATAGCACTTACAATATCAGTTTGAGAAGCTTCATCAAATATGGCCAAATCATAGAGGCCAGCCTTATTATCAATAAATTTTCCAATTGATAATGTTGTAATACTTTTATTCTCAAATTTATTATGTTTGGAAATAATTTTATCGTTATATAAGGCTAGAGAATTTTGAATATTTTTTTTGCTTACAACTCCCCAATTGTCATAAAGTTTATCGTCTTTATTGATTTCAATTAATGTAATATAATTCCTTAATTTATTGCTCAATCTATCTAGTTTTTCTATAAGACCAAGATAGTCTTTTGAAAATGTAATTAAATTTTCCTCACCAATTTTATCAATAATTTGTTTCGGAAGATTTTTTTTGAGTTCAGCTATAATTAATGAAAAATTTTTGTCAATAAAACTTTCTTTATTAATTATATCGTAAAAACCTAGTTCACTTTCTGAGGTAAAAACATCGAATGCTCTGCCTATAAAACCTCGCTCCTGTACCTTGTCTGTAAGCTTAAGTTTTGATTTCCAAAATTTTAAATTGAGTATAGATGAATCTTCTGAATACCAATTAATTAAATCTAATTCAGAATTTTTATTTAACATTTCAGTGATTAAGTCTTCAATATTATCGATATCAGTAACTGCTTCTTCATATTCTTCAATTTGTTTTTTAATTGCATTCAACTCTATACTATTTTTATTTACAAGGCTTTTTAATTCTTGCCTTTGATTAATATTTAAGGGTTTATGTTCAAATTTTTCAACTTCAAAATTTTTGTCTTTTTTATTTAGTCTTGTAATAGATTCAGGAGCAACTTTGTTCATTTTATTAGAAACAACATCAACTGCTTTATTATTGCTACTAGAAAAAATTACAGATTTATCTTTAAAATTCATTTCTGATATAGTATTTATTGAAAATTGAGATTTTCCAGTACCAGGGGGACCGGATACGACAGAAATAGGAATATTCATATTTGTTGCTAAACCTATAGATTTACTTTGTTCATAATTTGATTCAAGAATATTAAATAAAGGTGGATTCCATTCATTATTCTTATTAAAAATACCTTTATAATCATTAAAAGAATTAAGAAAATTATAAGCTAAATCATCAATATCTTCATCGTCATCATATTTCGTTTTCCAAGTATTAAAGATATAATCAATTTCTGATAATAATCTTTTGTAAAAATTACTCTGAGATAAAAAAATTGCAGCCGTATTAGGCTTAAAACCTGCTTGAATTTTGCTGATATTAAATTGATAAATTTTAAAAGGATCAAATTTTTCGTTTAATTTGTCAATTTTAGTTTCACTATAAATAGCTCTTATAATGTGTTCGCTAGAATCAGAAAATTTTTGCATTATATTATCTTTTTTATCAAAATATTCATCATTTGTAACATTATTAAATCCTGGTAATCCTCTCAGAACTGTATCATTTATTGTTATGTCATTATCAAAGGATGGTTTATATAATCCATTTTCAAAAGATACTGATGTGCTAAACAAAGGCTCTGCTGTATAATAAGTTCTATTCATCCATTTTTTTACGGCAATTTGTAAACCTAACCCATAAGATAAAGAAGGGTCATCCTGCTTTAGGTTGATTTCAATATCTTGAATTATGTCATCAGCAATTTTAAAAGGTTGATTTTTACTAAAAATCGTATCATACATATTTTTTAAAATAAATATATTTTCTTTGGCATTTCTAGAGTTTAGATACAGGTCCATATTTTGATTCTTTGACTCGTCTAAAATTGATTGTTTATAATACAAAAGAATTCTTAGTGGAATTGGTAAAGATAAAATTTCTTTTGATGGTTTTTGTATTTTATCTAATATTTCAATATCATCTTTTCTGTCATGGACCAAGGTATGAGCATAGCCTAAACCAGTTGAAATTGTTAAGTCTTCTGTTTCTTCCTCTTTGAAATCACCTATGTAATCCTTTGTCACATCTTTACATTTTAAAATTTTAGCAATTTGTTCGATTGAATCTTTATCAAATGAAATTTCTGTAATTTCACTTAAATCAATTTCATCTTTAGATAAATTTTTTTTATCATTTTTTGATAAATATTTTCTTGCTGGTGTAACAATAACGTCCTCAACAAGATTGGGAAAATAATCGCAATTTTTAATACTTTTTGAAAGACTGGAAAGGTGTAAAGTGTGACTCCATTTTGACGAGGATTCTTGATTTTCTCTAAAATCTTTATAATTTTGTTCAAACCTAACATTATTATGAGTAAACAAAAGAATTGATCTTAATCTATAATATTGATTTTTTTCAAGGCCTTTTGAAATAAATTTATTTTCATAAGTTTGTAAAAATCCAATAAGAGCTTGTCTATTATAATTTGTTTGAGTGTAAGGATTTGGTGAACCTTCGTTAATTATTTGAGTAGGCTTACCTTTCATCTTTGACTTCCAAGAATTTTTTTCTCTTAAGTCTTTATCATTCCAAGAAATTGAACCTGGATAATTTTTTAATTCAACTACTGCAGCACCATTTTTTTTCAAAATGAACATATCAGGATTAGCTTGTACAGTTTTTTTTGAATCATCGCCATCATATCTATATGTGTAGGTTGATTCAGGTAGCTCTATATTTGCAAATACAAAGATCTCCTCATTTGATTCTTTAAAATGGTCAGAAAGTAGATTACAAATTTTTCTGAATTTTTCTCTTTCGTGGGGTTGTTCAAAATTATTTTGACGATAAATTTTTAACATTCACTATATTAAAGGAAATAAGAATTACTTTAAATATTAATTTTTAAGCAATATTTCTTATAGTATATCCAATAAAATGTCTCATATCAATTTGTATTAAGATAAAATCTGAATCATAAAGAGAAAAGCAATGATTACAGCCAATATGGTATTCCTCATGCATTTCTGCATCCTTTACCTTGTCCGTATCAAATGAAAAGAAATATAAACTATGTCTTTTCATTGGAAGATTGCAAACCATGCAAGTATTGTTAAGATAAATTTTTTCTATTTTTTTATATTCTTTTGAATTTGGATTAAATAAGTGTAGCGTCATATATAGGCGTTCCTTTCCCTGTTTAATTTTTGATTAAAGTTTTGCGGAGAATTGGTGATAAAAATCAGAAATATCTCACATATAAATAAATATTTTTAAAAATTAAAATCAAGATTTTTTGGTTTTTTTTCTAATTTTTAATGGTTTTTTTACAGTCAATTCAAAAAATTTAGCTTGTCCACAAGTTCTCCTTCCCTTAATTACAACATCAATTCTGCAAATTCTTAATACGAGTTGATTGATATTATAACGTTGCGTTAAATAGATTAATTCATTTCTCTTTGCTAGTGCTTTATTGGAAATTTTAAAAGGAAAAGGGGTTACATGTCCTGGAGTACTTTGTCCATCCATCCAGTAATCTATCAAAATCTTCGTTTTACCTTTTTCCTTTAACTCTTTATTAATTCTTGATCTGTACTCAGAATCAATTAATCCTGCTACTAACTTATATTCACTAATTACCATTTTCATACTTCCTCCTTTTGTTAGTATCAGAACGGAAATAAAAAAGCCCTCATCAGAGGGCTTCAGATAGTTT
>Ga0163109_10003749_pt1 | contig 11616 bp, 13 predicted proteins | sample CRUFie1St13metaG_FD_108704 | JGI IMG/M metagenome (GOLD analysis project Ga0163109, IMG submission 108704) | Marine microbial communities from the Costa Rica Dome - CRUD Field 142mm St13 metaG | ecosystem: Environmental > Aquatic > Marine > Oceanic > Photic zone | place: Costa Rica: the Eastern... | reverse complement strand
ATAGAAGACTCAAAAGTGCTTATTTCTAAACTGAAATCATTAGGCCATGATGTTTCTCACATGCCAGTCATTAAAGTTAAAAGAAGGGAATTGATAAATCTTAAATATGAAGAATATTCAGGCGTAATATTTACAAGTTCAAATTCAATTAAATTTTTAGAAACAAAAAATATATCCAAATCTATTTATTGTTTTTGTGTAGGATCAGCCACCGAAAAACTTGCTTTAGAAAAAGGTTTTCAAAACGTTTATGCAGCTGGTGGTAACGTGAGAAACTTAAAAGAAATCATAATTCAAAATTTTAGCAAAAAAATAGGGAAACTTTTATATGTTAGTGGAGAAATTGTTTCATCAAACTTGCATAAAGAATTAAAAGATGAAAATTTTGATATTGATCGTGTTATTAATTATGAGGTCGAACATAATAATGATCTTGATCAAAATTTTATTGAGCAAATGAAAAGTTTCATGCCAGAGATAATTTATGTATATTCTGAAAATAGCGCAAAAAGTTTGCTAAATATTATTAAAAAATACGAACTAGTTGACTATTGGATGAATACTAACTTAATGTGTTTAGGTGAAAAAACATCTTCAATTTTAAACGAGATAAAATGGAAAAAGATTTTTTTATTTAATCCTGGAGATGAAGAATTTTTATTATATAAAATTTAATTATGGAAATATTGACTAATTTTAATGATCTTTTTTTATCTGTTTGGAATAAAGGAATCGTAGGAATTGATTTTACTCAGATTCTAATTGGACTAGGAATATTTTTTATATTTTTGATATTCAGAGGACTAATAAGTAAACTTATTATAAAAAAACTCGAAATCATATCTAAAAGGACCACCAATAAGCTTGATGATACTTTTGTAAAAGCAATGGAAGGCCCGGCAAAATTTTTACCTATAGTACTAGGTTTTTTCTTTGCGAGCTATTATATAACTTTTGCTGAAGAAACTAGGTCGTTTGTTGATAATATTAATAGAACTTTAATTACAATTTTGCTATTTTGGACTATTCATCAAATTATTGAGCCAATTTCTTATGTCTTAAGTGGACTTGATAAATTATTAACAAGAGAATTAATCGGTCGGATTATAAAATCCTTAAAAATTTTAATATTTATATTGGGAGCAGCTGCGGTATTAGAATTATGGGGTATAAAAATTGGACCAATAATTGCAGGACTAGGATTATTTGGAGTCGCAGTTGCACTAGGAGCTCAAGACTTATTTAAAAATCTAATATCTGGTATTTTAGTGTTAGTAGAAAAAAGATTTAAAATTGGGGATTGGATAATTGTAGAGGGAATTATAGAGGGAATAGTTGAAAAAATTGGTTTTAGATCAACTGTAATAAGAAAATTTGATAAATCTTTAGCAATAATTCCAAATTTCCAATTTGCTGAGAACGCAGTAATTAATGTCAGCCAAAAAACAAATTGGCTAATTAGCTGGAATATTACTTTGCAGTACGACACTACGATTGATCAACTAAAAAAAATAAGAGATAAAATAGAAGATTATATTAATAATCATGATGACTTTAATGTGGCTGTAGGTGTTTCGGTGAGAGTAGATAAATTCTCTGACAGTTCAATTGATATGTATGTAAGATGTTTCACTAAAACTAATAGGTGGAGTGAATATTTACAAGTTAAGGAGAGATTAGCTTTAGGAATTAAAGAAATTGTTGAAGCAAACAAAGCATCATTCGCATTTCCTAGTCAATCTATTTATGTTGAAAAAAAATGATTGCATTATTTTATTTGATTTTACAAATTATAAAACTTTATAGTTATGTTGTTATTGCCAATGTTGTAATTAGCTGGCTAGTTGCTTTTAACATTTTAAATACTTCTAATAGATTTGTATATTCAATTTTAGATTTCACATATAGATTAACAGACCCATTTTTGAATAGAATTAGAGCATTTTTACCCAACCTGGGTGCTTTTGACATCTCCCCTATTATACTTCTATTGTTGCTATGGTTTGTAGAAATGTGTATGAAGATCTACGTTGCTCCAATAATTTTTTAAGCGTTTATGATATTAATTGATGGAAAAAAAGCTGCTGCAGAATTAAGAAATGAACTTAAAGATGAAGTTTCGGAACTTAAAAATAAATATAATAAAGTTCCTGGTTTAACAGTTATATTAATTGGAGATTTAACCCCTAGTCAAATTTACGTTCGTAATAAAGAAAAATCTGCTTTAGAAGTAGGTCTTAAATCTGATGTTATTAAATATCCTGATACAGTAGATGAGAAAAAAGTTCTAGATAAAATAAATGAATTAAATGAAGACGATACAGTTTCAGGTATTTTAGTCCAGCTACCATTACCAAAACATATTGATAAACAAAAAGTAATAGAAACCATTCATCCAAGTAAAGATGTTGATGGATTTCATCCTATGAATGTAGGAAATTTATCATCTGGGTATGAAAGCTCAGTTCCTTGTACTCCTTTAGGATGTTATTTATTAATAAAAAAAATAGAGCCAAATTTAAATGGAAAAAAAGCAGTAATTGTTGGAAGATCAAATCTTAATGGCAAACCTATGACGCAGCTTTTATTAAAAGAAAATTGTACAGTCACCATCACACATTCTAAAACAAAAGATTTAAAAGCAGAATGTTTAGAAGCAGACATAATTGTTGCAGCAGTAGGTATTCCAGAACTAGTAAAAGGAGATTGGGTAAAAAAAGATGCAATAGTAATTGATGTTGGAATAAACAAAACTGAAAAAGGAATTGTCGGTGATGTTGATTTTGATCAAGTATCAAAAGTAGCAAGTGCATTAACACCTGTCCCGGGTGGCGTAGGACCAATGACAATTGCATGTCTATTAAAAAATACAATTGAGTGTTTTAAAAGATCTCAAAAAAAATAAATATAAGTGAAAAAAATTTTAATTTTTTTTATTATTTTTTTTAATTATAATCTAGAGGTATTAACAATGGAAAACAAACCATATCATCATTTAGAAAATGGAAGATTTAGAAATCCAGAAGGATCTCCTGTTCGAGATATGAAATTTAACTGGAGTTACAAAATATTTAATGAAGAAAAAAAAAAATTGAACATGAATGTTCCAAATGAACATGTAATTTCAAAGGATGTTGTAATAAAATCTTTAAAGGATAACAAAGATAAAGATTATATATTTTGGATTGGACATGCTACGTTTGTAATTAAGTTAGGAGAAACAACTATTATTACTGATCCAGTTTTTGAAAATAACATGGGACCTTTAATATTTGGCCCAAAAAGATTTGTAGATCCAGCCATTAAATTAAATGAGTTACCGAATATTGATTTATTTCTTTTAACCCATAATCATTACGATCATTTAAGTACTAGGACAATACAAAGATTTCCATACAAAAATGCGAAAGTTGCTACTGCCTTAAATCTAGGTAAATATTTTACTAAGAATGGATTTAAAGACGTAAGCGAGTTGGATTGGTATGATCAAATAATGGTCAATGATATTAAAATTACATTTTTACCAGCGGTGCATTGGTCAAAAAGAAGTCTTTGGGATACTAACAAAACCTTATGGGGGAGTTTTTTAATTGAGTATAAAGGAAAAAAACTTTTTTTCGCATGCGATACTGGCTATGGAGAGATATATAAATACCTTGGTCAAAAATACGGTCCAATTGATTTAACATTTATAAATATTGGTGCTTATAACTTTTATCCAATGGCTCCTAAAAAAGATAAATCTATTTATCACACCAATCCAGAGGAGGCATTAAACATCGGACAGGATTTAAAAAGTAAAAAGGTTCTAGGAATGCATTGGGGCACAGTTGTGCTGTCATTAGAACCAATTATGGAACCTGGCGAAAGATTCAAAAATTCTTCCAACCAATATGGTTACCATTCTGACGATGCAATAACATTTAAGATTGGTCAGTTAGAAACTTTAGATAATATTTTACGCTAGCCTTGAACGACCGCCATCTACTGCAATGACCTGTCCTGTAATCCAAGAACTGTCCTCTGAAATTAAAAATTTTGCTAGTGATGCAGAGTCTTGACCTTCGCCAATTCTTTTTAAAGGGTGTGCTTTAGCAATGCCATCTGCAATTGCAGAATTCTTTAACATTGGTTGAGCAATCTTAGAATTTGTTAAACTAGGAGCAATACAATTTACTCTTATATTTGGAGCAAATTCAGCTGCAAGACTTATTGAAAGACCCTCAACAGCAGCTTTCGCTGATGCAATAATTGAATGATTTGTAAAACCTCTATGAACAGCTGCTGTAGAAAAAAGAACGATAGATCCTTTATTCTTTCTCAGACTATCTTGAAAACCTTTAATGGCTTCAACAGCTGAATAAAGATTTAATTTCATGCATTTATTAAAATCATCTTCTTTTGTCATTCTAACAGGTTTTAAGTCTATTGATCCTATACAATAAGCAATTCCTTTTGCTTCAGTTACATCAGTCTTAACCTTCTCTATAAATCCATCTTGTAAAACGTCCGCTACAGTAAAAGTACAACCCAATCTCTCAGCCAGAGGCTTAACTTCGTCCTGGTTCCTTGCAACAAGATGAATTTTAGCTTTGTCATTTGCAAGTTTCTCAGCAAGGCTAGAACCGATAGAACCTGTCGCACCAAAAATTATATATTTTCCTGACATAAATTTATTTTTAGTTATATTAATACTATGAAGTTATTTTTTATACTTGGAAATCAATTATTTCCACTAAAATACTTAGATCGCTACAAAAATGATCACCTATTTTTTATGGCAGAAGATCTAGAGCTTTGTACTTACGAGAAACATCACAAGTTGAAAATATTGCTTTTTTTATCATCCATGAGGTCGTACGCCGATGAATTGAAAAAAAATAAACTAAAAATAGATTATTCAAAGATTGAAGATAAAGATTTTAACAAAAATTATACAGAAAAACTTAAAAAAATTATTCAATCTAAAAAGATAAAGGAAGTAACAAGTTTTGAAGTAGAGGATAAATTTTTTGAAATCAAATTAGAAAAATTTTTTAAAAGTATTAAAGTTAGATGGAATATTGTTCAAACACCTATGTTTCTTAATTCTCGTCAGGAATTCGATGCATATTTGAATAAAAATAAAAAACCATTTATGGCAACTTTTTATAAAGAAACTAGAAAAAAACTCGATATCTTGATGTCTAAAGATGGAACACCCGTTGGTGGAAAGTGGAGTTTTGACGAAGATAACAGAAATAAGTTACCTAAAAATATTTCTATACCCAAATTCCCAAAAATTAATGAAACTAAACACACTCAGATATTAAAAAAAATAGTTGAAAAAAAATTTCCAAAACATCCAGGGAGCGTTACTAATTTTTGGTTAGCTACGACTCACAAAGATACAGTTAAGCTTTTAGATTTTTTTATTAAGGAAAAGTCTAATTTATTTGGAGACTATGAGGATGCAGTTGATCAAAAAGACAATATTTTATTCCATAGCGCACTCAGCCCTTATATAAATCTTGGTCTGATAACTCCAGAATTTGTTGTTGATAGAATTTTAACTCATCATAAAAAAAATAAAATCAGGCTTAATTCTTTAGAGGGATATATAAGACAAGTTATAGGATGGAGAGAGTTTATGAGAGGAATTTACAGAGGCTATAGTAAAGAAATGGAAACAAGAAATTTTTTTAAACAAAATAGGAAAATGAAAAGTTCGTGGTATGAAGGAAATACGGGTCTACCACCTTTAGACTATGCAATAAAAAATGCTCTTACCCATGGATGGTCACATCATATTGAAAGATTAATGATACTTGCAAATATAATGAACCTTTGTGAAATCAAACCTATTTATGTTTATAAATGGTTTATGGAAATGTTTGTAGACTCAGCAGACTGGGTAATGGTTCCAAATGTTTATGGAATGGGGTTATTTAGCGATGGTGGAATTTTCGCCACCAAACCTTATATATGTGGATCTAGTTATTTTATGAAAATGATGGATTTTAAAAAGGGAGAATGGTGTAACATCATGGATGGTCTTTACTGGAGATTCATAAATAGAAACAGGGCTTTCTTTTTAAAAAATCCCAGATTGTCAATGATGGTTCGTATTTTAGATAAAATGAAGCCAGATAGAAAAAAATTAATTTTTTCAGCTGCAGATAATTTTATAAAGGAAAACACTAATGTCGGTTAAAGTCTTTTTTAATAATTCTTGCAATATCTGTAAGATGGAAATCGATCATTATAAAAAATATTCTGATAATTCTTTAGATTGGATAGATATAACTAATAATGATGAGGCAATTTCTTTAACTTCTAAAACACAAGCAGAGCTTTTAAGAAGATTACATGTTATTCAGGACGGACAAGTAATTGGTGGAGCAAAAGCATTTCTAATCATTTGGTCAAATATTCCAAAATACAATTTTTTATACAAAGTATTCAGTAAAAAGCCCTTATTTATATTATTTCACTATGCGTATGAGATTGCTGCATACTTTTTATTCTTGAAAAATAAACATCAACTAAAATGAAAAAATCCTACTTACCGACTAAATTATGCATAGTTTGCAAAAGACCATTTAACTGGAGGAAAAAATGGAAACTCAATTGGGAGAAAGTCAAATATTGTTCAAAAAGATGCTCTGGTAAAAAAATATGAATTTAGAAAAATATAAATGGAAAAGTAGAATTTTGTTTGTTTCAACACCCAATTACAAAGAAAAAAAATATTTAAATGTAAAAAAAATATATCAAGAAAAAATTAAAGAATTTCACAAAAGATACATAAAATTAATTTGTAAAACTGACAAAAAAAACAATTTTTCAATTGATCTCATAGAATTAAATGGAGAGAAAAAAAAAAAATTAGATAAACTTGATTATAAAGTAGTTTTCAAAACCTTTAATAAAATGCCACTAAGCAATAAAATTAAACCTATAAATTTGTCTTTATTTTCAGATTATAATCCTAAAACAACTACTAAAGGTCTGGGATTTAAAAATAAAGAAAAAGCTTTATACACAATTAACACTATAAAAAATAGATCAATAAAATATCAGGTAAACGTGATTGCGACTATGCTCGGAAGGGCAAAAAACCACCCAAATAAAACTAGAGATATGAATGATGCTATAAAATTATTTAGTGAGTGGATGAAAAAATAAAAAAAAAAAAAAAATGAAAATTAACGTAATTATAAATTTAAAAAAAATTTTATTCTTATTCTTATTAATATTTCCAAATAAACTTTATGCTAGTTTTTTTGAAGATTTAACAAGTCAAATTGTCGAAAACCCAAAAAGACTTAGTTATGGAGTTTCTGTGACAGATGTAAATAAAGATGGAAACTTTGATTTTGTGGTCACTGGGTTTGGTTATCTTAACTTAGCATTATCTTATAAGGATGGAAAATTAATAAATATTATTAATGAAAATATTTTTTCTGACGAATTTAGAAGAACTATTGGTGTTGCTGCATGTGACATTGATAAAGATGGATACGAAGAAATATATTTCCTTAACACAGACACATATAGTGGTACGAAAAAATACTCAGATAGACTAATAGATTTTGATGGAAAAAAATTTATAGATTTATTTGAAGTTGAAAAAAATAAAAAGGATTTAAATTTGACTGCTGGACGGTCAGTGGCTTGTGTAGATAGAAAAGGCGATGGAACATACGGTGTTTATGTTGCGAATTATGGGGGACCTACTAGATTTTATGAATACAGTGACGATGTAATAGTCGATAAGTCAGTTCAATTAAATTTAGCAAAAGTAACAGGAGGTAGAGCAGTTGTAGCAGGTCATATTATTTCAAATAAAATGGATATTTTTGCTGCCAATGAGAGGGGTGCAAATTTCCTTTACAAAAATAATAACGGTAAATTTTTAGACGTTGCATACGAGTATAGAGTAGAGGATGTTCTTCAAAATGGTCGAGGCACAGCTTTATCAGATATATATTATAGAGGAAGATTGGATATTTTGAATGGTAACTGGGGAGGTTTTCATAGAGCTTATGTATTAAAAGACAAAATTTTTGAAGATATTGCAAAACCAACATTTGATGTACCAACAAGAATTAGAACTATTATTTCAGCTGATTTAGATAATGACGGTTATGATGAGGTTTTTATGAACAACATAGGTGAACCAAATAAACTTTTCAAAATTTTAGATAATGGAGTTTTAGAACAATTACCACTAGATATTGGTTTAGAACCAGATGGTTACGGAACTGGAGCTGCGGTAGCTGATATAGACAATGACGGTATATTGGAATTATTAGTTTCTCATGGTGAAAGCAGAGACCAACCATTATCCCTTTATAAAGCAAAAGTGGACCCTAACCATAAATATTTAAGAGTAAAACCTCTGAATAAATACGGATCACCAGCAAGAGGTGCAACCGTAACTCTTATCTCGAACTTAAGAAAGCATTCCAAAACCATTGATGCTGGATCTGGATATTTATGTCAGATGGAACCAGTCGCTCATTATGGGATTAGAAAAAATGAAAAAAATATTAGAGTTCAAATTAAATGGACAAACGGAAAAACCAAAACAATTTCAGTTAAAGATTTGAATCAAACAATTACGTTAAGACAAAAATAATTATTTTAAAGGTTGAAGAACTCTATTTATATAATGTATTACGCCGTTTGAAACTTCAACATCAGCCGTTACAACTTCTGCCTCATTAATATAAACTATACCATTTACTTTTTTAATCGTAATTTCTTCACCGTTAATAGCCTTAAGTTTAATTTCACCATCTATTTCAGAAGAGTTAATTTTTTTTGAAAAAACGTGTCGACCTAGTATATTTACTAACTTATCTTTATTTTCATCTCTTAAGAGACCATAATATGTTTGCGCACTTATGGCTGCAAATGCATCATCTAATGGCGCAAAAACAGTGAAAGGTCCAGCACCTTTTAGATTTTCATTTAAACCAGATTTAGAAAGAGTTTCATTTAATTTATTAAATTTTCCTGCTTCATTGAGTTTATCTATAACGTTCCCAAATGTAATAGATGGTACAAGAATCATTATAATGAAACTTAGGAATAGATAGATTTTTTTCATAAGCTATAAATAGCAATAAATTAATAATTTAAAAGGTTGTTCGAGTGCGACAAATGTTAGAATAAAATTATTACAAAATATCAATATTTGATGTATTAAAACTCATGACATTTTGTTCAGTATCATTAATAGCATTATTTATTGCCGCGCTAGGTATTTTTATTTTTAGAAAACCTTCAAAAGCAGAGTTAAATAAATTCGAAAAAGAAGACCAAGAGAGATTCAACTGGTCAAAAATGGGTTTTTAAAAACCAAATTAAATTATATGAAATTACTGCAAAATATTTTTAGATTAACTGCATTTATTTTGTTAGCTCTAACTTTTTCAAACATTTCCATTTCCTCTGAAAAAAATTATTATAAAGATTTAGTTACAGATTGGTCTAGAATCTTTCCAGACAATAATAGAAACGCTGCAGGTCCAAAATTTTTTAAGTATATAATTGATAAAGAAATTACCTATAAAGATTTTGTTGAATACAATAAATTATACTGTGCTGTGTCTGGATCACTAATTGATCCTAATAGTAGTGCTGAGTTTGTGAATATAAGTGAGGAAAATACTGGAAAACAAATGTGTGGAAATTATTATAGATGTTGTGTGCCCTGCTCATGTGATTTAATGAAATATACGACGGTTCAAAAAATGAAGCACAAATTTAAAGATGGGTTAAAAGAATTTTATGTTCTTACAATTAATAATCCTTGTACAAAAAAAGATTTTCCTGAGAGAGTAACAAAAAAATATTTCTGTGATGGTAGTAATATTTCAAAAGACCAAGTTTATAATTTAGATGGACGAATGGTCATTGGTTTGTTTCATAATACAAAACCATGTAATGATAATGACATAAAAATTGTGAAAGCCCATCCTGTTACTGGAGAATACTGTGATATCAGAAACAACACCCCTTTAGAAAAATTACAAGCTGGAATGGGAGATATATTTATAAAACTTGCTAGGTAAACTTAGTAATTATCTTAGGTATATAATTTTTAAAATTAAAAAAACCTTTGTTACAAAATTGCCAAGAAAATTGATCCAATTCCCTATAAATAAATTTATAATTATTTAAGTTAGATAAAACAAAATCCAAATTTTCTCCAACAGATGGGTAAAGAATATAAAAGTCACTTTTTATATGTTTTAATTTATCAATTGAAACCTTCTCACAATTGATTGATAAGCTTTTAATTCTTTCAAGTTGGTCATTAATTAACTCAGACTTAAATTTTATAACATTATCACTTAGTTTGATATTTCTAAATTCATTTGAGTTAACAGCTAAAATTATTTTATCAAATTTGAATTCTTTAAAATCTGAATTTTCAAATGATAAATTATTTTCAAAAATGACAAGCGTTTTATCTTCACTTATTTCCGGATTAATAAAATCGTTCTTAATAATTGAATAAGTTTTATCAGTCATTTTTGGGGGTGCGTTCTCATTTAATTTTATATTTTGAAACCTATTATTAGTAAATTTTTTAATATTCCATTCTGATGCTAAATAATGCTTTCCTTGTGTTTGAATACCAGCAACCCATCTCCAACCTAGTGTATTTGATGCAGCATCTCCATCATAAAGATGTTTTAAAAAAAGTTCTGCACCTAATTGCCAAGGTAAATCAAGTGTGAAAATCCAGATACTAGCAAACCACATTCTCGTATGATTGTGCAAGTAATTGTATTTTTTTAATTCTTTTACCCACTCATCAAAGCACTCGATATTAGTTTTTCCTTCTATTGCTTTTAGATAATTTGGATCTTCTCTATATTTCTCTCTTATATTATTTAAGCTGATTATATAATCACTCCAAACCGAAGGTCTTAACTCTAGCCATCCCTTCCAATAAGTTCTCCAGAGCACTTCTTGAATAAATTTTTCGTTTTTACTAAAGGAGGATTTTGCTAATGATTTTTTAATAACTTCAACCTCGTTAAGAACTCCATGAGTTATATATGGGGATAGACATGAAACATTATCACGTTTGTCATGTCCAAAATCAAAATTCCTCAATTTTGAATAGTCCGATAAGTTTCTTTCAACAAATCTATCTAACTTTTCAATGGCTTTCGCCCTAGATGTCTCAAAATTCATAATTATTTATTTTAGCTTTTTTTTGTGAAAATTAATAAATCTCTCTACGTTAGATTTATTAAACGTTTTATTTTCCTCAAACGAAACTTTTTTCATTGAATAAGCTTTGCTTTTAGTTAGTCTTGAATAAATAGTGATATTTCCTTTATATAGCTTCAATTTTACTGAGCCGTTTACTTTGTTTCTTTTATTATCAATAATTTTTTGTAACTTAAATCTTTCTTTAGAAAACCAATATCCATTATAAATTAATTCAGCATATCTTGGCATTATCTCATCCTTTTTATGCATTGTTTCTTTATCTAATGTTACGGACTCTATTGCTCTATGAGCATGTAACAACAAAGTTCCACCTGGAGTTTCATAAACTCCTCTAGATTTAATTCCAATAAATCTATTTTCAACTAGATCCACTCT
>Ga0163109_10003748_pt1 | contig 11617 bp, 9 predicted proteins | sample CRUFie1St13metaG_FD_108704 | JGI IMG/M metagenome (GOLD analysis project Ga0163109, IMG submission 108704) | Marine microbial communities from the Costa Rica Dome - CRUD Field 142mm St13 metaG | ecosystem: Environmental > Aquatic > Marine > Oceanic > Photic zone | place: Costa Rica: the Eastern... | reverse complement strand
CTCAGATCGATCAACCCCTGTCGTTTCCACAAAAGCACAGGCACTCTGATAAAATAGCGTAATTTAGAATGTCCATTGGAACTCCGAATCTTGCGTTGAGCATGGATCACATGAGTATATATTTCTACGATAGTGGTTTCTCTCGGACTCTTGAGATAGAGGGTAACGACTTCTATGCCATGAGAATAGCTTGCCTCAATATCACTGACCAGTAGCGTCGAAGTCCTGGCACCTGAATCGATTTTGACCTCCACCCTTTTATGATCAAATAAGGGAAGCGAGTTCAGGTCCAAGCCTCACCGTGGCAGTACTCCCCCAGCGATCAATCTAACTCCGGAGGAGCGTTCCTCAACAATCCGATCAACCCGAATCCTCGGGTTAAATTGTGCGGGTGACGACATTCTCCGGTCGAATCATGGCTCGGTCCTCATTGAGGTAAAATCTTCCCCTGGCCTTCGAGGTGTCGAAGAATACACTCAAAAGGATGTCGCAGGACGCGTCATCGAGTTTATTGAAAACACGCACTACCCGGAAAAAACAAACAAGGTGAAAAAGTTAGAAAGCAGAATCCATCCACTGGATTTCGGTTAACTCCTCGGGCATGTTCAGTTCATTGGGCAGGATAACGTAAACAGTCCGATGGGATGCGTTCCAACCTCTCATGAAGGCATCTACAGGGTACTTCGTACGGACCATGGGACACTTGGCAGGATCATTCACGATGACATGCTGTGACTGGTCCCAGCCTGCCACGACAACCAAATGTCCATCATTGTCTCCCTTGGAAGCCTTCCCCTTGAGCAAGTCGTACGAAACCGATGCAGCCACTGGAACCCCAAGTCGGAGGAGATGAATCAGTGAGTCCAATGATTCCAGGCGACACACCCATGAACGCAAACCATCATGCCCTCCTGCGTGAGCTACGTTAAACGACCAGTTACCAGTTCCAGGCCAGCCAGGATCAAAAACTTTGGCAGATGTTTCGGGAACTGCGTAGTGCCAGGAATCAATTCCCTTCGTTTTCGACCAATACTGCATGATCATCGTTACTGAAGTTGGACTACACCAAACCTTGCCATCCATATAATCAAACTGACAGAGGGGTGGAACCTCAACAGACCATCCGTCGTCACTTGGCAACAATGGATTAGGTGACGGTTCTGACCAAGATCGTCCAACACAGACTCCAAACAGTTTTAATTGAGGTTCCGATGAAGACTGAATAGCTGATCGAAGCGTCCAACGGGCCACATGGGCCGTTTTTTTGAGGATCAGCGTGTCCGTTTGTACCGCTCCGTAAGCATCATCCTGCCCATTCACACTGGTTCTGGATCCTTGTTCTCCTCGTTTTTGAGCCTGACGATTCCAAAGACCAAAGGAGTAGCTGCTTTGGTGCCCATCTTCGAAAATCAAATCTACCTCAATGCTCAAATCATGCTCTCCGATTCCCTTCATATTCCAAGACGGGATCCACTGAGTCCCTTCCTGCCAATCACCCGGTATCGAGATCTCCCAGCTCCGCTCCTGAAAATTACTTTTGGTGACATGAGGTTGAAGTGATCGCCATCCGAAAAATTGAAATGAGGTGGCATGGGCACTTGTCTGCATCAGAAACAAAAGAAGGAAGGTGGGGAATTTAGCCAATGACATCCACTCACCGAACCGTAACCGGCTCGTTGGGATTACTTTCCAGATGGGGCATACTCTCAAGAAAAATTCGCTCATGGTCGGCGACTGTACGATAATCAAAAGACCTGACAAAGGAAGCTCCTTTTCCCCCAAGTTCAACAGCCTCTTGTGGAGATTCCATCCATTTGAGGATTTGCTCGGCAACCTTCCAGGGCGCCCTGGAAGGCACCATTTGAATGACTTTGGAGAACAATTCGCGGAAAACCGGCAGATCGTAAGCCACCACAGGGAGACCGCTTGCCAACATTTCGGTCACACTGAGCCCCCAGCCTTCTTCAAAAGAAAGGCTCACACCCATTCTCGATTGTTTCAAAAACTGATTTTTCTGCCCTTCAGGGATGCTGCCAGTAAAAGTAACCGAGTCTGCCAAACCCATTTGTCGGACTTGCTGCATGATGGCTTTTCGATGTGGCCCTTCACCTATGACGAGCAATCGGGCGTTTCTACGTTTGGCTATAACATGCTGCCAGCAGTCAACTAAATCAAAAACCCCTTTTTGCATATGGATCCGCCCCAGGAAAACCACGTCATAGTCTTTCTCAACAGACCGTTCAGTGTCAAAATCAAAAAGATCAAGCCCACAACCGATGACCTTTGTTGGGCTCGATGGCATGCGCCACTCGACCAGCAGACGCTTGTATTGATCGGCCACACTCTGACTCAGACAAAGTGTTCCCTGCGCGAATCGACAAGTAAGCCAAATACTCCATTTCTCGGAAATCAGAAACAGTCGATCGAAAAAACTAACCCGTTGGTTTTGACCATGCAGTAAGTGTTGTATTTTGACACACAACCTTGCCTTGAATCTACGACTCAACACCCACGCAGGGAAAACCTCAAAAATAAGCAGGTTTGAAGCGTAAACCACATCATAGCTCTTTCTTCTAGAAATCCAGAATGCCGAGAGTGTGCGCAGAGCATAAGCAGGAAGATATCTCCAGGTCTGTTCCAAGTAACCAGTCGCATCAAACCACGGATCGGAACACACCAAGCCAGCCGACGGTATGTGCCCTTGGATCTGTGTGTACGCCGCCTTGGCTACCATAAAATCAACCTCATGCCCGTCGGCAATCCACGCCTTGGCCATCAGGAGATAATGCCTTAGAACCCCGGACATTGATTTGCCATCGTTCAGGGAATTATGGACCACCAGTATTTTCAATACTTTGGATACAAGTTAGATGGTTTTTAGTCGCCGAAAAGTCTTCTCAAGGAACGCATAACCGGCACCATTCAAGCATCCCTGGGAGATTCGGTTTCATCACCTGTGCTCCCCGGCATGGAGGTAGGCGAAATGCATTGACCTTTGAAGTGAATAAAGCACCAGCAACCCACAAGCCCCAATGCCAGTGACCACCAGGGTGACACACCGAGACCTGAAAGAAGGTATCCTATGACAGCAGCCAGCCCCCCCGCACACAATGCGTATGGAAGCTGAGATTTGACATGATCCATGGGATCACAACCGCTGGCAAAAGAGGAAACAATGGTTGTATCGCTAATCGGAGAACAATGGTCGCCAAAGACGGCTCCCGCCAACACGGAACCTATGGTAGAAATCACGACAGGATGCAGATCCTGCCCAAGTTCCCATTGAGTGAGCTCCAACGCAACGGGAATAGCCAGAGGCATCACAACCCCCATGGTTCCCCAAGAGGTTCCGGTGCTGAAGGACATCACTCCGGCAAGGAGGAACACAATCATCGGAAGCAACGAGGGGGGAAACCAATCCCCAAGAAATCCGACCAGCCATTGGGCCGTTTCCAGCTCCTGAACCACATGGCTCAGGGTAAATGCAAGAACGAGAATCAACATGGGCATAAACATCGTGCGCATGCCGTCGAGATAGACCTGTGTTAAAGGTTCTTTGGTCACTTCAGGCAGATAGAATCGGGTAAGCACTATCACCACAACAGAGACAAAACCTGTGACTGTCAAAAAGACAACGTCGGCACGGGCTTGTCCCAACACGTCAATCATGCTGGAAACTCCCCACGGTTTCCCTAAACCGCCTCCATCCAAAAAGAGACCGAGGAAAACCCCGGCTACCAAAATAACAAGGCTCGTCACACCAATCCACATACTGGATTTGCTGGAGGTCGAGGCTGTCGCTCGACGTCGCGATGGCAGAGCTTGTCGAGCATGGCGTTCGAAGTTCACCATGGGGCCATATTCACGTCGCATCCATATGGTGAGAAAGACAATCGCCAACATGAAATAATTATAAAAACGAAAGGGCAGACTCTCTATCAAAAGTCTGTAAGGGGCCAATTGACCGGTAGGATCCTGGATTCCCGCGTTTTGAAAGCCTGCCAATATGAGGCCCATTTCTGTGGCAATCCAAGTGCTCACAAGCGCAAAAGAGGCGATGGGAGAGGCAGTGGAATCGACAATGAAAGCCAACTTTTCACGGGAAATGCCAGCTCGATCCGTCACCGCTCGCATGGTCTTGCCAACAAGCATGCAATTGGCGAGGCCATCAAAGAAAACAACCCACCCCATGGTAAAAGCCCCCAGCCCAGCACGACGCCGGCTCATGTCTTTGCCCAAGAGATGTTGTGCGACAGCCAACATACTACCATTTCGATTCAAAAGTTCCACAATCCCACCCATGAAGAAAGAGAAGAGAATGATACTGACGTTCCATGGCTTGACCAACACCGGGATCAGATGTTGATCAAAAAAATGAATGAATGCCCTGAAAGGATTTCCGTGATCCAGGAGCAAACATCCGGACAATGACCCTACAAGCAAGGCGAAGTAAATATCGCGGGTCATGAAGGCCATTACAAGAGTTAGAAGGCTTGGCCAAAGGACCGAAGGGCCATTGATGGATTCGGGAAGCAGGACCCAAAGAAAGGTTATGAGAAAAAGGGTCACACAGACCCACTGCTTGCCGTGTTTGATTTGTCGACTCATGCCTTGAAGAACAAAAGACTACTCACGCCAAGGAGAGATGAAAAGCCTCCGGCGACGGCTCCATATGGCCGGAGAGATTTCATCCTCCAATTTCCAGCCGTTGACACTCATTACAAACGAAGCGATCGGTCATTCCCGCGATGTAGTTACAGACCGCTCGGGCGAGTTCATTCTGACCATTCACCTGACCATATTGCGCGCCCATTTCCGACGGATTTTTCAAATAATAGTCGAAAAGTGGCACCAGCAGCGAGACAGCTCTTCGGTTGGGTTCGTGGACCTCCGGGTGATAATACAAGTTTCGGTAAAGGTATTCCCGAAGCTCCAGATTATGGTGTTGTTGTGGTAAACTGTAGGAAACCAGAGGCACAGGAGAGGTTCTTACCTCAGACACATTTCGCACGCCTTCTGACTCGAGTCTCCGTGAGGTGAAGTTGACCACATCTCGAACCATGCCGTCTATTAGGCATCGGATCACATAAAAGTGCTTGGCTTCCTTTTCCAGCACACCAAATTGCTGCTCAACGTATTTTTTGGCCAAACGCCACGCTTCGACCGAGCCACTTAATTGATTCTCAGTCAACAAACCTGATTCCAGGCCATCATCCAAATCATGATTGTAATACGCAATTTCGTCAGCCAGGTTGGCCACTTGTGCCTCAAGGGATGGCTGATGACGGATGATGTGCGTTTTGTGCGGATGCCCTTCGTCAAAAACGTGATGTTTGCAAAGACCTTCGCGTGTCTCCCAAGTTAAATTTAGACCTGGGAAATCTGGATACTTGCGCTCCAGGATTTCGACTATTTTAAGGCTTTGCAGATTGTGTTCAAAGCCACCGTGATCCTGCATCAGGTGATCGAGTGTTTCCTCACCTTTGTGGCCATAGGGCGCATGCCCCAAATCATGAGCCAATGCAATGGTTTCGCAAAGATCTTCATTTAGTCGAAGTGCACGAGCTATGTTGCGTGCGATACCTGCCACCTCTACGGTATGCGTCAAACGGGTCCGCAAGTGATCACCGGTCCCGTTAAGAAACACCTGGGTTTTGTATTCCAATCGCCTGAATGCCCTGGAGTGGATCACTCGATCGCGATCACGCTGATAATGTGTTCGCCACTCCGGGGGTGGTTCCACATGCACTCTACCTCGCGTTGCCTGACTTAACTGCGCATAGGGTGCCAAAGAAGCTAACTCCCTCGCCTCTAGCTCCAACCGATTGCAAACCCCTTCCATGCGTCAGCTCAGAGAAAGCACATCGGAGGGGAATATTTCCTCCAAAGGAATTTCTTTGAGCTGCAAAACCCTTCGAATCGTGTCCTCTATCAGATTATTGGGGCAACTGGCACCGGCCGTAATTCCGATGGTGACCTCTCCAGCAGGGAGCCAGTCTTCTGTGTGTATCTCTTTTTGACAATGCTGATCAAAGTGATGGATGATACCATTATCATCCATTTTTTGGGCATTTTTAATGAAGAAGGTTGGCAACAGCTTTTCCCCCATTTCAGCCAAGTGAGAGGTATTACTGGAATTGTAGCCACCAACTACCAGTAACAAGTCCATATGCTTTTTAAGAAGATGCTCGAGCGCATCCTGTCGATCCTGCGTAGCGCTACAAATGGTATCAAAAAAGCGAAAATGATTAGCGAGATTATCATTGCCAAATCGCTCTCCCATGGCAGCTTTTAGTCGTTTTTGCACCTCCTCAGTCTCACCGCGTAGCATTGTGGTTTGGTTCGCAACTCCGATGTTCACAAGATGCTTATCAGGATCGAATCCATCCGAGTAAGCTCCTTTAAACTTTTCTAGAAAAGATAATTTATCCCCCCCATTGACAATATAATCACAAATTGAATCCGTCTCCTCCAAATTAAAGGTTACTAAATAGTGACCACGCAAGGCTGTTGCTTGTGAAATCGTGGCTTTTGTCTCCTCATGCCAGTGCTTACCGTGAATAATACTTGTCACTCCATCACGCGAATACTGTTTCACGCGTTTGTATACGCTCAGCACATCACCGCATGTTGTATTAACAATTTTACATCCCTTTCCTCGAATAGCTGCTTGCGTGCGAACTTCAGTCCCAAAAGCAGGAATAATTACCACATCCTGATCGTTAAGTTTAGAAAGCTCTTCTTCTGTCGGACGACTTGATAGGGCTTTAATACCCATGGCTTCGATCTGCTCGTTGACTTCGGGGTTATGAATAATTTCCCCCAAAAGGAAGATGCGTTTAGGTGGCTCGTAAACTTTGCGAGCCGCGTAGGCCAAATCGATTGCACGCTCAACTCCGTAGCAAAAGCCAAACTGCTTAGCCAACCGAATGGTCAACTGTCCAGGAATATGCAATCGATTGCCGTTCGATCGCATGTATTCCACAAGCTGGCTGCGGTAGTGACTCACCACTTCGGCCTGCACTTCCTGCATAGCCGAGCGCATACTAATTCTTTTAGGCTTGGAAATGGGCGTTTGACTCATAAACACTGGATATTAGTAGTCATAGACCAGAAAGGAAAGGGTAAATCAATATTCTGCTGATGACTGAGCCTGCTGATTCAAGCGATGGTAACGATCGACTTCTGGATTTTTAAGACGAAGCGCCGCCCCACTAGGCCAGGAAACCAACACTTCTTCTACCTCCGTCAAATCACCCAAGCCAAATAATAATTGATAAGCGGATTGGGTGCGGTATCCGTCTCCAGAAACTACTACCTGTGTAACGGTTTCGCCTTGCAAATGGAGCTCGACAACACATCCCATGAACGATTCAGGACCTTGTCCCTCATCAAGGCTCAAGCCCAGCCAATGATGATCGGTTTCCAAAAAGTTCGGAAAAAGGTGCAATGCTTGTCGCTCATCAGGCCATAGTTCAAACGAAATGACGCATAAATCGGGCCTTCCATTGAGGTCAAGATCCGCAGCAACCACATTGCGACAATCCAGGGAAAGTGCCAGGCCAAAGAGATAGGCCACTTCCAACCACCCTTCCGCTCCCTGATTCAGAAAGAAACGATTTCTCTCATGGCCCCCAAAAGACCCTCCTGCACGCCTGAAGGAATCTTGCTTATCTTGAAAAAACTGATCACGTCCCACATGGTCCTGCGAGTCTCCGATCCAGGCATCTTCACGCCAGAATTCGGATTCATAGTCGGCCACCGTTGGGCCGGTGATGTGTCCATTGACGACATAGAGATCCTGATCCCCATCCAGGTCCGCATCAAAGGCACTGCAACCCCATGACCATCCAGTACGATCCAAAGGCATGCCTGAAATCAGTTGAAACCCACCTTTACCATCGCCAAGAAACAAGCGGTTTCCATGATTCATCCTCTGTATTCGTAGACGCATTGGTTCGGTGGCCACATTCCACATGGGGCAAGAGAGCATGCGATCGGCGGCTGGAGAATGCATCCCTATCATCCATAAATCTAGCAAACCATCACGGTTTAGATCTCGTATCAAATGTCCCATTCCAAAACCATTGGAAACCCCCAACCAGGATATAGTACGGTCCACAAACCGCCCAAACCCGTCGTTTTCATAAACATCCATTCCGGCGAAATCACTTACAACAACAAGATCAAGATCCCTGTCTCTGTCGAGATCCACTAGTGAGCCACTATAGGTTCTCCTGAATGCTTTGTACGTCAAACCGGAAACATTGGTTTGATCCGAGAAAAAACCCCGTCCATCGTTGATCATCAAAAAAGCAGGATACCCATCATTGGCATCGTCAAAAGGCGTTGGCATTTGACCTCCTTGATAGGGCACTTTGTATTGTCCCATCCACAAGTCCAGATCACTATCGCCGTCGATGTCACCCGCACTCAATACGAAGGGATTCTCAGCTTGGCCATTGAAAACAGCCTGTTTGAGCGGAGCAGAAGGGAACCCTGGTGTGACATCGCCTTCAAAGAGAAAGAGCCCCTCTCCACTCATTGCCATGTAATCCATATGGGCATCACCAGAAAATTCTGCGAAAAGACCGTGTTGAAAATTTCTGGGAAGGAAGGAGGACAAAGCCGCACGTCGGAAGCGGCCTTGCCCCGCATTCCAGAAAATTTGGTTGACTCGGGAAAGAATTATCTCCGGCAACTGATCGCCATCCAGATCCACCACCTGTAGATTGGGTTCGAGCACACGGGCTTCGACTGAAGGAGAGACATCGGCAGCCATGACATATTCAAAAGGAGTGATTCCTTCGCGTTCCACCCATTCCACCTGTTCCAAATAAACAGTCTCGGGTCTCATTGGCTCCTCATCCATGTTCCACCCCACGCGCAACAAGCCTCTGATAATGTAACGTTTCAGGCGTTTAGGAGATTTAGCGAAACATTCGAAGGCGATTTTGGACATAGGCCATCTGTCTGATGTGGATCTTGAAAAAGCCACATGTCGCCACTGAGTGGCCTCAATTTGCCACTCTTCTTCTCGCCCCATATGAAGCAAGCGTACCCAGTGGCTTTCATCCTTCTCAATTACAGGCTCCCCCATCCGCCTTATGTGAATCCCATGGTCCAGCGCGCTGAATGGCAACCATGATCCGTGATACCAGTTCCGTATTCCAACGGTCTGCAAAACGGCCCAGGGATCGGGCTGCTGATTCAGAGCATCCCAAAAACTTTCAATCGCGGCATGGATTGGCTCCAGTTTTTTTCCCATTGAATGACCTCCGATGGGTAGCTGGCGGTGTCCGTAGGGGCTGCTGTTGAAAGGTCCACAGGGGCATCCACCGGTCTGAGCTCCTCGGAATCACGACATGCGGCGAGCATGCCCATGATGAGGATAACCACATTCAGTCTACCTAATGAGGCAAGGCAACCAACAAACGACTTGATCCTTAATGGATGGAAGTTCATGATATTTAATTCCAATGAAGTGCCTGGCCGAAAAAAGGGCCTTCCTAGGGTCAAACTTCGACTCGAGAGGGAACCTTGGGCAGAGCACCCAAACCTTCAATCCTGCATTCACAATGTCTGACCGAATCAAAGACTACAAATTGATCCAAAGGTATCAAGTTGAAGACCTCGAAAAAGATGTCAAGGAGCACATACGAGCTGGATATGAATTACTGGGTGCCCCTCACTTGACCACAGATCAAGAGAAGATCCTCTACACTCAACCAATGATTCTTCGCGGAAACTTTTAGTCTAAGGATCCGGCTTGATGCTGCAAGATCTCTTGAGCATGATAAGACAATGTTCATGAATCACTCTCAAAACCGATGGTTCGCAGAAATAGCCATTTCACTTTGCTTGCTATTCACATTCCACTTAAGTGCCGAAATTGGAGTAGGAGCAAAACCAGCTGCAGACTCCGACGTGCTCTTCAATGGCTCACGCGCTTCATTGGATGAAAAATGGACTTACTGGGAAGGCCCGCGATTTGCTTCCTCTCTCCCCATCAAGTGGAAGATCACCAAGGACCCAGTGAACGCGGGCAACTCCATGATCACCTACGACCCAGCAGCCGAAGGAGGCGTTTACGGTGCCGCCGATATTATCACGAAAAAGACGTACCGAGACTTTCGACTTCACGTCGAATTTCTCATCCCAGAAACAGGAGGCAATAGTGGGGTCTACCTACAGAACAGGTACGAAATTCAAGTGCTCGACGGGGACAAGACCAAGCACGGTATGGCAGCAGTCATCAACGAAAGCGAGTCTCCTTATCATGCTTATCGTGGTCTCGGAAAGTGGAACGCATACGACATCAACTTTCGTGCCGCAAGATTCAAAAACGGTCAACGAGTGGAGAAAGCCATGCTAACGATGTATTTCAACGGAAAAAAGGTGCATCAGAATTTCCCCATCAACAAAGTATGGGGAGGCCCTAACTCCGGCATGGATGGTGGAAACAATGGAGGTTTGGGTATTACCGATCAACCCGGCGGACTGAAGTTGCAATGTGAAGGTCACGCCGTGCATTATCGCAACATCTGGATCAAGGACCTTGAACTTAAAGCGGCGCAAACCGATTTCGAGGAACCTATTCTGAACCCAGCGCCCTGATTTGCCAACTCAACTCAAAAAATCCCACTCATGAAATCGAATACCCAAGCCAAGAAAAGGTTCTGGAGCCCACTTTGGGGTGTCGAGGGTTTCGGGTATCTGATACTGATCTTGGTAGGCGTTCCATGGTATTGGCCTGAAGACTCTTCCTTGTTGCTTGCCGGCATGCCTGCTTGGGTCTGGACATCGCTTTCAGCCTCTTTTCTTGCGTCCTCTTGGACGGCATGGATCATTCTCTGCAAGTGGCCTAAATCAGTGGATTAGTCTTTATATTTCTTAGGCCTAAGAAGCCATCATGGAAGAATCCGTTATCCCATTTGGTCCAGGGGGTTTATCATTTCTTGGACTTTATTTTCTGATCCTGGTCGCCATTGGTTGGTATGGATCCAAGGCCCGGGAAAGTCACTCCCTGAAGGATTTCTATCTTGGAGGCAAAGGAATCGGCTGGTGGGTTCTGCTGCTCACACTTTTTGCCACCCAGTATAGTGGCAATACGATGTTTGGATTCAGTGGCAAGGCCTATCGTGTAGGCTTTTCATGGATCACTTCCGTGCACTTCATGACTGCCATCATTGTTGGCTACTTGATTTACGCCCCCCAGCTTCATCCTCTTGGAAAAGCCCATGGTTTCATCACTCCCACCGATTATTTAAATCACCGCTTTCATCATCTGGGAATCAACCTCATCGCTCCATGCGTCATGATTCTTGCGTTGGGAAATTTTTTACTGGCTCAACTAATGGCCATGGGGCGTGCACTGCAGGGCCTGACGACTTTTCCCGACAATCAGGCCTACATCATCGGAGTCATTCTGCTGGCGATCATCATGCTCATTTACGAGACCTTGGGCGGCTTTCGGGCTGTTGCCTGGACCGACGTACTTCAAGGCGTGATCCTTGTCTTTGGTTTCGGTGCGTTGGTCTATCTGGTCTGGGCACATTACGGAGGACTCACAGCAGCTACACAAACTCTTCTTGAATCTTCTGAAAACTCAACAAGG
>Ga0163109_10003746_pt1 | contig 11620 bp, 9 predicted proteins | sample CRUFie1St13metaG_FD_108704 | JGI IMG/M metagenome (GOLD analysis project Ga0163109, IMG submission 108704) | Marine microbial communities from the Costa Rica Dome - CRUD Field 142mm St13 metaG | ecosystem: Environmental > Aquatic > Marine > Oceanic > Photic zone | place: Costa Rica: the Eastern... | reverse complement strand
TAATGCAATCGCAAGGAACTGATCAGCGGCAAGAATATTTGTGATAAAGCCACCGGTTACTGTGGCCGCAACAAGGTCCCCCGTAGACTTTACCAAGGTTAGAACACTGTCCAGGATTTGCTTTAGGATGCCGGTGCGTTCCAGCACGCCACCGAGGGCAAGTGCACTGACAATTAACCAAACCGTGTTGAGCATGCTGGCGATGCCGCCTTTACTGATGAGGCGGTTTAGTTCCTCGTTTGTCGTTGTTCCCTCGAAGCCGGCAAATAGCGTTCGCCACAAGCCCTCTACCACGGGTATGGCTGCCTCTGGGTTTGCCATTAATGCAAATTTCCGCACGACGTCAGTCTGAAAAGTCAGCGCCGTCAGTATCCCGGCCAATGTGGCGAGCATGATCGCTGGGTAAGCGGGCACGCGTTTCCAAATAAGGCCAATCATCACGGCGAGCGGAATAAGGACACCAACACCGACGTTAAATTCCTGACTGATGGCGGCTCTGAGCTCCGCTATTTGCTCCGGGGCAGTTGCCGCGCCCGAGGGAATGAGGGAGAAAAACAGCAGTGCGATACAGAATGCGGGTACCGTCGTCCAGAGCATATGACGAATATGTGCGAACAAATCGACGCTAGTACAGGCGGCGGCAAGATTCGTGGTGTCGGACAGTGGTGATAATTTGTCGCCAAAATAGGCCCCACTGATAATGGCTCCAGCGGCGACGGCGGGTGACAGCCCGTAACTGTCCGCAATGCCGATAAGTCCAATACCCAAGGTGCCGGCGACAGTCCATGAGCTACCGATGCTTATCGAAGCGAGCGCACAAATAATCGCCGCAGCAGCAAAGAAGATCGATGGATTAAGAATTGAGACGCCGTAGTAAATCATGGCAGGCACGGTGCCTGCGATCATCCAGCTGCCAATCAAACCTCCGACCGCCAAGAGAATCAAAATCGGTCCAAGGCCCACTTTGATGCCGGCCACCATGCTCTCTTGCACTTCAGCCCAAGTGAGGCCGCGGTACATGCCTACCAGCCCGGCGGCCGCCGACGCGATTAGTAGCGCTACTTGGTTGGGCCCGTAGGAGGCATCTGCCCCGAAAAGTTGAACCGCCGAAAAAAGGAGGAAAACAAGAAGAAAAATTGGAGCAAATGATAAGAGCATAGGTTAGGTGGGCCGGTAGTACGGTTTTGCCATTGTTATTTGGTAGGTTCCAATAATACGTTCACGAAATCCACCTTCACAGTAGCTTAAGTAAAAGCGCCACATGCGAATGAATTTCTCATCGAACCCCAAGGCTTTTACGGCATCCAGTTCAGCCACGAAGGCGTCATGCCAATGCTGGAGTGTTCGCGCGTAATCGAGGGCGATATCTCTAAGGTCGATAATTTGCATATCAGTTCTGCGGGTCAGCGCGCCGCTGATGACGTTGAGCGATGGCAGGCAGCCGCCTGGAAAGATGTATCGTTTGATGAAATCGACTGACTTGCGATAGTCGTCGTAGCGTTGCTTGTTGATAGTGATGGCCTGAATCACCGCTTTGCCATTGGGCTTGAGTAAGTTACTGACACAGTTGAAATACGTATCGAAGTACTCGTGCCCAACGGCTTCGATCATCTCGATGGAGACTAGCTTGTCGAACTGACCGGACAGGTCTCGGTAATCTTCGAAGAGCAGGGTAATTTTGTTTTGCAGTCCTCGCTTTTCGACTTCTGTTTGCGCATGCTCCAGCTGCTCACGCGAAATTGTGGTGGTGGTTACTTTGCAGCCGTAGTTCTCTGCAGCATAGATGGCCATGCCTCCCCAGCCCGTGCCGATTTCAATCAAATGATCGGTTGGCTTCAGCTCGAGATCTTCGCATATGAGCTTTAGCTTGTGCAGCGAAGCCTCCGCCAGGTTATCGCAATTCGGTGGGAAGACCGCCGACGAATACATGAGGGTAGGATCTAGAAAAAGCGAGAAGAAGTCGTTGCCCAAATCGTAATGCGCTGCAATGTTCTCCCGCGATCCGGTCAGTGAGTTTTTACGCGCTGCGTGAGCAAGTTTAAGCGCACTTTTAATCAACCAGTTTTGATTGTTTTTCATAGACTCGAGAATTGGCATGTTGGCGCTGAATACCCGTGTCACATTGGTGAGTTGATCAGTGCTCCAATCGCCGTCGATATACGCCTCTGCAGCACCCATGGTTCCGCCCATGAGAATCCTGGAGTAAGCGCTGGGCTCGTGAATCGTGACCGAGGCGCTCGGCGAAATCGATAGATCATCACCGCCGAAACGGTGTGTCTCTCCACTGTCGTGAAGGGTCAGCTCACCATGCCGCAGGCCGCCGAACAGCTTCAGCACCAGACGTTTCGTGAGTTCAGTGCTGCGCCACGATTTTACTGAGGGCAATTTTTCAATGTGTTTAACATCTACCTGACGTGTGGTCATAAGACATTCCTACTTAACTAATAGAGTTATTCTTTGGATGAGTGAAGAGAGGCACACGACGCAGAAATAGGACGAGTGCCTGCCAATAAATGCCTGCTGTGACTTTGGCTGTCTCAAAGGGAAAGCGCGCCAGCAGGGATAGTCCGGTAAAACGTGTAATCGGGAGTCTTGAAAGTGTCAGCGATGCATGGAAAACACGTTTCCCGTTCTCAAGATTGGTGAGCTTGATGGCCAAGGTTTCATCTGGAACCGTCGACGACCAGCGGTACTGTTGTTGCATACCGTGGAACGGCGAAACATGAAGCTCCTTTTGGAACTCTGTCTGGAATAGCGCCTCTGAATGGTCGATAGGTAGGACGTAGCTATGCCTTTCACCCCAGGGAGTATTGGTGACCTCAGCGACAATAAATTCGAGCCGCTCACTTAATGTGCCCTGGCAGAAATAACAGGCGATCGGATTATTCTGAAGCCCGAAATACCGCCAATTGGCGAGTAGGAAAATCCGTCCCTCGAAGTGCTGGTTCGTCTCTTCGAAAATACGCTGTTTGACGGCCTCCGCCACGGAGAGGTTTTCGTCGCCAATGAAGTCGCTGCGGATAAAGCGCGCTGGCGCCAAACGTCGTGAACTCCAGCCTATGGCTAGGTGGGTAATGTCACTTATCTTCTCCACATCAACAAAGGGCATGAATACTCGATAACTGAACCGATGAGGTTTTGGTATCGTCCGCGCGTGCGCCAGTCGACCCACATAGAACGCAGAATTCACTGTAAGCACCGCTTCTTGATGATGGCGTCGGCGACACGATTGCCGCTGAAAAGACCGTCCTCGTGAAAACCGTTTCGCCAGTAGGCACCGCAGAACCATGTGTTTCGCGGTCCATTGATTTCAGACCAGCGATGCTGAGCAGCGATGCCTTTAATGGTGAACTGCGGATGTGCGTATCGGTACTCGCCCAAGATCGTTCTCGGGTCAATTGCGTCAGTGTCGTTTAACGTTACGCAGAAGGTTTCTGGAGAGTTGATCCCTTGAAGAATATTCATGTTGTAAGTAAGCGTTGCTTGGCTGTTCGACTCGCGTAGCCGATAGTTCCAGCTCGACCATGCGAGCCACTTTCTCGGTAGCAAGCGTGTGTCGGTGTGGAGCACAACTTCATTCTCAGAGTAGGGGAGTTCGCTTAGCACAGATGATTCGGTGTCATCGATATCACTAAGCATGGCCATTGCCTGATCCGCGTGCGTTGCAATGACGATGTCATCAAAGCTCAGCTCTTCACCCTGATGTGTCCGTAATCTGGGAGACTGACCCTGCTCACGCGCGAGGGCGGTCACTGCGCAGTTGGTGCGAATGTTCTTCTCAAACGGCGCACACAGGGGCGCCAAGTAACTATGGCTGCCGCCGCGTAACACTCGCCACTGAGGTCGATTTTTAACCTGTAACAGACCGTGATTCTTGAAAAATCGAACAAAGAATTCTGCGGGAAAGTTCAGGCTTTCCTCGAAGTTTGCAGACCAGATGGCTGATGCCATGCTGATGAGGTAGTTACGTCGGAAGAACTCATTGAAGCCGTGCCGCTCTAAATAGTCCTGCAGCGTCTCGCCGCTGAGCAGCCTGCCAGCTTCGAGGTCTTCCACTGCCACTTTGTTGAACCTGAGAATGTCTCTGACCATCCCGACAAATTTAGGTGAGAGCAGGTTCCGACGTTGCGCAAACAAGGTGTTCAGGTTGTTTCCAGCGTACTCGAGACCGCTAATGTCATCGGAAACAGAGAACCCCATTGAGGTCGGTTGATTTGTGACCCCCAACTCGTCCATGAGTGAAATGAACTCAGGGTATGTCCAGTCGTTGTACACAATAAATCCTGTATCAATCGCGTAATCGCCGCTGGAAACCGCCACTTGCTTGGTGGCCGTATGGCCGCCCACCTTGTCTGCTGCTTCAAAGATAACGACGGGCTCGCCCGCTTGCGCCAAACGATAGGCGCATCCAAGACCTGAAATTCCTGTACCAATAATGGCTGTGGCCATTTTTTTGCCTCAAAACCGCGTCGATACCGCATTCCGCATAATTAATGGAATTATGGTAAATATGTAAGCTTTAATATACACATTAAGGTGTCAAGTTTATTAGATTTGTGTATTCTTTGGAGAGATACGCTTAAAGGAGAGTGCTGGATGGTAGACAAGCAGGGAGAAGGCGCACGCGGACAACCCGCGACCTCTGCTTGGTCGGTTCCCGAGGGGCGCCGAACAGATGAGTGGAGCCAATGCGTTGTCAGAATCGCAGAACATCGCGATCGCGCCGCATTTGCGAAGTTTTTTTCGCACTTTGCTCCTCTTATCAAGGCTTTTGCACTTTCGGGCTCCTCGCTATCTGCGGCGCACGCCGATGAGCTGGTTCAAGAAGTGATGCTTAAGGTATGGCAGAAAGCTGCTGGCTTTAATCCTGAAAAAGCTGCTGCTAGCACCTGGGTTTACACCATTGCTAGAAACTGTCGGACCGATATGTTCCGACGACTCCAGAAGTTTGATACGCAGCTCGAGGCCGAGGACGTCGGTTTTGAGCTCGAGGGCGATGAGCCTACAATGGCTCTTCATGCATCGCGAGGCGCTGTTCGTGTGCGAGAGCTGATGAGTGACCTCCCGCAGGATCAAGCGCAGATTCTTGCGAAGGTTTATATGGAAGGTAAGTCGCATTCTGAGACAGCTGCAGAGTTAGATCTGCCGCTTGGTACTGTAAAGTCTCGCGTGCGCTTGGCTATTCAAAAATTACAGGTATTTATGGACGCGGGCTCGGAGGCGTGATCCGCACAGGCAAAAATATGGGTATTAGTTTGCATAAGCGGTAAAAAAGTTTGCTAGGGCTGAACCGGCGGATACAGTCGGTCGTACCGCAGACGAATCATATGCATTTGACTGATAGGAAGGGCAGGGTTAAAACATCGTCATGGTTAATCATCATCCGGATACAAATACACTACTCGAGTTTGCAGCGAGCTCATTGCCCGCTGCACAAAGTGTTGTTGTTTCTACGCACCTTCAGTTTTGCTCTGAATGTCGCCAACGGCTTGCACAATTAGAGAGCCTGGGTGCAACGATGTTTGAGGATGCTGAACCCATTGATATCAAACCCAGCCTTTTCGACAGCGTTCTTGCTCGACTCGATGAGGTACAGGAAGACCTTGCGGCCAACGATGCGAACGCGTCGACGATGTCCTGGACAGTAAAGCAGATTCGCAAGGGAAACCTCGACGACCTCCCGTGGAAGAAGGTAACCCGATCACTGCGCATTGCCGATTTGGGTGATATTGACGGCGCGGCGGAGTTTTCGCTCTACCACATCGCTGAGGGTGGCCGTATTCCTCAGCACAATCACTCCGGGACCGAGATGACATTGGTTCTGCAGGGTGGGTTTAGCGACGAAAGCGGCTCGTATCATGCCGGTGATTTCATCACCCGTGAAGCGGGCGACACTCATGCGCCGACGGCACTCCCCGGTGGCGACTGCATTTGTCTGGCGGTTCTCGAATCACCGTTACGATTCACTCGCTGGCACCATCGCTGGTTGAGTCCACTGTTGCAGCTACGAGCGGGCTAGTCTTTTCCAAGCCAATTGTTTCTGCACCGGTCGGGAGCGCAGGCCTCGAGTAACCATTCGATAACGCTCAGAAATTTATTTGGACTATTCGCGATATTGCGGATTTTTGTATCGATGAAGCGGACTCAATGAGATCCTCTTACATCCAATAGACGTACAACCCCCAAACTTTAAAAAGCGAGCATCTTCCATGCGTATTGTTATTCCTCGCGAGTCGGTTGCAGGCGAGCGACGCACCTCCGCGACTCCTGAAACTGTAAAGAAAATGATCCGTCTCGGCGCCGAAGTGGCTATCGAGTCTGGCGCTGGTGCAGCGGTGGGCCTTGATGACAGCATTTATCTAGAGCTTGGCGCAGAGATCCTCACGGATCGTGCCGCCTTGCTTGGCTCTGCCGACATGGTTCTGAGGCTTCGTAAACCCGGACCGGGCGAGATCAGCATGATGAAGTCCGGTTGTATCCATGTGTCTTATTTAGATCCGTTCAATGAGCGCGACTTAATCAAAACACTGGCTGACAAGGGCATTACTGCCATCAGCATGGAAATGATTCCGCGCTCCACGCGAAGTCAGAAGATGGATGCGTTGAGTTCTCAAGCGAACCTGGCCGGCTACGTTGCCGTTATGTTGGCAGCAGCGCAGCTTCCACGCATTTTCCCAATGCTTATGACGCCGGCGGGTACGCTTAAGCCAGCTAAGGTATTCATCATAGGTGCTGGCGTTGCCGGCCTTCAGGCAATTGCTACCGCAAAACGCCTCGGTGCTCGAGTCACTGCATTTGATACGCGCCCTGTCGTTGCAGAACAGGTTCAGTCGTTGGGCGGTAAGTTTTTGGAAATCGATCTTGGAGACACCGGTCAGACGTCTGACGGCTACGCGAAAGAATTGACTCCTGAGCAGGTGGAGATTCAGCGCCAGGCTCAGAAAGATGTGATCGCTGACTCTGATGTCGTAATTACCACGGCGCAAGTGTTTGGCCGCAAGCCGCCTGTTCTCGTCACCAAGGACATGGTTGAGGGCATGGCGCCAGGGTCGGTGATTGTCGATATGGCCGCGGAGACCGGCGGTAATGTTGAGGGATCAGTTCCTGATGAGACCGTTGTCGTTGATGGTGTGACAATCGTCGGCACCGCGAATCTTGCGAACGAGGTCGCCAGGGACGCATCTCAGATGTATGCCAGCAACCTGTTTAACTTGGTTGAGGACACTTGGGATACGGAAGCGAAGACATTTGTTCTCGATATGGAGAACGATATTTTACCGGGCTGTGTCATTACGCACGGTGGAGCGGTGGTTCACCCCACTATTAAAAACCTAATGGAAGGGGAAGGCTAAGATGGATGTCTCATATCTTTTATTCATTTTGATGCTCTCAGTTTTTCTGGGCTTTGAGCTGATCAATAAGGTGCCTGCGACGCTGCACACGCCATTAATGTCAGGTGCGAACGCAATCTCGGGAATTACGGTCGTGGGTGCGATTGCATTGGCAGGAACTGGCAATACCGACATGGCTCAGTGGTTAGGTGCTGGTGCGGTAGCACTTGCAAGTATCAACGTTGTTGGCGGTTACATGGTGACCGACCGCATGCTTGGCTTCTTCAAAAAGAAGGAGGGCTAAGACATGGATCTCGAACTGATTATTCAACTGGGTTATGTCGTTGCTGCAGGCCTCTTTATTTTTGGCCTCAAAATGCTGGGGTCTCCCGATACAGCGCGTAGAGGTAATGGCATATCCGCGATTGGTATGCTGGTGGCGATTGTTGCAGCACTGCTCGATCAGGGCATTGTACAATACGAATACATTGTAGGCGGCATGATTGCGGGTGGCCTAATTGGCGCGTTCGCAGCGCGCACGGTTGCCATGACCTCGATGCCTGAGATGGTGGCCTTGTTCAACGGCGTTGGTGGTGCGGCATCTGGTCTTGTAGGTGTAGCGGCGCTTTCGATCGCAGACGGCAGCTTTACCTACATCACCATTATTCTCTCCATCCTGATTGGTGGTGTGACCTTCACTGGCTCACTGGTTGCCTACGGCAAGCTGTCTGAGACCATTGGTAGTGGCGCCGTGACCTTCGGTGGGCAGAAATTCGTTAACGGTTTGATTGTTATCGGTATCTTGGCGAGTGCCGTAATGTTCGTCATGGATCCAACCAATACTAATATGCTCTACACAGTGGTCGGTCTGTCACTCCTCTTTGGCATCATGGTGGTGATTCCAATTGGCGGTGCGGACATGCCTGTAGTGATCTCGTTGCTGAACTCATACTCTGGTCTAGCGGCCTGTGCGGCTGGTTTTGCCGTCGACAATAACGTGCTGATTGTTGCCGGTTCGCTAGTTGGCGCGTCAGGAATTATCTTGACCCAGATCATGTGTAAGGCGATGAACCGCTCATTGAGCAACGTTTTGTTCTCAGGCTTTGCCAGCGTCTCCACGACGGTTACAGAGGTTGAGGGCGAGATTAAGCCTATCTCGGTAGAGGATGCTTACTACGTGCTCGAGGCAGCGACTAACGTAGCTATTATTCCTGGATACGGCATGGCGGTCGCTCAGGCGCAACACGTGGTGAAGGAGCTCATGGAGCTGCTTGAAGCTAATGGTTGTGAGGTGAATTACGGTATTCACCCGGTGGCAGGTCGAATGCCTGGTCACATGAACGTGCTTCTGGCCGAGGCAGACGTACCGTACGACCAGTTGCTGGAGATGGACGATATCAACCCGCGCATGGAAAGCGTCGATGTCGCGATCGTCATTGGTGCCAATGACGTCGTGAACCCCGCTGCTCGCGAAGTCGAGTCGTCCCCTATCTACGGAATGCCGGTAATCAATGTTGCTGATGCACGGACTGTTTTTGTACTGAAGCGATCTATGGCCTCTGGCTTTGCGGGAATCGAAAACCCGCTCTTTTACAAAGACAACACACGTATGCTCTTTGGCGATGCGAAAGAGTCTATTGGTGGCCTGGTTAGAGAGTTTTCTTAATCGCTGGATCGTTAGTGAACTTATGGGAAGGCGCCAAAATAAGGCGCCTTTTTTTGCCCGTTATTTGGGTAATAACTGCGCGACACGTTTTTGTTTGCAATGAGCGCTTTCGCCGGAGTAGCGTTTGAGCTGAGGCTCGAAAGATAAATAAAAAACGGAAAGCCACGCTATGACCATTAAACGCATCCTGGGAATGAGTGCCCTATTGCTGCTCGTTGTCGTTGTTTATCTCTTTTTTGATATCTCCCAAAGGCTAGAAAAGGCACAGAGCGAGGATCCGCTTGTGTGGGCCTCGGATATTAAAACGTTTGCGGAGCGAGGTCGCGGCGAGCCCGAGTCTCTTTTGTTTGTAGGAAGTTCCAGCATTCGATTCTGGGGTGAGCTCGCCGAGGACATGACGCCTGTACCCGTTATAAACCGCGGATTCGGAGGCTCTAAAATAGGTGATGTTGTGCACTACGCCGAAACCTTATTTCAGGCAGATAACCCCCGCGCAATAGTCATTTTCGTCGGCACCAATGACATGACGCCTCAGCAGACCAAGTCTGTCGATACGATGACCGCCAGGTTTGCAGCCATGATGTCGGCTTTGAGGGAACAGCATCCGGATGTGCCTGTTTACTATATTGCGATCACGCCATCACCGTTGCGCTGGGCTATCTGGAATGAAGCTGTTGCAGTTAACGAGGCGATTCAGATGAGTATTTCGCAGATGCCAAATACGCACCTCATCGATACGGGTGAAGCCTTGATGAGCGACGGTGAGCCCAACCCCAATAACTATATTTTTGATAGGCTGCACCTCAGCGCCAAAGGCTATGATATATGGGCTGAGATTATCCGGTCGCGGCTGTTTAGTGATCTGGATTTGCCCTAGGCGGCAGGCGATGTTATCTGCGCTTCCTCTGCCGGCGCCTCTTTGAATTGCATACTGGCAAGGCGCTGATAAAGATCGCAGCGCGTCAACAGCTCAGAATGCGTACCCACGTCGACGACGGAGCCTGAGTCGATCACCGCGATAACGTCCGCGTTAATAATGGTGGACAGCCGGTGCGCAATGATGATGGTCGTTCTACCTTTAGTGAGCTTACCAAGAGCCAGTTGCACGTAGTACTCGCTCTCTGTGTCCAGCGCGCTGGTGGCTTCATCCAGTAAGAGGACTTCAGGGTTCTTTAAAATAGCGCGGGCAAGGGCGATCCGCTGACGTTGCCCGCCAGACAATTGGACGCCTTGTGCACCTATTTCGCTTTGATAACCCTGCGGCAATCGCTCGATGAACTCTTGAGCATAGGCTGCCTTTGCGGCTGCTTCGATGTCAGCCTGGCTGGCGTCAGGATTGCCGTAAGCGATGTTGTAGGCGATATCACCCGAGAAAAGGATAGGCGCCTGAGGTACCAGTGCTGCCTTGCTTCGCCAGTCCCGTAATGGGAAATCGGCAAGTGCGATGCCCCCGTAGGTCAGAGCGCCCTCGCTGGGGTCATGGAAGCGTTGTAACAACTCAAAGAGCGTTGATTTACCAGCGCCCGAGGGGCCAACGAGTGCCAGGGTTTTTCCCGGGGTAATCGTTAAATTGAAGTCAGAGAGTGCAGGATTTTCTGGTCTTGCGGGATAGGTAAAGCCGAGACCCTTAGCAACCAACGCCTGACCATACGGGATAGGAGACGAGCCATGATCAGCAATATCGCTCTCCTGATGTAGAAGTTCCACAAGTCGCTCGGCGGCACCAGCCGCGCGCTGTAAGTCACCCCATACCTCCGATAATGTGGCAAAGGCGGTACCCAGCATGACGGCGTAGAAGACAAAGGCGCCAAGGTCGCCGCCACTCATCCTGCCCGCGATAACATCTTGTCCGCCCGTCCACATCATCCCCACCATACCCCCGAGGAAAAGAAAGATGGCGCAGGCCATCAGCCAAGCACGTTGCTGGATCCGTTTTTTGGCGATGTCGAAAGCGTGACTGACCTCCTGCTCGAACACCTCGCGCTCCATTGTTTCTCGCTGGAAGCTCTGAACAATCTTGATGGACTGAAGTACCTCACCAGCCCGATTACCCACACTCGCAATACTGGCTTGGCTTTTGTTAGACAGGCTCCTTACCCGCCGACCCAAATAGAGCACAGGAAGCAAGGTGAGTGGTACACCGATCAACATGATGAGCGTCAGCTTTATATTGGTCAGCGACATTAATATTAATGCGCCAACCAGTGTCAGAGCGTTGCGTGCCGCAAGACTGACTGATGAGCCAATCAGAGTCTGCAATAGTGTGGTGTCTGTCGTTATCCGCGACATGATCTCGCCCGCGTGGTTCTTCTCGTAAAACCCCGGGTGGACCGTGAGCAGGTTGTTGAAGACATCACGGCGTAGATCTGCACTCACGCGTTCACCAAGCCAGGACACCATGTAGAACCGGATGAAGGATCCGCCGGCCATGGCAAAGCCAACGCCCACCATAAAGAGAGCGGCCCGGCGTAAACCTTCCTCACTTTCATTGGTAAATCCCTGATCAATCAGAATTTGAATGCCATAACCCAGTGACAGTTGGGTCATGGCAGTAAATACGAGAGCGGCACTTGCAATAATCAAGCGGCTTTTATGAGGCCAAAGGAAGCCCAGTAGCTCTCGT
>Ga0163109_10003745_pt1 | contig 11620 bp, 19 predicted proteins | sample CRUFie1St13metaG_FD_108704 | JGI IMG/M metagenome (GOLD analysis project Ga0163109, IMG submission 108704) | Marine microbial communities from the Costa Rica Dome - CRUD Field 142mm St13 metaG | ecosystem: Environmental > Aquatic > Marine > Oceanic > Photic zone | place: Costa Rica: the Eastern... | reverse complement strand
AAGAGATAAATTTTTTGATCCTGCTAAAGAATTTATCCCTCAAAAATTAGACAAAATTAATTTAATTAAGGCAAGAAAAAGTCCGCCTGTTTATTGGATTTACGAAAATAACAAAATCAAAAGGTTCTATTTTAATTCTCTAGACAGAAAAGTTAAAACTCTTATTTGAAATGAAAAAACATATATCCCATAAAAATAATTTAAAAAACATGAATTTAATTATTAATTCTGATACTTATAAATTGGCTCACGAAGATATTGATTTACTCAGCAGAAATGAAATGCGTGGAGTTAGAATGCTTCTTGAAATTACTAAACCAGATTTAATTCTTGAAGAACATAAAATATTTTCAACCATAATTATTTTTGGAGGCTCAAGCATTACAGAAGAATCAAATACAAAAAAAAGAATTAAAAACAAAGAAGAGTTAATTAAAAAAAAGCCTAAATCGATAGCTCTAAAACGGAATTTAAATAGATTAGAGAATTTACTGCTAATGAGTCACTACTATCAATCTGCAAGGGAGTTTTCAAAACTTGCTTCAATTAATAATCAAAATAAAAACTGTAATTCTCATGTGATTGTGACAGGTGGAGGGCCAGGAATTATGGAAGCTGCTAATAGAGGTGCATATGAAGCAAATTGTAAGTCTATAGGATTAAATATAAGTCTCCCAAATGAGCAAATACCAAATGCTTTTATAACTCCTGGTCTTTGTTTTAGATTTAATTATTTTGCATTAAGAAAGATCCACTTTGTTATGCGATCAGCAGCTGCAGTATTTTTCCCAGGAGGTTTTGGAACACTTGATGAATTATTTGAACTTTTGACCCTTTGTCAGACAGGTATGAAAAACAAAATTCCAATAATACTTTTTGGTAGAGACTATTGGAATAAGATAATAAACTTCGAATATCTAGCTGATCTTGGATTAATTGCTGATGAGAACTTAAATCTTTTTAAATATGCAGATTATGCATCAGAAGCATGGGAAATTATCAAATCATCTAAATTAAAATAAATAACTTAATTTAAAAAGTCAGCTCATACAATTACAAGCTGACTAAATGGTAATAATATTAAAAAGATTAAATAATCCCGGGTACTATTTGTCCAGTTGTTATGTACGCTCCAACTAGAGCGATTAGACCGACAAGAGCAAACCTACCATTTAATTTTTCTGCTTTTGTCTTTTGAGGATCAATGTTTCTTTGTTGGTTTTGATTTTCCATTAAAAAATACCTGGGATAAGTTGACCAGTTGTTACGTATGTTCCCACTAAGAGCATAAAAGCCATCATTGCTGGTCTTCCTATGGCTCTATCGAGAATATCTTTGTTTGAGTCCATTTATTAAGAGAAAATATTAATAAAATATTACTAATTGTTAACAAAATCTGAGAGATCGATGTATAAAATGATTCACTGTAACAGAAATGTAGCAATTTCTAGGTTTTAAAAAGTTTTATTTAAAACTAAAAGTTGCATTCCTGAAATAAATAAAAGCAACTCTACTGTTTTTTAAACATTGCTTTTTGATTACTCAACCAAAATAAAAGAAAAATAAAAAATGATAACAATGCTCCTGAGAGAATTGAAATAAAGAAAAATTGCGTCGTTAACTCCGAATCAAAGAAATATAAATACATCTTTATATTTTAATGAATATGTTCTGATTCATTATGATTGTGACCATTGTGACCATGTGCAATTCCTAATTCATGCATTCTTGCATGCTCTTGGATTGTGTCCCTTAATTTATGAGATGAAGGTCCAACTGTTGTATAAATTCCATAACCTATTGAGCCAAAAAGTAAAATTCCAACACTGCCAAAAAGTAAAAATAAAGTTGGATCTTTGATTGTTCCTAACATTTTCTACAAAATAAATTACTCAAGTAAACATAGAGATATTTAAAAGTTTATTCAAGTTCAAAGTTTATATATTAACGAGGAAAAAATCATCCCTAAATATAAATAATTAATGATCAAGATGTAAAAAAAAAATGAATATAAAAACTAATAATCACAGCGATTATATTTTAAAAATATGTATCAAAGTAAGAAATATAACATTTTTAGGTTTTTGAATATTTAAACTCATTGTTAATAAAGAAATTTATATTTTATCTTTGATTTAACTAAATTTACTATGATTTGTATTATTTGATGTTGATTAAAATTAGATCTCTAAACTAGTTTGTATTTAATTCAATGGTATTAGTAAATGGAAGTTTTGCTTTTTGCACTTTTTTTTATTAGCGCACTAATTTTCTTTATTGCAGGCAAAGATGATTTTGGAAGAACTGAGAGTAAATTAAAAATAAATGAAAAAGAAAATTTAAAAGAAGAGGATAAGGTTGTAGAAGAAGAAAAGAAAGAGGATAAGGTTGCAGAAGAAGGAAAGAAAGAGGATAAGGTTGCAGAAGAAGGAAAGAAAGAGGATAAGGTTGCAGAAGGAGGAAAGAAAGAGGATAAGGTTGCAGAAGAAGGAAAGAAAGAAGATAAGATTGCAGAAAATGGGGATATTAAACTGCAAGAGGAACAAAAAAATGAATCATAATTAGAATTAAATTATTTTGAGTTTTTATGATTTATGGTTTTGCTTACTTAGTAATGGTTCTTGCAATAAGTGCGGGTTGGGTTTTACTTGCAGTTTTAAAAAAACCTGATTTTATTGAAAAGCCACTTAAGGAACTGAAAAATAAAATAAGGCCATTTTTAAATCCAAAAGATGATTAATGAAATTTATACTTATTTCATTTTTTTTATTTGGATTAATAATGGCAATTAACCTAACAAATGGTCCGCCTGCATTAGGAGAAATATATTTAGAAAAAAAAATAGCCAATAATCAATTTGCTATTAAATATTGTGATTCTCTAAAGAAAAACCTCTTTAAAGGACTCGAAAATGAAGCAGTCTTGAAATATGAATATTTCTTCTCGTCTATTCCTGACGATTCAATAAAAGATGAAAATAAATTTTTAAAAATTTTCGAATCTGATGTTAAATCAATATGTTCATATGAAGTTTCTGAATCTAATGAAAAAGAATTAAAATCTTTTTTAAAAAATTATTTCAAAACCAAAAGTAGTACTCCAAAAACTAAAGTTGAGGCAACAAAGCCAACCCCAATTAATACAGCAATTATGCCAGTATTAAGATAAACTTTCACTGTAGCTAATTCTTTTCCTTCTTTTTTAACCATAATTTTTACCTAAATAAGCACATCCAAGCTACCAATGAGAACATTAATAAGGCAAGGCTAAAAATACTTTTACTATTAGCTTTACCTTTTTTTTCTGTTGATTTAAAAGGGATTAATGCCATAACAATTCATAAAAATAAAATTATTTCATATTTTTTTATTTTTTAGATAAGTTCGTAACATCAGCAACTCAATATCTATTTCTTTACTACACACTTTAACCTCGACTTATACAAATAGGTTGATTAATAATGTATTTAAGTTAAGAGGAAAGGAACAACTTTCCTTTTTTATGGATAGATATTTAAAAAGTTCAGAGGCATCAAAGTTTTTAGGAATCTCATCATCATCACTTTGGGAACTAAAGAGCACAAAAGTACTAGAAGCCGGCAAGCATTGGATATATGTTACGGGTAAACCAAGAAGTAATGTTCTTTTTAATATCGATAAAATCAGAGAATGGCAGATAAATATGACAAAATATATTGAAAGTCCTGAAGAAATATAAAATCAAAATTTAGAGATAACAACTTATGAGGATTGACAGTAGATCTAAAATAGAAGTCTATCAATTCTTATCTTTTATGAAACTTGAATCGATTTCAGTCGCTGGTAAAAATGCAAATCAATCAGGCGTTGGAAAAAAGTTTTTAATAATCTCTATTTCTATAACATTACTATTAAATCTATCAATTGCTATTTGGTTTTTTATGAATGATATGGGTAGATTTCTAGTCAAATGAAAGCCTTACTAATTCCAGCAATAGTATTTATAGGTATTATTTACGGCTGTGGATTATTTTGGGTAATTTGGCATTTCTAAATGAATCATTTACTACTTACTCCCAAATTCAAAATTTTTTTATCTCTAATTTATAATAATTTTTTTAAAATAAAAAAACTTGATAGTTAGGCATATATCCTGACTAGTTAAAGAAATTTTCAAAAAATAAAAAATATTATCAAGACTTAGTCTTGACTTTTTTAGTTTAGAAAATTCTTTTAAGATAAAAAAAACCTTTTGTTTATTATAATTTTGTACATTTTTTTAGCTGAAATTAGTAACCCCATACAATGCTTTTTAATTTCTGAAGAAGTCCCAAGTATTTCGATAATTTTAAATGAACGGAGATCAGATTCATTAAAAGGATCCATCTCATCTAAAAATAATCTTAAAGGTAATTTTTATACTCATAGACCGAGTAGAGATAAGCCTTCAAGCTGGAGTTTTGAAAACGGCGAAACCAAATTAAATGGTGAAGCAATACTTCTTAAGGATGGAAAAATATGGCACCCGTATCAAACAAAAATTAAATCACATGAAGTAAATATGGTTTTATTTTCAGGTCTATCCTCAAAACTATCAAGAATTACTAATAACCCAAATTTATTAAGGGCTACCTCTGGTTTTTTTAAAATTGGGAGTGGATGTTATGGAGGCAGAATAAATAAAGTTTAACTTTTCTCAACTTTTAGAAGTTTTTATTGCAATAAATTCATTGATTACTTTGAAAAATATAAAATTTATCTTTTAAAGGTTCATATTTTATTCCTACCTTAAAAATAAATCTTATAGGTTATGTTAAATTTTTGAACTTATAAAATGTTTGAAGCTCTTGTTTATTTGTTGATTGGGAAAAAGCATTATTGTCAAGGTAATTTTTAAAATGAAATCATCTGAAGAAATAATTTTAATTACTTTAGCAATGCTTATTGTAATCTTTGCAGGAACATTAGCATTAAGGCTTGGGATAAGTTTAAAGGATTAATTTTGATAAATTTCAAATCAATATTTCCCATTATTATTGGATTGTCATTTTGGATATATGGAAACATCCTATTAATAAAGAAAATTCAAAATAAAAATCCTGTAATAAAAAAATCAAATGCATCATTTGAGGTTTCCATGGATCAAGATTTAAAAGATAAAGATAAAAATAAATATAAGAAAAAAGAACTTATAAATGAAGTTAAATATAAGGAGAGTTTTCACTTAAATTCTCTTATCACAAAAAATATCTCACTTTTTACAAAAAATCCAAATTATAAAATGTTAACCTGGCTTATTGTCCAGCTAACCATATTTTCCTTATTTGTCCTTTCAGTAAATATATTTAAAAATAATCTGATACCATACTTTAATAATTAACTTTTGAAAATTTATATCATCTGAACTATTTAAATATTGATTCAAAGAAAATATTTTAAATAGACTTTTCTATGATCCAACGATATCTACCACTTCTATCATTTACCCTATAACAAATACCTATTAAATCTCCATTTTTTCTTCTCAAAGAACACTCTATACCATCTTGTGTTTTATAAAAACTTGATGAATTAGGACAAACATCTTCACCTTCTTGATTCATTTTTTTAGTAATCATTGTCCACACTTCCTTTAAATAAATCTCATCAAACTTATCATTTTGCATTTAAATTCTTTATATTGATAATAAATCCTTTATGAATTTTTAGAGATTAATTTTTACTAAGGTCTATTACATAACCCACATCATCCAATTACACAATTTACCCATAAAATAAAATATAAATTTAACTCTAATAAATCCAATTTAAAATTTATAAATAGATAATTTCATCGTAATCAACTTATCCAAAGTTAATTAAATAAGATTGATTAATAAATAATAAATATTTTGTTTTTATTGTTTTCAATTTTATTGATTAATTCATCTAACCATTCTGTATTATTTTGATCTTGTCTTTTATGGTTCTGACTTTTTTGACTACTCATAAGTTTTGCTATTTATATAGTTCATTTAATATATCTACCGTAATTACAGGAATCAATAAGCAATAATACTAAATCGATTAATAAGACAATTATTAGTAGCATTTCCTACAGTGCTAATAATTACAAACTTACAAAGAAAATCCAAATCTTCTCAATTAAGTATTTTCTACGATGTTTTTATTTGATATTCTGATTTGAATTAGGAAAGACTATAGATTTTCCTATGGAAAAATCATTTCTAAATTTCATTTATTGGATCTTGGTAAAGTCAGCTGAAAGTTATTATGGCGATTCATTAAAAACAGAAATACCATACACACCTTATTTTTAGATTTGCTGAATCTTTACTTTTAATTGAAATATTTACTCAGTTTTCAAATAAAAATAAAGGTAGAACATTTTTCATTGCCGTTCATTTAGCTCCTCCTCACCCACTCAGGAGATCCACTAAACCAATCTGCTAAATCATCATTTTGGGGATCAAAATGATTTTCAGTTTCTAAACCATCAAGTCCAAGGTTCTGGATAAGTCCATTGATACCGTCTGAATGTTGTTTTCCATATCTCCTCAGGCTGTTAGCTTTTTTAAGCCAAGTCCAAATAGTAGAGTTATGTTTTGAAAACTTTTCTACATAAATTCTTTCCTCCAGTGAAACAGATTCACCTAGTGAAATCCTTTTAACAATATCCTTAATTTTTAAACGAGTTTTGTTTGGTAAAAACATATCCATAAAAGAAGTTAATGTTTTATACAAGTTTTTTTTATGGATGTCTTGTCAATATTTATTTCAAGAAAAAGTATGTTTTAGGTGGTTTTCAAGGGCAAAAATGAGCATTTAAAGATAGGCATAATAAATTGGTAATGATTACTACATTAGTTGATTTGCATAACTTATATATGAACAACTCCAGTATAAGATTCTCTATCTAATTTAAGATTTAATTCATAAAAGAATACTTAAACGTGGAATTTAAAATAAATCTAAATTAGAAGAGGACTATTTTTTATTTATAACTATTAATACAGTTTAAATATTGTTCTTCCAGTTGTTTAACAAATAGTTTTTGATTAAAGAATTCGCCACACTTTTTTTGTTTTCTTATTTGACTTTTAATTACCGATAGCTTATCCAAATTTTTAGTATAGAAAATCACTTTTTCAATGTATTCATCTGAAGATTTAGCAATCAGTTCAGGTAAGCCTAAAGAATTCGCAATACTTAATCCAACTCTTGAGGCGAAGCTTTCTCCAGCAAAGGTTATAAAAGGAAGTTCAGACCATATACACTCTAAAATCGTAGTATGACCGTTATAGTGAAACGTATCTAAAAAAAGATCTGCTTGTGAATATCTTGAAACATGTTCACTATAAAGATCAAGTTTTTCTGCAAATAAGATTCTTTTTATATCAATACTATTAGATTGAAAAAAAGATACTAAATTATTTTTTGCAATTTGATTTGAAATACTGAGCCACAAATATGTATTATCTGTTTGCCTTAGAATGCTCATCCAACTATCAATAACTTCTTCCGATAATTTTTCTGTTCTATGAAATGCGGCGAGCAAAAAAGATTTTGGCGGTAAATCAAATTTTTTATATTCAGTTTTTTTATTTTTATATGGATATTGAATTGAATTAATAAAAGCATTAGGCATATAAAGAATTTTTTCTGAATAAAACTTCATATTTTTTTTTGAAATAACAAATTTATCAGCTATTAAGAAATCCATATTTGATAAGCCTGTAGTGCCTGGAAATCCTAAATAATTTATTTGTATAGGTGCAATCCTGTTATTAAAAAGTTCCATTTTATTTCTCTTTGTATAGCCCATTAGATCAACTGCTATATCTAATTCATCTGATCTAATTATTTTTATCATTTCTTGCAAGGACAAAGATGCAATATTTTTAAAAGATTTAAAGTATTTTTTTACTTTTTTAGTCATTTCATCCTCACCAGGATGAAGGTTATAAGCAAATATTTCAAAACTAGTATTATCGTGATTCTTAAAAATAGATTCCATTATTTTTAAAACCGGATGATCATTAAAATTTGCTGATAAGTAACCAACTCTGATTTTTTTATTTTTTTTTATTTTGATTTTATTGATATTTTTTCTAATACCAAAAATTTTTTTTGAATAGTATAAAGCTCTCAAATATTGTTTTTTGGGAGAACTATCCAAGTAAAAAAATGTCATCAATCTTCCAATATCAGAATTATTTTTCAATCCAATATTCTTTATGAGATTTCTATAATTTTTTAAAGATTTCATATCAAAAGTTTCTAAATAAATATTTATCAGTCCTATTTTCGATTTAGTATGATTTTTATCTAAGGAAAGTGCTTTGAGAAAATATTTCTTAGCATCATCAAAATTCTTAGTTTCAAAAAAAATATTTGCGATATTATAAAAAGTTGATGGATAATCATTTTTAATTTCTAATGCTTTTTTGTAGTTTTTTAATGCGTCTTCATTTTTTCCTAAATCTGCAAATATATTTCCAATATTTATATAGACACCAAATAAATTTGGGGTATATTTTACTGCCATCTGCAAGTAATTTAATGCATTATTAATTTGGCCAACTCTTTTATAATAATTACCTAATTCAGCGTATGCTTCTCCATAATCTTTTTTAAATTTAACAGCCTCTTTTAAATAAAAAAGATATTCAACATTCTTTCCAAGACTTGCTGATATTCCAGCTAACCAATGTAAGGTGGAATGATCAAATTTAGATTTAGAAATTAATTCCTTAAAAATCCTTTCTGATTCAATAAATTTTCCAACCCTTATCAAATAAATCCCCTTTTTTGTTTTCGATACAAATTCATTATCATTTAATAATTTATTCTCAATCTTATTAAATTTATTTTTATGGGATTCCATGATTCATTTTAAATAATATTATTAAGTCTTTAATAATTAAAGTATATAAATGATAGCCAACTACCTTTAATAATATTTACAATGAATAATTAATTTATATTTGTATCTCTTTTAATATAAAAGCTAAAATTAGAACATATCAAATTCCAAATACTTTTGAGAATTCTAAACAAATTAGATTCTTATGCTCTTAACAATTCATCATGCTTGTTGCACAGGTGGTTCGATCATTTCACAAATTTTAGCTTCGGCAACAAATTCGATTTTGATATCTGAAATCAATCCTTACAAACCAATAAGAGATAAAAGAATTAAACCATTTTTTGATCCTACTTCAATCCTATGGCATCTAGTTTATAACTCTAAAGAAATTTCCCATACACATAAATTAAAATATTTTTTTTGTCAACTTGATATATCTATTGAACATGCAAAAGGATTAAAAAAAAACTTGCTCTTAAGAGACCATACTCATTCTACTTTCAATTTTTCTGATAAAGATATTTTTTTTATGAATAAAAAATTAGGTTCATCATTCTTAGAAACACTAAGATATTTTTATGAGTTAAAAAGTAAGGATTTTGAATTTAATCTAATTAAGCCAATTATTAGTGTAAGACATCCTTTAGATTCTTTTATTGCTGCGAAAAAAAAAGGTTGGCTATCTCCTTATTGTGGAGGAGAAATAAATTTAGATAATTATTGTAAAGGGCTTATAAAATTTCAAAAATATATGGAGGCAGCAAAATCTGCCAAAGTAATTAGATATGAAGATATATGCATTAACCTTAGTGATTGTCTAAAAAGAACATTCTTGAATTTAAATATAAATTATAAAATTCCATCTTTAGATGAAATTAATCTGATAAAAGTCACTGGTAAATCAGGAAGAAGGACGGAAAATATTTCACTTAGGGAAAGATTAATTGAAGATGTAAATAACGAATTAAAAAATCAAATAAAGACTTCAAACTACTATCAAAAATATTGTCAATTAAATAAATATAATCCCAATTATCAAGCCCACCCAATTATTTAGTCAATTAAAAGTTAATTCTTACTTATGTTCACATCTTTATGATTCTCTTCAAAAATCTAAATTAAGCATTACTTTCGTAAAAAGTATTAAAGATTTGATTAATATTGGTTAAATCAATGTTAATGATTCGCGCAAATTATTAGAGACGTATTAATTAATGTGGCACTATTCTTGTGATTGATTCGACCAAGGTTGACAAATTAGATCTTTACAAATCCTGGTCTGAAATACCAAGGCTAATTAACTTCTCTAACCTCTCCAGAAGGAAAGTTAAGTATTGAGAAATTTAACTTTCAGGATTAATTTTGAACTATCTTAAAAATAAAGTCGTTTGTAAAGCATAAAGAAGTGAGAAATCACTTTTAATACCAAAAATAATTTCTAAGAAAATTTTTAATCTGATTATTAAATAGGTCTCCTTTCTCTCTTCACCAATAAAAAATAACTGTAACAAGGTCTTTTTTATATCTTAAATTTTATAGATGAAATCAGATAAAAAGAGGGGTAATTAGCCCCTTTTTTTTTATCTTGCTATACAAATAATAAGTGATTTTTTAACTTATCCTGTTTTACTAAAATATTTTGGAATTAACTGAGCTAATCAAAGATTACATAGCCACAGAATTATTATCAAGTATTGAACTTGATTTTCTTGAAGGAGAATTATGGGAAACTACTCAACATATTGCTGAAATAAATACAGTTTTTAAAGCCCCAAAAAGAATATGTGAGAAATTAGACCTAGATGAAAAATCTTGTTGGCAACAATGTTGTGCAGCTGTACTTGACTCCTCAAGACCTTTAAAGAACGGACAAAAAAGAGTTGATGATTTTAAAAAATTAATTACACAATATGAAATTAACTACATATAAAAACGGAAAAATCAATGAAACATTTGCTTGTTGTATTAATCCTTTTTTTTATACCTTTAGGAGCTTTTGCTGATGAAAGGCAAAGACAAACTGAGTATGAAGCTATAAATCTTGTTATTAAACAATACGGAAAAGGCTTAGAAAACAGATTAAAAGGAACTGAATTAAATCCCAATTATCGAAGTTGGTATGAGAATGATTGTTTTGTAAGTGTTGCTGCAGGTACATACCAAGAAAATAATTGGTTTTCAATGGAATGGTTTAGCGTTAATGTCTGTTCCGATTCCGCTGAAATAATGGAAAGTGAATGAAGAGAATAAAACGTATATTAGTTTTGCAGCATTTAGAAATAGAAGGACCTGGGCTTTTTAAACAAATTGCTAAAGAAAAAGATTTAAAAATTGAAATTATTCGTTTGGATAAAAAAGATAATCTTCCTCAAACAAAAGAAGATGATCTAATTTTAATTATGGGTGGACCTATGGGCGTCAAAGATATGACAGGCGACAAATACTCATGGCTTAAATTAGAGAGAGATTTTATAAGAAGAGAATTAGAGAAAAAGAGACCTATAATCGGAATCTGCTTAGGTGCTCAGTTGCTTGCGAGTGCTGCTGGAGGAGATGTTGAAACTTTAAAATATGGATACCCTCCAAAAGAATTACCAGAAATTGGATGGTCTCAAATTTTTATTGACAAATCAAATAGTGAATTTAAAGCACTTTTTGAAGAACCTTTTTATGTACTGCATTGGCATGGAGATAGGATTTTATTACCTAATAAAGCAGTACTCATTGCTAGCAGTGCGCGTTGTAAGGAACAGTTTTTTAGGATTGGTGATTT
>Ga0163109_10003742_pt1 | contig 11624 bp, 4 predicted proteins | sample CRUFie1St13metaG_FD_108704 | JGI IMG/M metagenome (GOLD analysis project Ga0163109, IMG submission 108704) | Marine microbial communities from the Costa Rica Dome - CRUD Field 142mm St13 metaG | ecosystem: Environmental > Aquatic > Marine > Oceanic > Photic zone | place: Costa Rica: the Eastern... | reverse complement strand
AAGTTTTCCAACGCTTCCAGCTTCAAAGTCCGATATTGCTATCTTTGTAGATGGTAAAGAAATAAATGTAGCTAATTATAATTATCCAAAATCAGGTAGTAATAATATTGTAGAATTTATAGGCAATACAAATAATACTAATGTTTTAGAGTCTAACCCTTTAGGGGCTCCAAAAACAGGGTTAGTTATAAATGTAAAAGAAATTACTAAAGCTGAAAGATTTGGTAGTTATAGATATATATCTTTAAAAGATATAGTTAATAATTATATTATGGCTTATGTTGGTGATGGTAAGTTAATATATAATTGTAAAAGAACAGATGTTTTATTTCATGCTAAAAGAGGTATTCAGGAATTTAGCTACGATATATCAAGAACAGAAAAAATACAAGAAATTGAATTAGGCCCAAGTTTATCAATTCCTATGCCTCAAGATTATATTCATTATGTAAGATTATCTTTTGTAGATGAAGCTGGTATAGAAAATATAATATATCCTGCTAGGTTTACTTCAAGACCCTCAGAATCTATATTACAAGACGACGACTACAATTATATTTTTGGTTCTGATGGTAAGGTATTAACTGGTACGCCAGTAACAAATACAAGATTTGATGAATTTGATATTAAAAAAATAAGTGGTGCACCTAGAGATTTAGAAACAAACTACGACGCTGACGATGCTATAGAACGAGCTCTATCAGCCGGTGGAAGATATGGTCTTGAGCCAGAAACTACACAAGAAAATGGAGTTTTTATTATTGATGAAGCAAATGGAAAAATAAGTTTTTCAAGTGATTTATCAAATAAAATAATTACATTAAAATACGTTTCGGACGGCTTAGGAACTGATGATGAAATGCAAGTTCATAAGTATGCTGAGGATGCAATATATAAATATATAACACATGCTATAGCTTCTTCAAAAGCTAATTATCCAGAATTTATTATAAATAGGTTTAGAAAAGAAAGAAGAGCGGCAATGAGGAATGCTAAATTAAGATTATCAAGTTTAAAAATAGGTGAACTTACTCAAGTTATGAGAGGTAAGTCTAAAACAATAAAATAGTATATGCCAGAAATTAAGAATAATTTCATACGAGGTAAAATGAATAAAGACCTCGATGACAGATTGTTGCCTAACGGAGAATATAGAGATGGTCAAAATATAAAAATAGCTAAATCTGACGATTCAGATATGGGAGCTGTTCAAAATATTAAAGGTAATGATTATGCTTATGCTTCTGCAATTAGCGATACATTAACATTATGTGATACTATCGGTTATTATAAAAATGATTTAACAAAAGAAATATTTTGGTTTGTAACAAATTTCACAGGAACTGAAAGTGATGAATCAAATCAACAAACATATGCTTCAACAAATTTACCATTATCACAATCAGGTGGGGCTACAGTTGCTACTATATGTAGAATATATTATTTTAAAATAGGGCAAAGCCAACCTCAAATATTGATTGATAGTTTTAGATTAAATTTTTCAAAAAAACATCCTATATTACATATAAATTTAATTGATGATTTATTATTTTGGACAGATAATTATAATCAACCGAGAAGAATAAATTTAAAAACAGCATTAACAACAACATTTTATTCAATGGCCGACAACTTAGGTTATTTAGAAGATAAAATTAGTGTTGCACAATTTGCTCCATATTCTGCTCCTAGTGTAGCAATGGATAAGATAAGTTCGGCTACGATAAAAAGTTTACATATTGAAAATAAGTTTGTAAAATTTGCATATAGATTTCAATATAGAAATAAAGAATATTCTTTAATATCTCCTTTTACTCAAACTTGTTTTATGCCTGGTAAAGATAAACCAATAAATATAGGTGCATTTTCATCAGGGCAAGCAGGTTTGTTAACATCAGCGGAAGAAGGAGATGCTTATAAAAACACTACTGTTGAATCTATGCAAAATGCTATTAACAGAGTACATTTGCGAATAGATTTACCTGATAATGGCGATATCCCTAGTCACGCTTCAGCTCTTACAAATGGAGCATGGACGGGAACTTCTCATAATATAGATGGAAAGTTAGGAGCTGGTACTATTGCTAACGGAAATAAAATAGTAACAGAAAGAGGAGATACTTACGAAATATCAGCTACTAATGGGTCAAGCACAGTTACCACTTCCGCGGCTGTGGCGCCAGCACTGCAGGATAATACTAGAGTGTATTTTTTTAATAATCCAGCTGTTTATAGTAATCCATTAGATATTGTAAGAATACAAATATTATATTCTGAAGCGGGTAGCACGGCTATAAAAGTTGTTGAAAATATTGAAATAGATGATAATACATTTACGGGTTATAATAAATTTAGAGCTCAGCCAATTTCAAATGAATCGGCAAAATTAGTTTATATATATGAGCATATATATAATTCAACAAAGCCTGTACAAACATTACCAGAATCAGAAATTATAAGAGTTTCGGATGTTATTCCTGTTAAAGCCAAAACACAAGAGTCAGCGGGTAATAGAATTATATATGGTAATTTTAAACAAAATAGAAAAATAAATATTCCAAAAGATAATTTTTCTGTAACATCAGGTGACCAAATTGCTTTTAATAAAGAATATTTATTATCTTCTGTAAAATCAAACAGAGAATATTCTGTTGGTATAGTTTTACAAGATAGATACGGAAGACAATCAACCGTATTTTTACCAGAAATAAATACTGCTTTTGTTGATCAAAAAACTGGGCAAGTTACAGACGGCGCAAATTCATGGACTAGTTCAACTTTAAAATTAGATTTTACAAAAGCAACAGGTTTAACTTCTGATAATTGGAATGCAGATACAAATCCTTTAGGCTGGTATTCATATAGAGTTGTTGTAAAACAACCACAACAAGAATATTATAATGTCTATAGCCCAACTCTTTTAAGTAATATAAATAATAAGTCTTGGTTAGTTTTGCATGGTGATAATATAAATAAAGTCCCCAGAGATGTTACAGATTTAAATGTTGAAACAGGTACACAAGGTTCACAAACAAGATTATTACCAAGAATATTAAATATAACAGGAACACAAGCACAACAAAACACAACTAGCCATCTTGATGTTATTTCAATAGGTACAGCTATAGAACAAGGATTAAATGATAATTACAATGGTCATGGAGGATCTCCCACTGAAGCGTTGAATGAATTATATAATGCTGAAAAAAATCCTTTACTAGCAGAAATGAAAAATAATCTGGGTATTAATTGGACAGGTGGTGTTAGCGTTGATAAATTAACTGTTTTTGAAACAGAACCAGTAGAGTCTGTTTTAGATATTTATTTTGAAACTTCAACATCAGGTAGAATAGATCATTTAAACTCCGCAATTGCTGATACACTAGCGGCAGATCCAGCTAGTATAACTTTAACATTAAGCAATAGTGTAGTTAATAGCTTTGCTGAATCAGTTGTTTCTGGAACAAAAGTTGCAGATATCAAGTGTTTTAATACTAGCGGTAACCAAATATCATCAGAGTCTTATTCAATAATATCTATAACCGACGGCAATTCAACAAGTAGACCTGGTGCTTTTACTATTGATAATACACAAACGCCTCGTGAATTAAAAACTGGTGAAAATTTTGAATTTACAAATTCTAATACAGATAATTATATTATTAAAATTGAAGTTACCGATAGCTCTGGTAAATCATTAGAAGTTGATAAATCTTTTTCTGTTACAAATAGTAATCCAACAATAAATGTAGGAAGCACAGTTAGTACGCCGCAATCAACAGCTTCAGGAACTAATATTAGAACAATTACAGCAACAAATGGTAGTGCAAAAACTAGCGCTAACACAAATAACTTAACTTTTTCTATTATATCAGGTAATACTTCAAATTTATTTACTATAAATAGTTCAACAGGTGTTTTAAGCACAACATCAACATTTTCAAGCACAGGTTCACATACTTTAGGAATACAAGTAACAGATGTAGGTGGAGCTACTGCATCTTCAAATTTAACAATTAATATTACATCTAATACTTATACTGCTTTTTATAGATCGTTTAACAGTAATAGCGATTTTCAAACAGCTGGAGATGAGCCAACCGGGGTTTTAAATTATTTTGAAAATACTAGCGGCGGAACTTCAGATGCTTTGCCTGAAGTTGGTGATACCATATATACAAATTCAAACGGTACAACTAAATTTACACCTTCAGATGATACACAGTTTTTTTCAATAGCTGGGCCTAATGCTGCCGGTGCACAACAAGCTTTATTTGCGTTTAGGGTACGAGGCGCTTCACACGCTAGTCCAGGTGTAGTATATTCTAAAAGCTTAACAGATAATTAAAATTATGGGACACATATTAGAAGTAAAATTTTTTAATACATTTATTTTAAGATCGGAAACTACAAATACATTATATGTGGAAGAATCTAGAATGAAAGGCGGTTTTAATGAAGATTTTGTAAGTATTGGCCCAAAAGCTCATTTAGTTGATGATACATACGCTGAAACTAGGCGTGAAAATGCTTTAATATATTCTGGTATATATAATTCAAGAACAGATATAAATAGAACAAATGTATTTAGCGGTGGAGAAAAAATTACCAGGGCTGTTGATCCTTCAAATGGAGCAATACAAAAATTGCATGCTGAAGATACTAATTTAAATATATTACAAGAAGACAAAGTTAGCAGAGCTTTAATTGATAAAGACGCGTTATTTACAGCTGAAGGAGGAAGGTTAACAGCTTCAGGCGCGGCTGTTATTGGTCAAATAGTGCCATTTTCTGGTAAATATGGAATACAAAATCCAGAAAGTTTTGCTGTGCATGGCAATAGAAAATATTTTGTAGACAAAGACCGTGGGGTTGTTTTAAGATTAAGCAGCGGTTTAGGCGGCGGCAATGGATTAATTGAGATATCTCAATTTGGTATGAGAAATTATTTTAAAGATAATTTAAATTTAATTGATAATTCTTTTATTTCTTCTGATAAAATTGTAGGAGGTTATGATAATCATTCAGATGAATATATTGTTTCTTTACAAAATTCAAATATAGAAAGTTCTAACGCTGATGAAAGACTAAGAGGCTTTCAAACATTAAATTTTGATGATACTACTAATGGATGGGTAAGCTTTTACACTTATAAGCCAGATTTTATTTTTAGTTTAGATAATAAATTTTATAGCTTAAAAAATAATAATTTATGGGAACATTATAAAAATACAGAATATAATAAATTTTATGACAATGTAATTATAAATAATAAACTAATAGGAGGCGCTTTTACATCAAATATAACTTTTATTGCTAATACCGAACCTTCTACTGTAAAGAATTTTTATACTATAAATTACGAAGGAGACGATAGTTGGAAAATGATTTCATCAAAAACTGATGCAAATATAGAAGCGTTTCCCATATTAGAAAATACTAATTATTCAAGTTCTGATGTTTTAGGCTCTTCATTTGTTGAAAAAGAAAATAAATACTATGCTAATCTAAAAGATAATACTTCTAATACTTTAAAAAATCAGGTTATAGGCGTAAATTCTGCTGGTATTAAAGGGTTTTTCACAACTGTTAAAATGCAAAACGGATCTAATGCTAAAAAAGAACTATTTGCGGTATCTCATATAGTCAGTAAATCAAGTTAATTTTACGTAATAATAATAACATATGGAACAATTATTAGAAATAATATTCGGGGCACCAGAGGGAATGACATTAGGTTTAGGCCCTTTAGCTGCTATTGGAGCTGGTGTTCAATTAATTGGCGGTCTTGTTGGGAGCATGAAAGCAAGAAGACAAGCTAGAGCAATGGAGCGTAAGCAAAGAGAGTTTCAAACACAATTACAATCCCTTGAAAAAAATAGGCAAGCAGTAATAGACCCTTCTGCTGCTGTTCAAGATATGGGGGCTAGCCTCACAAATCCTTTTGCTAATTTACAAGTTGCAACACAAGCTGCGGAAATGAAAGCTGAAGAAGCTGACATATCTTTAGCTAATACATTGGATACATTAAGAGCAACAGGCGCAGGGGCAGCTGGAGCAACAGCATTAGCACAAGCAGCAGCAAAAAGTAAACAAGGCGTTGCAGCTGATATTGAAAAACAAGAAGCAAGAAACGCGCAATTAAGAGCACAAGGTGAACAAAGATTACAACAAATGAGATTACAAGAAACAGCAAGAGTGCAAAGTGCACAGATGAGAGGGGCTATGTTTAAATTTGGTGCTCAAGAAGCTAGAGATGTTGCTAAATTAGATAGACTAGCAGGTTTAGCAGATCAATACGGCGCTCAAGCGGCTGCATCTCAACAACAGGCAAGCTCAATGTTCGGTTCAGCTCTTGGCGCTTTTGGAGGAGCGTTAACTAGCATGGGCATGAGTGGCGCTTTAGGTAATGCTTTTAATCAAATTAAAGCAAACAGATATACTAGTGGAAAAACAACATTAGACGGATTAACTTTTGAGCAACAGAGACAAAAACAAGCTGATTTAACAGCGCTTGCAAATCAAACGATTAATATTCCTACTGGCGGATTAACTACACAATTAAATCAATAAATCATGAGTTATAGAAATCCAAAAATATATGCACCAGATCCTACGGCTTTTGCAAAAAGCTTTCAAGGTAGCTTTATGTCTACTTTAGAAAATTTTGAAGCGGAAAGAGAAAAGAAAAGACAGCAGCAAGAAAAAGATGATTTAGTTGAAGCAGAATTAATTAAATATCAAAACATAGGTGATTTAGAAGGTGTAAGTGAAAGTGTAAATTCAGCATTGCAACAATCAATTAATAATTTAGTTGATTCAAAAAGTTTTGTTGAAATGTCTGCTGTTGATAGACAAAAAGAATTAAATAATATTCAAAATATAAAAGCAGGGTCAGCTGCTTTTGTAGATCTTATAAATATATCTCCTGATGAATTAAGTAATAGAAGTGTTCAAGCCCATCCTGAATTGCATGCTATTTTAACTCAAATTAAGCTTGACCCTAGTAAAGTAAAAATAACCCCTGCTGGTACAGGCACAGATGTTATGTTTACGTATACTGATGAGAGAGGTAATGTTAATTCTACATCATTGAGAGATATGCGTAAATTTAAAAATACATATGTTTCTGCCACTGATGATGTAAAATTTTATAACACATCTTTAGATTCTACTATAGATGGTTTACAAAAAAAAATATCAGATGATGCCAGAATGGGAGAAAGTAGTCGAGACAAAATTGTAAATAGTTTTTTAAAAAATGCTGATGGATCTTATAAAGATATTTTAGATAAAGATGAAAAAGCTACTATATTTTATGAAATGTTAGGTGATGATGAAAATCTTAGAAAAGCTATAGGTTATACTTTATACCCTAAAAATTCTACGTCAGAACAAAAAGCTTTACAAGATAAAGCTATATATGACTATTATTTTAAAGAAATAGATGAAAGAATAACTCAGCCAGCCGTAAGAGATATATCATCAACAGCTACTGATACTAGAACAGCTGATCAAAAAAATGCAGATGATCTTAGAAAACAAGCTCAACAAGTAAAAGAGTTTATGCAAGGTATTATATTACAAACTGATGAAACTATAAGTAGCGATCGTATATATGATGATACAGGTGTTTCTGGCCCACAAAGAAAGAAAATACGCCCTTTAAATGATATACTTAGTGATTTCACTAAAGCATTAAACCCTAAAGGTTATCGTATAGTACAAAGAGAAGACGGGGGATATGATCTTGAGCAGTTAGAAAGAGTTACATCCCAAGGAATTAAAGTTAATAAAGATTTAACAGATATAACCTCAGATGTAAGAGCATTAATGAATAATAATAGTAGTGATTTAATAAGCACAATATTAACTAAAGTTTATAAACAATTACCAATTTATAATAATTAAATTATGTACGAACTTAATGGACAACAGTACAGCTTAGAAGAAATTCAAGCTGCTGCTGATCAATCAAATTTGCCTCTACAAGAATATATTGCTAAAGCAAATATAAAAATGTTAGATCCTGTAGGGCCGGATTTTCAAACTCCCACAACACCGGGTGCGGTTGTGGAGGAAACTGTAGCACCCGATATGGATTCCACTTCGGATCCTGGTTCTTCGGTTTCACTAGAAGATAAAGCAGGAGTATTAGGCTCTGCTTTTAAAACATTAATAGGTGCTGCTGATGAAACAAAAGTAGGTCAATTTGCTATAAGAAAAGCAAAAACACCAATTAGTTTAGGAAAAAGTTTATATAAATTTTTCGCAGAAAATACTGCAGAAGCTTTTGTTGGTTTAAATGAAACATTTTTAAAAAATTCACAAAATATAGTAGATAAATTTTATGATACTCCTGAAAAAAAAGAAACACTTTTAGATTATGCTACAGAACAATTTTTTGATCCTTTATTAGATGTGACCAGAGCGGGTGGAAAAATTTTAGAAGACATAGATAAAGGCGTTGACGATGCTACATTACAAGATTCTAGCACTACTGCAACAGAAGATTTATTATCTGGTAATATTACAGACGCTTCAAATAAAATTGCTGATGGCGTAATAGAGGCTTTGCCAAGTGTTGCAGCAGCGATTTATGGCGGCCCTATTGGATTTGCTACAATCTTTGCTTCTTCAGCAGGTGGCGCTTATAAACAAAAAATAGATGTTGATTCTAGCAAAAGAGGAGATATTGGAACATATGGATTATCTTTATTACAAGGAGGCGTAGAAGTTACTAGTGAATTAATAACAAGAGGATTGGTAAAAGGTTTTGGAGGTACTGTTTTAGAAAGAGCTGCGCCAAATGCCGCTAAAAATCTTTATAAAAATTTAACAAAAAATTTAACAGGCAGAATATTTACAGGCGCTAATTTAGAAGGTATATCTGAAAATGTTGCACAAGAAACCAATAGGGCTATTGATGCTTTTTGGGATGAAGAAAATGCTTTTGGATATAAAAAAGAAAATCCTGATGGCTCTGTAAGTTATGATTGGGGTAATATATTATATAGATTTGCAGATACCTATATGATAAGTGGAATAATAGGTGGTGCTATAGGCGCAAAGGGAGGCAGAAGTAAATTAGCAAATATAACTCAAAATCCCCAAAGTAAAGCATATGTAGAAGAAAGATTAACTCCTTCTGAAATAAAAAAAGAAAACTTAAAAGCTGTAAATCAAATATCTAAATTAGAAAAACAATATGAAAATAGCCCTAATGATTTAATTTTAGATGAAATATTAGAATTACAAAAAAAAGTTACTGATAATAAAATACTAAATGAAAAGGTTTTAAATTCATTTGATGATGCAGAACTTGAACAATATGCGATTGGTAAGGTAAATGTGGCTAACGCGCGTCAAGGATTGAAAAATATTGAAGACGCTTCTACTAAAGATTTACTTGAAAAAACTATTGAAAAACAAGAAAAAGCATTAAATAAACAATATAATGAGCAAAAAGCTATTATATTAATGTTAAACTTCGGACCTAATGTTACCAATACAGAAGTAAAACAAAAAGTACAAGAAAGTAAAAATAAAAAAGTATCTGACGAAGTACAAAAAATATATGACGAAAAAGGTGTTGATGGTGCATTTGAAATACTTGAAAAATTTAAACCAATTACTAACAATTTAGTAAGAAAAAGAAGAGAAGCACCTAATTATGATGAACAACTTTTAAGAGATGAAATTGAAACAGGCGAAAGAGGTATATTAGATTTAATAAGAGAATATAAGCCAGACAGCGGAACACCATTAGCGGGGTATATAAATAAATTTTTACCAGCTAGAGCTATAGAGGCATCGAAAAGAGTATTAGGCGAGCAGTTTACACAAGATGTAACTGAAATAAGAGAATCAAGAATTGATATTGATGATACAACACAAGAGGTTTTAGATTTTGTAAGAACAGAGCCAAAAGCAAAAGAACAGTTAAGAGATATAGCTGGTATTACAAAAGAATCCGTACAAAAAGATGCTACACAAATATTAAAAGGTAAATTACCTGGTATAATAGAAAAAAGCGGTAGAGATAAAAATGAAATACTAACTGCTATAAATAAAGCTGCTGATTTTAAAATAGCTGATGCTGTTCTTGAAGAAATGGGTGGTAACTTTAATAATAAACAAGAACAAAATAGTAGGTTTATAACATTTATGGATGTTAACTACGATGCTATTATTAAAGCTATTCCTAATTCCGTAAAAAATAAGTTAGCTTTGTTTGAAGCTAAACAAGTTGGTAGAGAAACAATGCAAGAAGGTGATGAAGCTGGTAAAGGTGTATTTGAATATAAAACGCCTACTAAACAAGAATTTATTAATTTTTATACTGAAGGTAAATTAAATGGCTTAAGAGCTAAAAAGAAAAGATTAGCTGGCGTATTAGCACAAGAAATAGGTAAAGATGCAATAGCAGAAGTTTTAGCTGATCCTAATGTTCAAAAAGAATTTTTAGAAAGACAAGAATTACAAGGTAAAGAAATACCAAAGGGTGCAATACCAAAATTATTACAAAGAATAGACAGGTATATTGATAGTATAGATACAAAAGATTCTGGGATATTAGCAGCGGGTATATCGCCTGTTTTAATTAAAAGAGCGTTTAAAGGTGGATTAAAAGTATTTAGAGCAACATTAAAGAAAACAAATGATTTTCAAAAAGCTTTAAGTGCGTTTATCAAAAAAGTAAAAACTTATTTTAAATCTAAAGAAGAAGGGAAAATAGCTGAAGAAGTTATAAGAGAAAATGTAACTGTAAATAATGTAGAGTCTTTAGATATTGATGCAATGATTAACGAAATTGCTGAGAAAGTAAATATTGGTAGAGGCATTGCTTATGAAAGAGTTGTTTATAAAAATGCTGAAGGAGTAAAAAATCCTATATTTAAAATAATAGGAAGACAAACAGAAGAAGGAGGCGCCCCAGATATACAGTTTGAAATAGCTGGTCAAGCATTTAATGTAGAGGTTAAATTAGAAACTGCTAGGTATGGAAGCGTATTAGCTGATGTTAATTTAAAAACCTTAGATAATGTTACTTTTGCTAAAGACTATACTTTTAATAAAGAATTAGAAAAAGCTATTAAAAATAATAAAGAAAATTTAAATAACTATAGAAAAGAAGCCCAAGCTTTAGGCCAGAACATGTCTGAATTCGATAAAGGCGTAATTAATAAAAATATTTGGGAACAATTAAAGAAAAAAGGGTTATTACGAAAAGCTAGAGCTAATATAACGTTAAGTACAGATATAGTTAAAGAAATATATAACAAAAAAAATCCACCCGTTTATTATATTCAAATTAAGGGTAAAGGGTTATTTTATATGGGTAAAAATCCTTTTAACCTACCTATACCTGAATTAACTGGTGAAGTTGAAGTTGAAGTAGGTTTAAATACATCAGGTTCTATTAAAAATACAAATAATAGAAGGTTTGGTATTAGAATGAAGCCTTATAAATTAAAAGGTATTGGTAAATCTCCTTTTAACATTGAAACTGCTAATGGAATAAATAAATTATTAAAATCAGACGGTATATTAGATTTAGTAGCAAAACAAAAATCTATTGAAAAATATAATTCAAAAGATTTAAATAAAGATTTTAATAACTT
>Ga0163109_10003741_pt1 | contig 11625 bp, 11 predicted proteins | sample CRUFie1St13metaG_FD_108704 | JGI IMG/M metagenome (GOLD analysis project Ga0163109, IMG submission 108704) | Marine microbial communities from the Costa Rica Dome - CRUD Field 142mm St13 metaG | ecosystem: Environmental > Aquatic > Marine > Oceanic > Photic zone | place: Costa Rica: the Eastern... | reverse complement strand
CAAAAAATATATTTTTAATAAATCGCCAGTTGCTATAGATTTAGGATCACAAACTCCCTCAATAAATAATAATTTTATTAAGAATTTAATCAATCAAAATAAATCATTAAGTAATTTACAAAGACAAGGTTTAGAAAATCTTTCAAATAAAAAAAAATTTAGCACTAAAGACTATTTTATCTCTTTGGGATTTATTAACTATAAATCTATAGACATTAACGGTGCATATGAAAGTTATCAATTTGATCTAAATAAAGATATATTCAATACTTACAATTTTGATAAAAAATATGATCTTGTAATAAATAATGGGACTGGTGAACATGTTTTTAATCAATATTCATTGTTTTTAAATTTTCATAATTTAACTAAAGTTAATGGTCTTATGTTAAACATACTTCCTTTTATTGATTGGATAAACCATGGTTTTTATAACTTCAACCCCATATTTTTTGCCGATATGGCTGCAATTAATAATTATGAAATTATAAAAATATCATTGGCAAATAGAAATGGAGCAGAATTAAAGTTAGAAGATAATAATTTCTCATTACTTTTCGAACAAATAAAACCTAACAAAAATTATTCTAAATTTGAAAAAATGATTGAAATTGCCAAAGATAAAATAGGAAAAAATATCTTACTTGTTGTTACAATGAAAAAATTATCTAAAGATGATTTTAAAATTCCTCTTCAAGGTAAATATTTATCTGATGTTACCAATTTTAAAACAGACTATAACTCCCAAGATGGTGGAAGTCAGAATGCGCCCAATCAAATAGCTGATAATAACAAGAGAAGAAATTAAAGATATTTATTTTTCTAAAAAATTTCTATAATTAAAAAGTTCAAAATTATATTCTCCAATTATATTTATGTATTTCCTATAGAAATTTGTTTTACTTCTTTTGGTTACACCGTGAATCGAATATGGAGAGTTTAAAAACATTACTAATCTGTTTTTTTTATATTCTATTTCTTCAATTAAATTTACATTATGTTCTCTTACTCTTGATTTACCATAAAAACTTGGTTTATTTTTAAAAGCATAAGTGGTTAAATTACCTCCTCTTGAATCATCATCATCATCTTTCATATATAAAAGAGCAGCATAAAATTCAACAGGGTTATCTAAATGAGGCTCTATGACTTTAGTCTCTCCGCTTGTAGGTGTATTTATTACAAATTGACAATCTAAATTAAAGTAATTTTTTTTTTCAAATCTTACTCCAATATTATCTTTTTTATACAGCTTATCTTTTTCTGCTTTATATATTTTTTTTATAGACTCTCCAAAAATATCATAAAATTCTTCAAGAAAATTATAGCTAGTGTGATAATTAATAAACTCTTTCCACTCATTATTAATATCTTTATCTCTAAGTGAATTGTATGCGTTATATCTGTAGGCAAAATTTTCTTTATATTCGTTACCATTAATAATTTTTTCATTTGAAGGAAAATTGCTGCTTAGTTCTTCATAAAGGTTGGCTGGCAGAGCATCATCAATTATTATGTAAGGAAAAGTGTCGAATTTAAATTTGATATTTTTTTTATTCTGTAAAACACTGTACATTTTATTCTAATAATTATTTATATCAAAATATCAGAAATGAATATATTTATAAAGAAACTTATTAGTTTATAGTGTTTAGTAATGGAAAAACCTATTGTAATATATACAGATCATGTAATTAATAAAACACTTTGCTATAACTTTGCTAAAGGATCTAACTCTCTTATGTGTCATGTAGATAACTTCAAAGATTATAACAAATCAATTGCAACTTATGGTGTCTTAAGGGGCACTCTCGAAACTATTAGAAAAGTAAAGAACTTTTACTATATGGATCATGGTTATTTTAATCAGTCTAAGAGGTCATTTGAAAACAAACGAACCAATATAATTAATTTGGATGGATATTTTAGAATTGTTTATAATAACTTTATACATAGTGGAATTGGAGACTACCCTAATGATAGATTAAAAAAACTTGATCTTAAAATTTTAAAACAAAAAAAAAATGGAAACCACATTATTCTCTCTGAGCCTTCTGAAGCAATGAAAAAAGTTTACAATGTTCCTTATTGGACAAAAGACACAATTAAGTTAATAAAAAAATACACAGATAGAAAAATTGTTGTCCATAATAAATTTTCAAAACAGCCTTTAAAAGAATTATTAATTAATGCTTGGGCTTTTATAAGTTTACAATCTACAGCTGGTTTTATGGCAATGTTAAATGGTGTACCATCCTACTTTACTGATAAAAACTTAAATTATATTAGTAGATTAGAAGATATAGAAAAACCTATAATTAACTATAGCATTTTTAATAATTTAGCTTACGGACAATGGACACTAAAAGAAATCGAATCAGGTGAAGCTTGGGAACATATTTCAAAAAAGTAATTTGAAAAAATTAATTTAATTTTATTTGGATTGTAATGTTAAAGCTTACCACAATTCTTTCTTCCTTTGATAGATTCTCATTAACAGAATGATCAAGATAGCTTGGAAACAAAACTAAGGCACCTTCTTTAGGACTAATTCCATTTACTTGTGCATTAAGCAAATTAGGATCTACAGCTTTAGGGTATGTGAATACTGGTGCTGGTCTTGGATCATAAAACACAATATCACCAGAATTTTTTGGAGCTCTTACATAATAAGCCCCACTTATTGTGCTATTACCATGCTGATGTCTTAAATTTGCTGAGCCACCAGTATTTATTATAGCCCACATATTATTTATATTTACAACTTGATTATTCTTTTCCCAATTCATGTCATTAATTACTTTTTCTATAGATGGGGAAATTAAAGATATAAAGTCTTTTGGCTCACTATCTTGAAGATTAAAGTCTTTAGAATGCCAACCATTAACATTACTTTTATTTATTCCTTTTTGATCTTTAGATTGCAAATATTTTATAAATTTATACATCTGCTCATTTATTTTTTCATAATTATCTACTTGTATCGTCCAAACAGGCGTTGGAAAAAAAAGATTAGGTTTATTCATAGCTATTATTTATATTAATTTATTATCTCAGTAAATAAATCAATATAGGTTTGTATAAATGTAGTTTCTAATTAGTCTTCTAACTTAAAATATTTTTTTACTAAATTTATTGTCTTAATTATTCTGTAATGATGTTTTTGAAAATTTTTTCTTCCTGAAGCAATTTTTGGGTAATTCTTTATTAAGGATTTTATATAATTTGGAATTTTGTATTTATTATTCAATGTTTAAACAGCCTATTTTTAATAAAGTATAGTGACATTTTTTTATTATTTGAAAAAGAGATTACTTTATTATCATTAATTGAGCCATTCGGTTGTGCTATAACAGAACATCCATTTTTATATAGTAAATTTATACTGTCCGTGAATGGAAAAAACCCATCTGAAGCACACACAAAAAAACTTTTCTTAAAATTTTTTTTCATATTAGATATTGCAAATTTTAAAGCATCAACTCTATTTGTCTGACCATGACCAAGACCTAAAGTTTGTTTATGTCTAGATAGAACCACAGCATTCGACTTTAAGTGCTTTGCAACTTTCAAAGAAAATATTAAATCTTCAATTGATTTTGAAGTTGTTTTCTTGTTTGAAACTAATCTTAAAAATTTACGATTAATTGAAGTAAGATCAATCGTTTGATAAAGTTCACCAAAAAGAGTAGAACGGTGTTCAATAATTTGATTTTTGTTTTTTGGAATTTTTAATAAAATTAAGTTCTTTTTCTTTTTTAGTGTGATTAAAGCTTTCTTATCAAAATTTGGCGCTACTACCATTTCAAAGAAATTTTTTGTTATTATATTTGCAAGATCATAATTTACATTTCTATTAATAAAAATAACACCACCAAAAGCACTTTTAGGATCACTTTCATATGATTTAAGAAAAGCAGTTTTAATTTTTTTTGATGATGCTACACCACATGGATTTGTGTGTTTAACTATTATTGATGTAGGTTCAACAAATTCTTTTAAACATCTTAATCCACTATCTATATCAATTAAATTGTTATAACTGATTTTTTTACCACTTATTTGAAAATCAAAAATAGATTTATTTGTATTGTTAATTAAGTAACCCTTTTGATTAGGATTTTCTCCATATCTAAGATTAATTTTATTTTTTTTAATTTTCATTTATCCAATTGAATATATAATTGTCGTATTCTGATATTTGTTTAAAAATTTTTGCTGCCATCTTTTTACGAAAAGAAACATCTGTTAAACCATTATTCTTTTTTAAATTTTCTATCAATTTTTTATAATCTTTAATCTCTATAATTGGTGTAATATATTTAAAATTTTTAGCAGCAGCTCTCAATAAACTTGGACCACCGATATCAATCATCTCAATTATTTGCTCCTCATTCTGTTTCTTTGAGTATTTTTTAAATGGATATAAATTTACTACTACAATATCAATTGCAGGTATTTTCAAAGAATGGAATTGTTTAATGTGATCTTTATTACTTCTAATATAAAGCAAAGAACTATAAATTAAATGGTTTAAAGTTTTAACCCTTCCATCAAACATCTCCTTTGATTTAGTTAATTTTGATATGTCAATACATTCAAATCCAAAGCTACGAATTTTGCTTCCTGTGACTCCGCTAGAAATAAAGTTGTAGCCAAGATTATTTAGATTGTTACATAAATATTTTAAATTTTTTTTATCAAAAGTAGATATAAGAACATACTTTTTTCTTAAATTTTTTCTATTGACCATTCTCTTATTATTTTATTATTAGACAATATACCTTTTATAACAATTTGTTTCGTCGGTTTAGTAATATTATTATCTACAATTATACTATCTTCAACTATTAATTCTAAATCACTTTTAAATAACCAAATGTTATTTAATTGAGTTTTCAAGATTATATTTTTTTTATTATTCGTAAAATTGAAACTTATTCCGTCTCCAAGATGGAATCTAATATGATAAATTAATCTATTATTTGAGCCCTTATAAGAAATAAAATTATCTTGACCTATTACTTTATTAAAATTTTTATATATTATTAATTTTCTTTTAATTATTTTATTAAATTTTCTTAAATATCCATTGTGTGATCCTTCAAATATATCTTTATCAAGATTAGTTTCTTTTCTAAAAACAACAGATTGGGGAAATTTAATATGCGGATTTCCTTCTTTTATTTCACTAATATTTGTATTTTGTAATATGATTGTAGAATGAGCGGCACTATATCTCAAATACTCAGGATTTTTACCAAAACTTTCAGAACCCCCACAATTTGTAAAAATTTTTTCACCAAATCCACTCAACTCAATTGATAGTGTTCCAGCACTAAGATTAGAGCTTATAATATTTTTATTAGGTTGTACTACATCAAAAAAAATTTTTTTGTTTTTATCTGAAAAAAAAGCAATACCATTATTAATATTAGCAAATTCTCTTTTTTTTAAATAATTCTCTTTATTAAGAGAGTTATAAATTTTATTTGTATAGATATTATTTGACCCATTAAATAATGGCAAACTTCCATCCTTATGAAAATATTCATTTGATATTGATGTCATTTTTAAAATTAATTTATCAAAAATATTTGCGTTATCTATTTTAAAGAACAATAAAATGCTTTTTATTTCATTTAAATTATTAATGAATTTAGAATGTTCAAGTATATTATAGCTTTTGTGCATTCCTAATTTATCTATTTGATTATCAGCAATGTGTTTTATATACGCTATATTCTTATCATTAATTTTTTTTGTAATAGCGCAAGACAATAAATAAGCAACTAAGTCAAAAGAAGAAATTCTAGAGATTTTTTTTGAATTAAAGTCAAACATGATTCTTTGAATATGAAAGTATATTATTAAATCTAATTTTCTCTTATCAATAATTTTTGACGAAGAATTAATATATTCATAATTATATAATAGATTAATTAACCTTCTAGAGGATAAATCTTCGGACCATGGATATCCTAATTTGTTTTTGTTAATTTTATACCATCCAAATATAGAGTTTTTTGATAAATTTATCCCAACTTTCCCCCCTAGTTTATTAGAAAAGTTTAAAAAATCGAAACTATGTATAATTTTATTTTTAGTTTTGTAAAAATTATTTTTGAAAATAAATAATTTTATTAAACTGTAATTTGTAAAATCAATTTTTCTAAAATTTAAATCTATATATGATAGATTCTTGTTTTTTTTAAATTTTAAAATAAAATAAATAAATATTATTCTTCTTAATAATAGAATCATTTAATTTTTCTTAAATATGCAGAAAAGTATCCATCTGTATTAAAATTTAGCACATTATCTGGTATAGTCATCATAAAATCGTCCCTTATTAATCTTGAGTAATTGATATCATTTTGCTTTATCTCAAATTTAGAAAGTAAAAAATTACCATTTTCCTTTAGAAAACTATTAATTTGATCGACAGTCTCATTTTTTAAAAAAGAACAAGTCATGTATATAATAAAACCTCCTTTATTTAATAAATTTGAAGCTTTATTTAACATATTTTTTTGTAGAAAATGTAGTTGAGCAAAGTCAGGTGATGCACTTTTAAAAAATATCTCAGGATTTTTTCGTATTGTCCCTACGGCTGAACAGGGAACATCTAATATTATAATATCAAATTTTTTATCCTCTTCAAATTTTATAAAATCTTTATTTATTATTTTGGCTTTAAAGTTTAAACGTTTTAGATTATTTTTAAGTGTCTCTATTCTTAATCTGCTCTTATCATTAAGAACTACTTTAAAATTATTAGCTAAAAGTTGAAATGACTTTCCGCCTGGAGCAGCACATGAATCTAAAATCTTTAATCTTGCATTTTTAAAAACAAAATTATAAATTGGAAAAAAAGAGCAGAAATCCTGCACCCACCACTCACCATTAATAAATGATTTTTTATTTTTTATATTTTTTTTATCTAAAAGAAAACCAGAAATATCTGAAGTTTTGATAAGGGTTTCTTCAAAATTTTCAAAACTTTTAATATTTTTAAAAACTATATGAAGATCAGGCTCTTTAAAAAAATTTTTGAGAAATTTTTTTTTCTCATTAATAGATAGATATGTTGTATTTTTCTTAAACCAAATTGGTAAATCATCATAGACTATACTAGTTTTTTTTAAATTTTCCTTATTTCTTGCAATTTTTTTTAAGCTTGCGTTTATTAAACCTGGGTACAGCCCTAATTTTTTAGCTATTTCAACAGAGCAATTTATAACCGCATACTCTTTAAAATCTAAAAAAACAATTTGAGTTATAGCACTAATAAGTAAAATTTTTTCATGATCTCTAATTTTCTTTTTTATATATCTATTTATAATTTTTAAAGAATGTAAATGTAACCTCATAGAATTTAAGGTTACATTATTTAAAAAAGCCAAATCTTTACTCTTATAACTTTCTATTATATTTTTAATAGAAGTATTGTTTAAAGTTTTATTATATTTATAAATAGCAAATAAAATATTATGAATATCAAATCTTATTTTTTCTCCCTTAATCATTATTTAAATAATTTATATAATATATATAAAACAAAATATATTGAGTTATGAGGGGTAATCTTGAAACAATTGTGGGCGCTATGTTCGCTGGTAAAACAAGCGAATTATTGAAAAGAATTCTTTGGGCAAAACATCAAAATAAAAAAATTGTAGTTATTAAACCTAGTATCGATGACAGATATTCAAATATGAAAATTATCACACATAATGATTTGAGTCATGAATGTTATCCAATGATTGATTGGTCAACCACTCTTAAAGACTTTACCTTTAAAAAAAGTGAGGTTGATATAGTTTTCTTGGATGAAATTCAGTTTATGGAAACAAATGAAACACTTGAAAATGTTGAGATAATTTTAAGCGAGGGAATTGACGTTGTCTGTGCAGGTCTTGATCAAGATTCTAGAGGAAAGCCTTGGGAAACATCTTCCATGTTGCTTGGTTTATCAGATAAAATAGTTAAGATTTATGGCTTCTGTAATGTTTGTGGTCTCGAAGCAACTAAAACTTTTAGAAAAACAGAGGGCGGCTCAAGAACTCAAGTAGGTGCTGCCAATATTTATGAGCCAAGATGTCTTAAGCATTGGGAACCAAGGTAGATAATTTATCTATTTTCTCTTTTCTCAATCAAATCATCTACAACAGAAGGATCTGCTAATGTTGAGGTATCCCCTAAATTTCCAAAATCATTAGATGCAATTTTTCTAAGTATTCTTCTCATTATCTTACCAGATCTAGTTTTTGGTAAGCCAGATGTAATGTGAATATAATCAGGAGTAGCAATTGGGCCTATTTTCTCTCTGATAGTTTTTTTTAAGTCATTTACTAACTCTTCTGATGTTTCTATACCTGCTTTGAGAGAAACGTAGCAATACAAACCATTACCTTTAATATCATGAGGATATCCAACAACTGCTGCCTCAGATACATCTTTATGAGAGACAAAAGCACTTTCTATTTCAGCAGTACCTAAGTTATGTCCAGATACTATAATTACATCATCAACTCTTCCAGTTATCCAATAGTAACCATCTTTATCTCTTCTGCATCCATCTCCTGTAAAATATTTTCCATCGAATTGTGAAAAATAAGTATCAATGAATCTTTTATGATCACCATAAACCGTTCTCATTTGACCTGGCCATGATCTTTTCATACATAACATACCTTCACATTCGCCCTTTAATTCATTACCTTCTTTATCAACAATACATGGCTCAATCCCATAAAAAGGTTTTGACGCAGATCCAGGTTTCAAATCCATTGCACCTGTCTGAGGTGATATCATTATACCCCCAGTCTCAGTTTGCCACCAAGTATCAACTATTGGACACTTAGAATTCCCTGGAACTTCAAAATACCATTTCCATGCTTCAGGATTTATCGGCTCACCAACAGTGCCTAACAATTTTAACGACGATCTTTTAGTCTGATTAACATAACCATCCCCTTCGCGCATAAGAGCTCTTATTGCAGTTGGAGCTGTATAGAATATATTGACTTGATGTTTATCTATTATCTTCCAAAATCTTGAAAAGTCAGGGTAATTTGGAACACCTTCAAACATTAATGTTGTTGCTCCATTTGAAAGAGGACCATAGATTATATAACTATGACCAGTTATCCATCCAATATCAGCAGTACACCAATAAATATCTTCCTCTTTATAATTAAATATATATTCATGAGTCATAGATGCGTAAACTAGATAACCACCAGTTGTATGCATTACTCCTTTAGGTTTTCCTGTTGAACCAGATGTATATAAAATAAATAAAGGGTCTTCAGCATTTTGAATTATCGGTTCACAGTAATCATCAACCTCCTTAATTATTTCATTATAAAAAACATCTCTTTCTTTATTTATTTCTATATTTTTGTTGGTTCGATTTATAACTAAACATTTCTTAACACCAGGGCACGAATCTAAGGCTTTATCAGTGATACTTTTTAAAGGAATAGTTTTTCCACCTCTTATACCTTCATCAGCAGTAATTATAAATTCAGATCCACAGTCTTGTATTCTACCAGCAATTGATTCTGCTGAAAACCCTCCAAAAATTATTGAATGAACAGCACCTATTCTTGCACAAGCTAGCATAACGTAAGCAAGTTCTGGAATCATTGTTAAGTATATTGTTACTCTATCTCCTTTTTTAACACCGATTTTTTTTAAAACATTTGCAGCTTTAGATACATTTGTTAATAATTCTTTGTAAGTAATTTTTTTTGTTTCACTAGGGTCATCGCCCTCCCAAATTATAGCAATTTTATCTGGATTTTGTTTTGCATGCCTATCAACACAATTATGTGTTACATTAAGTTGTCCATCTTCGTACCATTTAATACTTACATCACTACTTGAATACTTAATATTTTTTATCTTTGTGTATTTTTTATACCAATCTATTCTATTTCCATGTTCATTCCAAAAATGATTATTATCCTCAATTGATTGATTATATAATTGTAAATATTTATCTGAATCGACCTTACCTTCAGAAATCCATTGTTCTTTTGTTTTGATCATTTCTTTTAAGACTAATTCTAAAAACAATAAAGTTCAAGAATTAAATTTGTTATTATGAAGTTTATATTCTAATTTTTTCATTGTTGATCCAAATTTTTGTTCTAATAATTTTATTTGATTTTCATTTAATCCTGTTCTCCATTGCTCCTTTTTTCCTACAGCAAAAAAATTATTATTAACTCTTTCATTAAAGCCCTTAGTTCTTTCCATTTGTTTCAAGTTCTTAAATGAAGTATATTTTAAAATATTTTTAATTTTTTCATCTTCATTTATTATTTTTATCTTATAATTATTTTTAAAAAATTCTATAAGCCTTATAATTATTTTTTCTTTATCATATACTAATTCTTCATAACTGATTATTAAATATGGACATTTAAAATTATAATTAATCCAAGAACTTATGTGATTATCCCATGTAGAAATATAAACAGGTATATTTTTATCGTATTCAACAAAATTCTCATGATCAATCCAATTTACTGAAGTATCTTTATTTAACATAAAATCTAAACTTTCATTTTTTGATACATTTGAGTGTCTAGACCAAGAAATACAAACATCTCTTGGGTCTCTATAAATATAAATTACCCCTCTTAAATAATTATCTATTAAGAAACTTTGTCCATCAAAATTCTTTGCATTAAAGTGTGTTTTAAAGAATGCAAAATCTTCTTCAAAACCTAGATTAATTTTATTTTGTATTTCTTTCATATTTTCAAATATTAAACTATTTCTTGACTTCCAATCTCTTAAATTTAAATTCTCTGGTCGCGTATTGTAACATTTTTCTAACCTGCTCAATTCTTCAAATCCAACAATTTTTTTTAAAAGCTCAAAGCTGAATTTTCCTGAATCTGAAAAAAACAATGATGCCAATATAGTTCTTAAAAGTGTGTTTCCACTTTTAGGGTAAGAAGCTAGCCAAAAAATATGTTTAGTCACTTAATTTTTTGATATTTTAATTATTTCTAACCACTCTGTTTTAGATATAGGCATTACTGATAATCTACTTTGCTTAACAAGAGCTATTTGGGATAATTTTTTATTTAATTTTATTTCTTCAAGAGAAACTGGTTTTTTTAGTTCAAATTTTGATTTTACGTCTACAACTACAAATTTACCACTTTTATCAGTAGGATCGGAATAGAATTCTTTTGTTACCTGAACAATTCCAATAATTTTTTTTTCAGTAACTGAATGGTAGAAAAAACAAAGATCATTTTTTTTCATCTTTTTTAAATTATTTCTCGCCTGATAATTTCTAACACCATCCCACATTGATGGTCCCGCTTTTACTTGATCATTCCATGACCATGCATTGGGTTCAGATTTCAATAACCAGTATTTCATTTTAATATTTCTTTAGTTTAAATTATTTACAAGATTAAATTTATAATACACTTCTTACTCCTAATCTAGGCATTGGTTTAAAAAATAAATCATTTCTATCTTTTTTATAAAATTTCATACATGCCCATGCAATCATAGCAGCATTATCAATCATCATTTCCTTTACTGGATAGTATATCTCAATATTTTTATTAATAAAAAAATTTTCTAATT
>Ga0163109_10003740_pt1 | contig 11630 bp, 14 predicted proteins | sample CRUFie1St13metaG_FD_108704 | JGI IMG/M metagenome (GOLD analysis project Ga0163109, IMG submission 108704) | Marine microbial communities from the Costa Rica Dome - CRUD Field 142mm St13 metaG | ecosystem: Environmental > Aquatic > Marine > Oceanic > Photic zone | place: Costa Rica: the Eastern... | reverse complement strand
GGCAGCTATTTGTTCGGCGGAAGGCACGCCACTAATTTTCAAAATCTTTCTATTAAGGAGCGTATCGATTTTACTCTAGCAGGCGGTGAAAAAGTGCATCCACAATACCGCAGAAATCTCCACTCGGGCATATCTGTGGCTTGGGCAAAAGTACCCTATTCTTTAGGTGGTTGGAGCGTGTCTACTCCATCTACTTTACTGCAATTACCCGACGGGCCTTTCCTATTCGCCGGCGATCATCTTACTTATTTACAAGGATGGCAGGAAGGAGCCGTGATATCAGGCTTGAATGCACTTAATAATTTATTAGATTTAATGGGCGTAGGTTAATTACTTGTCCCAATTCTAAAGTATGTTATGGAAATGAACTGGGAAGCATTAGGAGCAATTGCGATTTTAGCAGTGGCTATTTCCAACCTGACTTTATGGAATCAGCTTTTGTAGACTATTTTCCACCATCTTTTCCACCAAAAATAATGTTTTTTGGCGGAAACGCAGAGTTACGTGTCTATACCGAAGTATAACGTTTTATGCCAATATTTATAGAGTTTTAGCTACGTGGAGTGTCGGAAGGTTACTGTAAGTTGGTGTCCCCGGCAGTCACTGAAAGGTCAGTAAATACGGGCCTTTCAGAGACATTGGGCGTATATCCCACCAACTGTCCCACCAAAAACCCGCCACTGCCGGCGATTTTAGTCGCTTTTTGACAAGTTTAGCCCCCCTCGTTTTATATAGGCCCCGCCTTGATATATAGCGGGCGGGAGGCCGATTCGCCTATTGAAATAGTTATAGTATCTTCCCAGACTTGCTTGAGCCGATTTTGAAAAAAAAGTGAATTTGATGGCGGAACCAACACGACATGACTGACGACACTAAATCAGACACGGAAATGCAAAAGTGAGTTTTACCAAAAAGGAAGAACCAAGATCGGTGTTTTAGAAGCTCATAAAAAAGCCGCCTCACCCAATACCGATACAAGGTAACTACAAGATGAGGCGGGACCCTGATTACAAAGTCGCTGGTGTAACGGTGTGGGCTAGCAGTCAGATTTAAACGGGCTAGCTATTTATGACAGGACGTTCCCAGAATCTGCCTTAGTTATAGTAGCTGTGCAGATTTACTAGAGTGAATTTTTAAGAAAAAAGGAAAATAAGAATGTTACTTGGGGAGACAAAAACAGCTATTCAACAATGGGAATATAAGGAATTAATGGTTGAATATTATTTGAACTCAGAATTTTTCCAGCAAAGACTAGACACGGAAAGCAAAAGAAGAAACGTGCTGAGTGAATCGGGTAAAGAAGGCTGGGAGCTTGTTTCAGTCTCAGGATACCCGATTGGGGAGCGTGATGATCCTGACGGAAAAGAACACAGGTATATTGAAACGCTTTATTTCAAGCGGCCATTGGTGTAGGACCATTATGTGTATTAAGTATGAAGCAAGCAGTGAAAAAGATATGCACAAATCTGGCTGGATGGTACCGCCAAGACCGAATGTGCCTAGAGAAATTGAAGAAGCGAGACAAATAGCAAAAGACACATATCGCAAAGCGAGATCCAGCAAAGAAGAACCAGAGCAACAAATGAGTGTGCTGCTACCGACTGCGAGGATATCTTACAGTAACGATTGGGTATGAATATAAAGAGGAAGGATATAGATGGCTGAACTACCTAGCGCAAATATGGCAGAGCTTGATGTAATTGAGAATATAGCCTCGAGTGAGTCAGATACTTCGGTTTTAATGATTAATTTAAATCGATACGCCCCAGATGCGGACTACCCTAACGGCCAATTATATAAAGACTACATGGCTAAGCTGCATGAATTGGTAGATCAGGTTAATGGCAAAGTTTTATGGAGAACGAGTGTTCACGGACAAGTGGTTGGATCACAGGAGCTTCATGAAGTGCTTGGTATTTGGTATCCAAGTCACCGGGCCTTTTTAGATCTAATGAGCGCACCAGCATCGGAGGAAAATATGAGATTACGAAAACTAGCCGTCGAAATGGCTATTGTTCATAGAAGCGACGACTACACCGGATAGTAACATCTGAGTATGAATATGAAAAAAGTTAGAATAGATGTTTGGATTCAGCTACTTGGCATGCTCGGAGTTCTCGGCGGGTTGGTCTTCGTTGGCCTAGAAATGAGGCAATCCCAATTAATTGCTATCGGCGCCCAGGTACAAGCCAGGACAGAATTGAGAGCACAATTGCAACTAGCGCCATTTGAAGGAAACATCGATGTGGCGAGAGCCGACTTTTTGGATTGGGAAGAAATGACTGATGACCAAAAGCTGGCCAGAGGTATGCTGCAGCGATATCGTTGGCTCTTGGTAGAAAACACGTTTCAGCAGACCAATCTAGGTTTACTACCCGATGAGGTCCGAGAGCAAACCCTCGCTTGGGCTCAACTCCGAAAGTCTGAGTGTCACCTTCGGGATTGGATGCCAATTAATCCTGACCCTGCATTCGCTGAGTTCTTAGACTCGCTTCCAGATGAGTGTGTTGATTAATTAAAACACTGACCACGATATTAATGCTCTGCCTACCTATGGCAGCAATTAAAGTTCTCAGGAGAGTCGCATGATTAGACAACTGACAACACTAATCAGCAAAGAGGAAAGACAGCATCTGGAAGCAGTCTCGGCATGGCTTGATGAGAATACCGTTATTATTCCCGAGCCTGAAACTGTGACGCTTCTGAACTTCAAAGTGGATTGGTCGAGCTGGTCAGGGTCTTTTCAGATAAAATTTGATGATGCACTGCATTCAGACCGGTTCCACTTTTCCGAGGATGGGACAGGTAAAGTAAGATTTAGCCTACCAAATTTTGTTTCCCCACTCGGCGCACCTGCAAGCTATCCTGCGGTGGAAATATCTAGACTGACAAGAAAGGCAATTAATCGGGCACTGATTGCAACATTTCCAAAAATCACGCCTCACGGCAGGAATCGGGAAACAGGGATTGAGACAACTGTGCAGACTAAAATTTGCGACAGAGTAACCTCGGGAAAGCTCACGGCAGTCAAACTACTTGTGTCTTCAGATTACTCAGTGACGGTGGGCTGCCATATCGAAACAACCGAGAAAAAGAATAAATCTTGAAAGTGCTATGACCGCTACCGTTTTCTGCCATTACCGTACTCAATCTGTTCACCCACGTTCCTGTGTAAACAAAACTCAAAGAATATTTTGATATTTTTCTAGGAATAATCCCCAACCTAGCCTTTATTTCTGCACATCAGGGGGGAGGGTTAAAGAGTAAGGGTGGAGGCCCCAAGCTGTCCTTATATAATTATTAGTACCCTTACAGACTTACTAGAGTGAATTTATAGGGAGGCAATAAGAAAGCGGCATCTCTTCAACCCACATTAAAGAGTATGCCGCCTAGGGGTTTCTATCATCAAGGAGCAGAGAAATGAGTTCATAAGCAAACTCATATCCTCTGAAGAACCTATCGGGTTCTCAGTTCCTTTCTTTACCTAGGGGGGTAGTAAATGCCTCTCATATCTGATCCATACCGCTAGTATGTAAGATTCTGGAAACGTTCTGTCACTATGGACAGCTCGTACGTTTAAATCTGCCGATTTGCCCACACCTGATAATTGTTTGCTCCTAACTGAGTTCCGCCTCATCCTGTTGTAACCTTGTATCGGTATTGGGTGAGGCGGTTTTTTTGGGAGTCAGCCTCGTCCTGTCATACTCCTCAAACAAATACTTAGTAATTGACTGCCGCACGTAACTCGCCAAGGGCATGTCTTGGGGTCTTTTAGGAAGTCTTGTTGAACCGCTTTGAACAGTAATATGCTATAAATATCAAAGTATTATGGTTTTACTGATTGTAGCTGAATGCCACTGAACGAATGTGTGGCGGAAGAGGCAGGAGTCGAACCCACCAAGCCTGCTATAAACAGACTTCACCGGGTTTGAAGTCCGGGCACCCCACCGGGGGTGATACTCTTCCGAGACAAAGTGTATCACAGGCCCGACCTTACTGTGGAGTGACCCGGCGCCAGGGTCAGCGCTCCAGCGAATTCAGGCTCCAGTCATAGCGGCTGAACCGGATGCGCGTCTGACCCGACATCAGTGCTGCCTTCTGCGCCTCCGAAAGCCCGAGGGCCTCGCCATATTCGGCCAGAAATGTCGAGAGAGACGCATATCCACCCCAGCCATCCTGAAAATCTTCCCGGTACCAGCGGAAAATGGGGGACACATAGAGATCATTCTGAATCGCATAATTTCTTGACCGGTCTGTTAAAAACAGACGGGTGTTTCTGTCCAGCTGCTCATTCAGTGTTGCTCCGCCGTAGGCGCGGTCTGAAAGCGCCGGGCAACCGACCGCCGCACAGTTAACAGCGAAGTGGATGCGGGGCTCACGAAAGCGGTCCCAACCGCGAATCATGTCGTGCTCCAGAGTATCAAGGGACATCTTCCGCCCGAACAGCTCCACCGTCCTTAGACGCCACGCCGCACCCGGCAAAAATCCAATGTTCCGAATCGACTTAGTCCTGGGATAGTATTCAAGAATCAGGTCAATCGTCCAAGCATTGTAGGCATTAATCAGAAAGGCCAGCTGCTCGGCCACGGACCAGCGATCAAAATCGACTCTCGTCACTGAAGCCAATTGACCAAGATAGGCTGCCAGCTTCTGACGGGATTCCGCGAAACCCTTATAGTCCACCCGGCTTGCAGTGTCGTCAGCCGACACATGCACAAACCGGGTCAACAGCCCGTCCCAGATTTCATGAGAAAAACCGGCCTCAGCCTCTGCTGCCCCGGTTGTCACACCGGACAAAAGCAGGCTTACCAACAATACACGTTGAATATTTTTCATAGATTTGGATAGGGAGAAACGCCCGTTAACCGAATCAACGTCCGTCTCAGCTCCCCGGTTCAAACCTATCCAGTGATACTAAAATGAAGTATTCTCTGCAGCTGTTAATTTACTCTGCCTGAAGCCCGCCCGGATAATAAAACAAGCAGTGCCACCGGGCCCCGAGTCTCCGGCGAGAACGCCATTCCCCGGACCCGTAATTGCAACATAGAGCACTGCAAAGAAGGAGAACGGATGCAACACGCTGAAATTACAGGTTGGGGTAAATGTGTTCCACCTGCAGTCCTGAGCAACGATGATCTGGCTACATTTATCGAGACATCGGACGAGTGGATCACGTCCAGGACCGGCATCAAAGAACGGCGCATCTGTCACTGCAATTTTTCAGATATGGCTCTGGTCGCCGCCCGTCGTGCGCTGGCAGCGGCCGACCTCGATGCCAGCGAACTTGATCTGATCCTGCTGGGCAGCCTGACCAACGATTCCATGTGTCCCAACACTGCCTCTCTGGTTGCAGATGCGCTCGGTGCAAGAAACGCCGCAGCACTGGATATTAACTCAGCTTGCACCGGCTTCCTGTATGGACTGCATATCGGCACGAATCTGATCCGCACAGGTGCCCATCAAAAAGTGCTGGTCATCGGGGGCGAGTTCATTTCGCACTACATGAACTGGGCACGACGGGACGTAGCCGTGCTGTTCGGCGATGCCTGCGGCGCAGTGATACTGGAAGCGTCCGATCAGCCTGTGGGCCTCATCTCCGCCAAAATCGGCTGTGAGGCAGATGCAAAATATGCCATTCAGATCACCAATCTGGGCTCTGCCTACTCGCGACTGTCGACTGATTTCCTTTACACAGGCTGGAACTTTGAAGGTCAGGAGGTGTTCAAACGGGCCGTGAAAAGCATGGCACAGGCGTGCGCTGATGTCCTTAAAGAGTCCGGTGTGAGCGTTGAGGATGTCAATCTGGTGGTTCCGCATCAGGCGAACAAACGGATTCTGGACGCGCTGGCGAAACGCGTCGGGGTTGATGAAAGTAAAGTTTTCGTGAACGTGCATAAGTACGGCAATACTTCTGCCGGCACCATCCCGGTGGGGCTGACTGAGGCGCTTGAAGAGGGGCGTGTGGCGCCGGGTGACTATATCTTGTCCGCGACTTTCGGCGCGGGACTGACCTGGGGTGCCGGACTGATTCGCTGGGGAGAGCGGGTTCAGCCGCTTGCCAACTCTGATGCCGAGCTGCCTCCCTGTGACAAAACCGCGCTGGAAATACTGGAGCCGCACATCAAGCGCTATATTGAGCACGCGCAAGCCGGCTGATGATTTTTATCCGGCTGCGGACAACTTGCGGAGAACACTCACCTTGCTTGACACCTGTTAACCCATGCGGCATGCGCCCTGCGCTGTCGACAAGCTGATGTCTCTGGAAGCAATTTTTATCCTGACTCTTCTGGCCGCGGTGGCCAGCTTCTGGTGGCAGAGCGACAAAATCAAGCGCCTCGCGATCGATTTTGTCCAGCATCGCTGCGCAGCGGAACAGCTGCAGTTACTGGATCAGACTCTGGTGCTCAGAGGTCTGGCTCCGGTGCGTAACCAGGTGGGTAATCTGGTCCTGAAACGGCACTATCAATTCGAATTCACCAGCACCGGTGAAGCCAGGCATCAAGGCTTCATCACCATGCATGGACTCCAGGCCGTCAACCTGCATCTCGACCCTTATCTACTGCCGGACGAGCCGGGTGATTTCCACTGACAGTCAGATTCACGACTCCCAGCCGTCCAGTCACCCCAACTTACTTTAGCATTTGCGGCAAGTAACGGAACAGCACTACCGCCCTGACAACGACATAGAGAATCATGGCCCACCAGAGCCCCGTAATTCCAAAGCGCGGCACAAGCATCCAGCACACCAGCAGAAAGAACAGCACAGACTGGATGGCGCCATAGCACATCTGCCGCGTACAGGACGCGCCGATGAAAATACCATCCAGCTGAAATGCTGCTACCGACAGCAGGATATAAATCGCTGCCAGATAGGTCAGGTTGGAAGCAGCCAGCCGTACGGCTGGTAAATCTGTCAGAGCAGCAATCAGATCCGCACCGAATAGCAGAACGATTGCAGCCAGAACAACAGCCGATATTGCAGCCAGCACACTGGTGCGCCTGACTGCAGTCATAAACTGCAGTGAATCGCCAGTGCCGAAAGCCCGACCCACGAGACCCTCAGCAGCGAAGGCAAACCCGTCTAGGAAGAATGCGCTGAATGAGATGATCTGAAGCAGAATGTGATTTGCCGCGAGGGCGATATCTCCAAACCGGGCCCCCTGATTGGTAAAGAACGCGAATGAGAAAACCAGCAACAGCGTTCTGATCATGATATCCAGATTAGCGGCCAGCGACTGCGCAAGTTTCTTCTGATCCAGTATTTTCTCCAGGGGCCAGAAAGATTCGCCTGCCGGACTCATCTCGAGCAGTACCCTGTGCAGAAGAACCGCACCAAGAAGCGCAGCAAACCATTCTGAAATAACTGTTCCAAGGGCTATACCGGCCGCGCCCAGACCCAAGACACCGGCAAGCAGAATATCAAGCAGAATGTTCAACCCGTTAAGAAAGAGCTGCAGCCACAGCAGGGTTTTACTGCGCCCAATCCCAACGAGAAATCCCGTGCCAACAAACCCCATCAGAGTTGCAGGCGCGCCCCAGATACGAATCGAGAAATACAGCGCTGCCATCTGCTCCACGTCGTCACTGCCGTTCAAAAAGCTGAATGCCAGCCACTGAACCGGCAGCTGCAGGACGATCATGAGACACCCCAGACCAACGGCGAGAAGCATAGAGCGACCCAGCACGGCACGCACTTCAAGAAAATCCGAGGCGCCGGCAGCCTGCGCTACAAATCCGGTTGTGCCCATCCGAAGAAAGCCAAAACCCCAGTACACAAACGAAAAGATCAGCGCGCCAAAGGCGATCGCACCGAGATCCTGGGCTGAACCCAAATTGCCGATCACCGCCGTATCCACCAAACCCAGCAGCGGCACGGCCGCGTTGGCGAGTATGAAAGGCCAGGCCAGCCCGATGACCCGACGATACGCAAGAGGTGAAGTATTCATGTAAGAATCCGGAGTGTCGGCTTCAGTCTTCGCGTTTTTTCACGTGCGCCGACGTGCTGTAAAGCGACAGGTCCAGTCGACCCGCACTGGCCAGCGACTCTCTCAGGACAAATTCGATCTGGGCATTGATACTGCGCAGGTCATCGTTTGCCCACTTTTGCATCGCCTCGAGAATATCCGGATGAATTCGCAAGGGAAAAGATTTTTTCTTCATCAGAATCAGACCTGCAGGTCATCGACCAGGCTAGAGCTTGCTCACCGGCCTCACAGATCGGCCTAGGTATACAGGCTGCCGGCATTGACCACCGGAGAGGCCGCGTGCTCTCCACAAAGAATGACCAGCAAATTGCTGACCATGGCTGCTTTCCGCTCCTCATCCAGATCAACGACACTCTGATCAGCAAGTTTAGTCAGGGCCAGGTCTACCATTCCGACTGCCCCTTCGACAATTTTCTCCCGGGCTGCAACTATTGCAGACGCCTGCTGCCGCTGCAGCATGGCGTTCGCAATTTCAGGCGCATAAGCCAGATGACTGAGCCGCGCCTCGATGACCTCGACCCCAGCCTTGCTGAGGCGGTTCTGAACTTCAGTCTTAAGAAGCACAGCCACTTCCTCCGGGCTACCGCGCAGGCAAAAATCCGGTCCTTCCTCGCCGAAGCTGTCATAAGGATGGGTTGTTGCCAGGTTACGCAGCGCGGCTTCGCTCTGAATCTGAACGTAGTTCTCGTAGTCATCGACTTCAAAAAGCGCCTCGGCGGTATCAACAACTTTCCAGACAACAACGGCCGCGATATCAATCGGGTTGCCCTTGCTGTCATTGACCTTGAGCGTACCGGACTCAAAGTTTCGAACCCTCAACGACACCTTGGCCTTCATGTAGAGCGGATTCGCCCAACGTAAACCTTCACTGCGCTCACTGCCTACGTACCTGCCGAACAGCTGGAGTACACGGCCCTGATTCGGTGCCACCATAAAGAAGCCGAGCCAGCAGGCAAGCACAAGCAATCCGAACAGAGCCAGCGGGATCTTCAGCATCATCGGCAGAATCCCAATGGCAAACGGTGTCGCCAGCGTGAGCAACAGCAGAACAATAATCGCTGTGTAACCGTTATAGGTTGAGGCCTGTCGTTCTTCTATCATGAATTATCTCCCGCATTTCGCAAAAGGCCGGGATCTGAACCCCGACCGAAGCCTTCTGACTAAGCAACATCATATTGATATCATTTTGATTTATTTCTTGTCAACTACACACAAGAAACAGATTGAAAGCGAAAGATAGGTGAATCAGATAAATTGAGCCGTGATCTCGATGATTCAGTTCGCAGGAACATTGGCGGCGGATCTGCCAGACGGCCAGAGCCCGCAGAAGACCTGACCGGCCGAATCAGGCGTTTTGGCTGTGATCAGCCAACCAGGAAGACACCCGCAGGAGGATATCGTGAGGCCGCTCAAGCGGCACCAGATGACCGGTCCCGGCGATTTCCTCATAACGATGCTGTGGGGACCTGTCACGCCACCGCTGCCACGAGCGCCGGGTAAGGACGTTGGATAGCTCGCCCCTGATGGCCAGGATCGGCATCTTCAGTTTACCCAGTAAAGGCCAGATGTTCTGCACATTCAGATAACATGCAGCTTCCCACTCCCGGGAAAACGCAAGCCCGACGCGGCCATTTTGACGCTCCGTGAGACCGTAATTCACATAATCCCAGAGCGCATCGTCGCCTATACGTTTGAACACGGCTTTCGGCCGAAAATGATCGAAGGCCTGCTGCCGACCGGACCACTCCTGCTGCCGGACGAGTGTGCGTCGCACGAGCGGCAGAGTCCTGCGGACAAGCGGCTTGAACATTCGCAGCGACCAACAGTAAGACGCCGGGACCAGAACCGGCTCAATCAGTATCAGGCCCTTGAACAACTCAGGCCGGCGTGCCGCAGCGGAAATCAGCGCAGCCGTGCCCATCGAGTGCCCCATACCGAAGACCGCCTGCCCTCGCGAAGCCAGCAGCGACTCAACGTCTGTATCGAATACCCGCCAGGATCGCAACGAATCAGGAGAATCAGGCTCCGGCCAGAGCGGACGGTGCAGCCCGGCGATCACCTGATGCGACTGTGTCAAAGGCTCCAATAATGAACGGTAGGACAGCGGCGGATAGCCATTGGCATGCGCGAAAAACAGACATTCACCCTTTCCTCCAAGTTCAAGACAGGGGACAGAACCGGGTTCACTGATCAGCCTCATTGCAGTCAGGACCCTTCAAACACGATCCACTGCCCGGAAGTAAACCAACGGACCAGCAGATAACCTACAAGACCCACCGGCCCCAGTAAGAAGGTAAATAACAGGCAGGGTACGACCACTGCGTGAGGAATCTGATGCTTGTGTGAATCCTGCATTTCCCAGCATCCGACAAACAGGTCAAAGGCAAGATAATGCACCCACCCCGCTGTCAGCATGTAGGGATTTTCGAACAGCACGGCCACTTCCTGAACCGAACCGAAGCCCCCGCCCTCTGGCCAGACCGAAACCTGGGACACCACCAGGCTCAGATAAACCAGTCCCAGACAGAAGGGAATGACACCCGCGCTGATCACCGCGAGAGTCCACTGCCACCGCGGCAAAAAGAGCAGCAGAAGCCAGCCGGGCAACACCAGGGTGCTGCAAACAGAAAAAACAGTCTCCGCGCTCATAAAACTCCTTGCTAACCAGCCGGACAAGTGCCCCTGGGCAGGAACAGCACTTGGCACCGGCAGTATACCGTGCGCGGAGCTGATGTGAACTTCCGGTCGGCTGACCAGAGTCCATTGGCAAGTCTGGCTGTCGGCTCACACCACTGCCGCCGGCTGTCCGGGGCCGCCTTAACTGCCGGATTGAGCATCATGGCGGCGATTCACCCGACCCTTTCAGTAGGGTACACTTATCCCATGATCACAGAGTCAGAGATGCGACCTACTGAACCGTCCGCTTCTGAGTCCGGGGGGCGCTCATTCATGAGCAAACTTCTTGGCGGCGAATTTGGTCTGGCTGTCACCTATTGGCTCCTGTTCTTTCTGGGCGCCGGCAGCTTCTTCATCTTTGGCAGTCAGGCTGTAGAGCTGGAGCGGTGGCTGTTGTATCTGGGCATCGTCGTCACAGCACTGGCCTACACCTTCATGCTGATTCTGGGAATCAAGGCGGCCTACAAAGGGCCACAGCTCTGGAAAGTGATGTCGCGCACCTCTTCGATCTTCATGATTATCAACGTGCTGGTCGGCATCTCTACACTGGGTTTCATCTACTAACCGCTATCGCCCTGTTACTGACATCATGCCTTCATCAACTGCCGCCAGCTACTCGCTTTTCTTGAAAAAATCCTGCCCGACCTGCGAACTGATCGGGCCTATCGTCAAACTGCTGTCCGAACTCCTCGGCAATCGACTGTCTGTTTATATCCAGGATGACATGTCTTTTCTCGAAGGGATTGCCCAGCGGATTGACGACAGCGAGTTAGAACAATCCTACCGGCAGAACATAGAGATCGTGCCAACCCTGATCCGCAATGATGAAGATGAACAGCGCATCGCCGGTTGGGACAAGCAGCAGTGGCAGGAGTTTACCGGCATTCCCGAGCTGGGAGCCGAGCTCATCGATTTCAAACCGGGCTGCGGCTCCTTGACCGAAGACCCGGGAATGGCCGAAAAGCTGGC
>Ga0163109_10003739_pt1 | contig 11632 bp, 7 predicted proteins | sample CRUFie1St13metaG_FD_108704 | JGI IMG/M metagenome (GOLD analysis project Ga0163109, IMG submission 108704) | Marine microbial communities from the Costa Rica Dome - CRUD Field 142mm St13 metaG | ecosystem: Environmental > Aquatic > Marine > Oceanic > Photic zone | place: Costa Rica: the Eastern... | reverse complement strand
TGCCTTTTATTTTTATATCTGAAATGCTTGTGTTTGCAAAACTTTCTCTTATTTCGAAAACTTCTATCGCGCCGTCAAGTGTATCCGGATTAATAAACTTATCTACGTCTCTTGTCAAGTCTGTTATTATCATGTATTGAAGTATGTAATCACCTGCTTCGACAAAAGCAACAGGGTCAAGACGACCAGGAAAGTCTTCAAACGGAATAGGTTTTCTTATTTTCTCATCAAAAGATTTAAAAAGCTTTGGCATTCCGAAAAGATTGAAAGAAGCAACGTGATTGACCTGATTATTTCTGGAATCGAATCTTTCTCTATTAATTGATACTAAAGGTACGTTCATTCTAGAGAAGTGAGTAATGTTCTTTACATTTTTGCCCTGCCTGTTTGCGTCAAAATCGAGTATTGTTTGCCCTTCTCCTAACATTTGAACAACATCAAGAACAGATGTACCTACATCGTTTATTTCTATCTTTCCCACGCGGACTCGAGCAGGTGCTCTTGCATGTTCTTTCCCTATCAATTCTGTCGCTGGTGTTTCATACGAACCGGTTAAGGGTACCGTGGTACTTTCAACAAATCTGACGCTTGAAAACCCGTAAGAAATACCCGGGGCGTCTTCAAAAACTTCTTCAACTGTTTGGTCTGCGTTCTGACTGGTGTTGCTTGCTGGCATAATTTATCCTAACTTTTCTTTATCTTTCCTACGAATTGACTCAGAAGTAAATTTCCTCTGGTTGGATCACGTGGAAGAGACTTTAAGTATATTTCGTCGTATAAATATCTTAATTTATTTCTCTCAAGCACGTGCGATTCATAAATAAAATTTATCCCTAGGAAGTTTGTCGATCTAGGCACTAGAGAGAAAACTAAATCAGTGAAAGAGTTGTCTATCCATTTAAATATAGTTCTAAATTTACCTAGATCTATCTTTTCAAGAACATTATTAAAGTATATCTTTCTTAGGTCTTCTAAATCAACGTATCTGTCAGCAAACAAAGCATTAGGTCTTCCAAGTGCGTCGTCGATTGCAGTAAACGTTGCAAAAGTTGACATAATATTTTCATTCAAACCTCTGAACACACCCATGTCAATAGAAAATCTATTATCATCTACTACTTCTTCACTGGGGATTGTCTCATGAATAGGGGCTATTTGTGCAAAATTAGAGTTTTCAACCATTGTCAAATCTTGAAAACTTCTAACTCTCACTTTGTTTTTTGCAATGTTAGTGTCAAACATAGACGAAAGTGTTTCAAATTCAACTCTTGTAGGCTTAAAAACATTTTTTGAGTCTTCGAAATTACTCCCTTGAAAGTGTAAATTATTTTGACTAAAATCAAAGAAAGTTATCTTACCCTGGCTGTTTGATGATGTTGTTGCTTGCTTACCATTTGTTTGAATTATTAATCTTTCAAATGATCCTGTTGCTAAGTTTTCAAAATTATAATTAATTTTTGGATCAATTACACCAACTGAAGCGTTGTTTGTTGCGTGCTCAATCCACTCTTTTTCTGTAATAAATTTTGACCAGAAAAGACTGTTAGTAACTAGACCAGAAAAACTTGAGCTGTGTGCTAAGGAATCAACTCCGCCAGTAGAGTCATTTAAAAATTTTCCAGCTGAACCGTTCTGGAAAATTTGAGGACCCATCACTAGAAAAGATCCTGATGCATTGTGTTCAAAGGAGGCACTCACTAACAGACTATCAGGCACATCAGCGTAACTAGATGAAACTTGATACTGTTCGATTACTTCGCCATTTTCTTGTTTGACAGCACGAAGAAAGAATTCAGATCTTTTTGTTTTCCCTATATCGTGTGCTGCTCTCCTTCCAAATGATATGTGCCAAGGTTCTTCGTCAAAAATATTAACGCCTGTCAATGATAGTCGCTTAACATCACCAGTGGTCGGTGAGTCTCTTATAAACAAGTCTAGCGTCTGATTTGGTCCGCTAGCTAATAAGTTTGAAATGACACTTTCTTTATTTGAAGGCGATGTAGACCCTGTTGTATGAATCCTTATTAAGCTTTGGGGTTCTTCTGGTACTGTTAAAAATCTGTATAATCCTTCGTATGTAAAAGATCCGCTTGAAAATAGTCCATCGTTTGGATTGTTGCTTGTTCCGTGTATTAAAGATTTTGTCTTGTTGATAAATTCTCCACTTATTTTAGGATTTCCTACTTGTGTTCTAGATCCTGACAAAAATCCTGATTTTGCTTTTGGTATCTTATCTGTAGAGTAGCCTTCGTTATCTACACTTGATATTGTTTGACCAAAAGATCCTGAAAAGTTTAACATACCTAGTACATCAACTTTTTTCCTTCTTGAACTTTCTAAAGATTTAAGCTGCGCGCCGCCGTACTCTCTAAAAGTTAAAATATTGTCAGGTTCTATTCCTGAAGATCTGAAGACTGATTTGATTGAGTCCATTGTGCCCTTTGTTAACTTCATATTAGTAGAATCGGAAATAATTCTTCGCCAAATTGAATTCTGGACCTCATTAAGTGTCTTAGATGAATTTGAGTAATTTTCTGTTAAATTGACACCAGAAATTAATTGTGATAACTCTGCAGAAGCAAACAAGTTTGGTAGTTCCAAATTTAAATCTGCTGCTCTTCTCTTCAAAAATGGATCAGGTGTTGTTTCAAAATCATCATAGTTTGTATGTTGAATGCTTGTGATTGCATCGTTTAATATTTTTAGTTCATCAAAATATTTTGCCCAAGTTAGTAAAAACTTAACTAAAAGAGTAGAGCTTTGGAGCTCATTTACATTTTTACCTGGAAATTTGTTTGATCCTTCTTCAAAAGCTTCTCCTAATTTTCCTAAGTTTTCTGAAAAGTTTTCTTCATTGTTTGCTTCGAGGAAATAATGAGGAGGTATTAGTTTGGTTATTAAGTTAGGATTTGCTTCATCGTAGTCAGATCCAGATGTTAGTAAAACTTGGTTTAAATTAGAAACAGGAGTATAATCAGGAAACAAAACAGGATTTCTTGAGATAATCTCATTTAGAATCGGACTGTCAGAACCTGTGGTTCTAGTATGGCTATCGATATAATTTATAATTGTCGAATGCAAATTGCTTTTTGAGCTATCAAGTACAACTTTTCGTGCTGAATAGCTTCCGCTTGGTTCGTTGAATTTAAAATAAAGCTTGAGATCATCTGAGGCGTAAATTGAATTAAACTGATCTTTTTTAATTTGAGATAAGTTTTTTGCAGAGTGAAAATACCTAACTTCATCTATTGATCCGGAAAAAGTTTGCTGCTGATCAAATAAGGCGTTGTTGAGCCTCACTTGATCACCTGTACCGATTGTTAAATTTTCTGAAGAAAAGTCTAAGCTTGTAAAAACTGTACTCATACTTGAAGAAACTGGCACGTTATCAACTATAAGTTTTGTCTTTTCATCACCTTGAGGGTCATAAACTGCTGCGACGTTTACAAAGTTACCTTTTTTGATTGAGCTGGTTACATAAGTAAATTGCGAACCTGATGTAATTCCAAAAACAACATCTGCCTCTGATGTTGATGCTGACGATGATAAAGCAATTGTAAAATTATTAGCTAGGCTTGACTTCTTTTGAAATATTATCTGATTGTCGTTTACTTGTTCAGGAATCTTGCAGAAAAAACTAAGTGTAAAAGGTTTAGTTTTAGGATCAAGTACAGCTTTAGCAGACTTTTTATTTGAGATTGTTTGATACGTAGATCCCTCTCTGTCGTTTACAGAAATTGATGTACCCAAAGCAGAAGACTCACCTTTCTGAGTACCTGAAAAAACTAAGTAACCAACATTTTTAGGAAAAATATCTAGAACATATTTTTCAAATCCGGTCAGGCCATCTTCAAAGTTTTCTATTTCTTTGTTTGTACCATTAAAAGGATAAAAGTTAACTATTCTATCGAAAGATTCGTTGACGTTTGCAACTGCAGAATGAAAAAAAGTGTGATTCACAAAATTTGAAAAATCAGTCCGAACTTGCTGAGTTGATACAAGTTCTTTTTTATCTCCGTATCTATAAGATGAAGAGCTTTCAATGTTAGTATCACTGAACTCATTAAGTGTAAAATCAATGTTATCTGGTTTTTTCAAAAAAGAAGTAGTGGGATCTCCTCGCCTAAACTTTGGCTTAAAAATCTTGCCAGGAACATTTCTGTCTAATAGTGCTTTTTTTGACATTAATTAACTCTAAATTTTGATGCTGCATCTGTAACAATTGTATCAAATCCTGCTTTTTTAACCAAGAAATCAAATACATAAGTTCTTCCTCTCGGTAAGGAATCTACAAAGAATTCAAAATACATTCCGTTCGAATCAGTAGAAAGTCTCGTTGAATTTGTTGCTGTGTCAAAATCAATAATAATATCTCCTGTTTGAAAATCTCTTACTCTGTAGTGCATCTGTTTGTGTATCTGACTCTTTTTCTCCCTAGGTAGCTTTTTAAAAACCACGTCTCTATCTCTATCTTCTGAAAAAACTCTAATTTTGATTATATCACCGACATTGTACTCATCATTTAAATTTGTAACTGTTACTAGCAAGTTTTGGTGAAAATTATCGAAAGCTGTTCTTTGATTGTTTTTTATGACAATTGAGGAGGAGAGAAAAGCTATAGTTTCATCAGAAGATGACCAAGTTTCATTAAATGTCACGCTTCCTGATGCTATTATGTGATCTCTCAGGGCAGTCTCGAAACTACTAATTGCAAATGATGCAGAGTAGACACCTGTTAACCTATTAACACCTCTTTGCGCCTGAGAGACATTAAAGGTCTTTTTAAAACTACCAGACTCAATTTTAACAACCATTACATTTTCGCCTGTCAGCTCTGTTGCAGCCAAACCAGAAACTATGTTTTTTGCAACACCTTGTTGAAAGTTGTTCAAGTATAGAGATGACGTCAAATCAAATGTGAAATCTTCGTGACTGTCGTGTAAACTATCGTCGTATTTTACGATAAGCTTTGGTCTAATTGCAGTGTTTGATGAATTTCTAGAAGCAAACCGCTTGACAAAATAACTCTTTCTATTTTCTTCTAAAGTGCCGGAAAGACCAATCAAAAATCCGTGATCTGGTATTTGATTAGTTATTGTACCTGATACTATTTTTGTGATATCTAGCACTAAGTCTTCTTCACCCGTGACAAATTTTTGAACAGGCGTAAGTGATACTCTACTAGACCCATCAGGCCCTTCGAGAGTCCCACTAACAATTATGTCTATGGACTCATCGTTTAAAGATCCTGATTTTGCAGCCCCTGGTAGATTCCAGGTAACTGGCTCGCCGGCCAAAAACGATGCTGTTACAAAATTTACAGCGTCTAAGTCTCTAAAGCCAGTAATATCAAAACCTGACCCTTCGTCGAAGCTTTTAGATAGAGGAAACAATATCACATCAAAATTTTCTGGAGTTGCTTGTCCTCCATATACGTCGTGCAATTTAAGAATGCACTTAAAAGTGCTGTCATTTATATCTATTTTTCCTTGACTCTGCATGTCGCTTACTTTGCTTAAGTCAAAGTGAAGAAGCAATTTTGTTAACTCAATTTGTTCTGAGCTTCCCGTTAAATCATTTTCATCATACAGTTTAAAAAGATCAAGTGTGCCTGCTTGTCCAACATTTGCATCAGTAGCTCTAAAAGTGCCATTTATGATCTTATCTGTAATATAAGTGTCTTTTGAAGCTGAAAGTATTCTATGCATTATGAAATTCTCCCTACGATATCAAAATTAGGATGTTTCATTTCAAAAATACCACCTCGTGGGGGAAAAAGGTAACCTCTATCAATATTTCTGAGTGGGCTATATGCGTAGTTTGAATATGAACGGTCGCCCTCTATACCTGTCTTGTTAATCATTGTTAAATTCATTACTGCATCTACATCTGCAGTGTTCATAATCAAGTTTTCTAAATCACCTATCTTCAAGGGCTGGTCTATTTGAAAATTTTCTGACTGCATGTACTCTGAAAGCTTTGTATTGATTGCAGCTATGACAACAGATGATCTGGCCTCTGGAGAAATCGTTACAGTGTAATTTATACCAAGGTTAACAATAGAGGCGTCAAGTATATCTATTGCATCAGATACTAGCCTAAACTTACTCAAGTAAGATGCCAAACTGTCTTTCAAAGAGTCAGGCGAAATCATCAAGCCACCCTGGTTATCTCTTGAGAGTATGTAAAGTTGTGCAGCTTGAGGATTGTTTGGATTATCTCTCACAGATGCTCTAAAAACTCTTCCAAACTTAGCAGGCATTGAATAAACTCTTGCTATTAGGTCTTCTCTAGTAACAATTCTGTTTTGAGAGTTTCTATTTAAAAGTGCAATCTGTCTCAATGCTTCTAGTGTAGGTGCGTCTTCACCCCCTAAGATGGGTGATGTATTTATAACAGTTGCAGTTGCTCTAATGGCTGCAGAAGTTGAAGTCGTCGCATCAGCTCCAAACTCTGTGATTAAAGTTTTTATAGATCTCAATTGCCTTGCGCTTGTATTGTGATTTAATCCGCCACCTGATCTTAAAGTCACGGTAAGTGTAGTGGCACGTGGGCTAATTCCAAGAGTTTGAGTTCCTAAAAACGAATTAGGATCGATTGTAATTCTGTTCAAGGTTTTTTTGTCACCAAACAGTTTGATAGCATGCTCAGAAGGATCAGGTATTACATCCTCATCAAAGTTTAATTCATTACCAGAGCCAAACTGTAAGGAAACAGTGCCTCCGTTTGTAACTTTGACAAATCGTTTTGGAGCATGAATAATTCTCAATCGCTCGGGCGCATATTCTCTGTCAGCATGAGAGTTTACTTCTCTCTTAAAAACTGTGCTTTGTGTTAAGGACTGAACTTCGTAATAATCGTCTCCATCAGAATCAACTACTCTTACTATTTCGTTGATATCTCTGGCACCAAGTGTTACACTTCTGAATGGTTGAAAAGTGTCAGAAATTGTAAATGTTTCTGTTTTAAGCTGAGAGCTTGTCACCACACCTTCTCTTGTCAAAATAAAATCAACAGGTCTACCGTTAGAAATTCTACCAACCTCGAAAGAAGCAATTAATTCTCCAGAAGAATCTTCTTCGGCAAAATCAACATTTTCAAGTAGAAAAAAGTCTACACCTGATGTAGAAGTAAAAACTGTCTCTTTCATTATTTTAGGCAAGAAGCTTTTGTTAGGTGCAAATTCACCTCTTGACGTTGTTGCAGGCACTGTTATTGAGATATTTACAAAACCAATGGCAGGAGACTTACCAATAATTTCAACCCCTGATTCTCTAATTTTTCTCTCTATGTTTTGCTGTTCAGTTGCAGTTTCTAAAGAGCTTTCATTAAACTGGTGGTCTAAGTAAAAAGAGTTTACATCACCAACATAGGCAGCAATATCTATTAAAAGTCCTGCTAATGAAGCGTCACTAGTATCTTTTACTAAATCGCCAAAATGTGTAGCAGCAAATCTTTTTAAGTCATTTCTTAAACTTTCAAAGTCTTTATTTGTGTAAGACACATCTTTTTTTGTGCTTATCTCTTTCTTAATATTTCTTGGCATTTTTTAGCCTCCAGGGTTTAATTCTACGGCGATACTTTGACTTGTAACTCTAGCAGCAGGAATGCTGAAGACCAATTGTACTTCCACACCCGCAAGCCCTTTTTTATTTAGTTCAGTTTTTTGGCTTCTTTCTTGACTTACTACTTCAATATTTTCTATTTCAACAAAAGGTAGCTGTGCTTTAACACTTTCAAATATTCTTTTAGAAACTTCTTGTGTAAAATCTTCTCTATTTCCAAAGTCAAACAGCAAATCATTCAAATTAGTCCCAAAGTTAAACAGACCTAATCTTTCGCCCCTGTTTGTCAATATAACATTTTTTAAGTTATCTTTAATTTGATCTATAAAATCTGTGTGCATGTCAAATATTTGGTCTCCTTTAAAATTTGTCAAAGGAGTTTTTATACCAATAGTCTGGTTAGAAACAGAAATATTGCGATCTCTGTTGTTGACATTATCACTGGCAAGTGTTCCGGCGCTTTTAAATTTAAAAGATGACAAAATCTACCTCCGATAATAATTATATGTTTTAAAAAAATTATTATTGAGACAAGCCTAATTTTTGTGCTACAATCAAAGTAACAACACCATCACCAATGAGATGACCTACGAGAGCAACTATAAAAGCAGCTACGACCTTTGTTATGTATGTTATAAGCTGGGCGACAAATAGCAGCCCTTCAAGCAACGGTCTCAATATTTCCAATCTTTCAATAAGAAAATTAAAAATAAACTCTATTGCAAATTCAATAAAAGCAATTATTCCCTGTATTATTATGTTAACTAATTCAAGACCGAGTTCTATTAGTGCAATTATTGCATCAATTAGAGCTTCAAAAGTAAAAGTAATAGCCCAATTTACTTGAGGGAAATTAAAATTAGGAAGAGCAAATAACTCAATCGGTAGAAGACCTAAAGAAAAGTCAAAACTAAACTCAGGAGGAAACTTAGGAAGAGATATTGAAGGTAAGGCTATACAGAGGACAGGCGCTTTTTCTTGAGCTCTCTCTTTGTCTATTGTTGGATCAATTTCTTTTAAGTGTTCTGCAAATTTTTCTGCATTACACGGTGAGTTAGCTACAATGTCTAATTCATACCAGTTAGCCTCAAGCCACTCAAGCGGATTCTCAATGCCTATTTCAATTAGAAATTCAGGTATTCCTGGCAAAACAAAAGTCCAGTCAGCTATTGGAGCAAAAGGTATTGCTGGTGGCAAGCCTTCATCAATAGCCATGATTGTTTTTGCATATGCATCAGAGAAAATACCTAACTCTTCTGCATCCTCGACCGCACTTCCTTGCGCTTCCAGTAAATCTTGCCTGGGTAGTTCAAGCGGCACAGGTATTCCAAAAAGTCCACCACCACTGTTGTCAAGAGTTGCTTTAGTTGCAGGCTTAAATGAGTTTTTTATAGCTTCTTCATCTTCACCCAATATTTTTGTTAAAGTGCCCATTAGAACCTACTTTATTACAACTTTTTTTGCATATTTAGCAAGGCCAGGTGTGAACGGTAACTGCCTTGCAGTATCCTCAGGAGTTGCAGGCACAAGCCCACCAGCAGTTGTTACAACAGGCTGATAGTTGACAGATCCAATTGCAGTTGCTACGTTTGTTGTATTTAGTCCTCCAATAGGAACTGAATCGGCGTCATCCCCGCCTATAAAGACTAAGCCTTCATCTCCGGGAATGATTCTTATGTCGCCTTCTGCCCCTAAAACTATCTTTGCACCACCCTCTCTATTTGCATGTATGATAACATCTCCTTGCGGAGTGAATTGTATACCGCTAGATCCCACAATATTCTGAATCTTGATTGTTTCAGTGCCAATGAGTCTTGTATTTGCGCCAAGTGCTACCATCGCGCCGTAGTTACCCAAACCAAGCACATCTTGAGGTGCCGAAGAGTTTTCTCCTTCAAGGCTGGGTATAAAAAGTAAGTCATCGATTGTCTTTGCGTTTGTCATGTAAATTCTTGCAATACAATTGTAGATGTCAGAATCTACAAACTCTTGATCAAAAATATCTTTGTTTAAAGAAGGGTCTAGTGACTCTCTTCCTTTTTCTAATTCAAAATACTTCAATCCAGCTCTCTCTTCCGGACCAATATTAGCAGCTGCAGAAAGTCCTGACCCTAAGCCGGCATGGGCTTCGTTAACTTTTGTCTCAACAGTTGCTGCTTCTTTGTCTGCGAGTATTTCGTCTTGAAGGTCAAACAACTCCCTAGCTTTTCTAAGAACACATATGTCAATAGCGGGAGACAAAGGTTTTCTGTTCTCATTAACATCTGCATTTGTCAATGGTGTCATTTCTTCAGGTAACACAGTCGTTGATACTTCTTCAAACTTTTCTTTACCCAATAAGATGTGAGCATTGTTTGAACCTTGTAAAAGAAGGTCTCCGCAGTCTTTGGCCATTCTTGGTACGACTTCACCTGTGAACTCTTCACGATAAGCTATAGAATTCTGTGCTATTTTGTGAAAGAAATTTCCTTGAGGGGCAGCTGCACCATTTGTAGATTCAAAACCGTAAAAAAATGATTCATCTTTCATCTTCTTGTGATTAGACTCTAAATTAAATCCTCTAGGTAAATGAGTGAAGTTAACGTCTTCAACTTGTCTAATAGTAGAAAGTCTACACATCCAGTAAAATTCGCTGTTTCCAACTTTGTAAACCCAAACATATTCACCGGGCTTAATCGGTAAGGAAAGATGTTGTGGGAAAAAAGGCAAGCAGATATACGCTTTTCCGCCGGCGCCATTTTTTATTGTATCAACAAACCTGACTGCAACTGAGTTTTGAACAACAAAGGGCACAATGCTCGTATTTGCAAATTTAGTTCTTACGTTCTCGATTGGAACACCTAACTCGTGGTCTTCAATCGTTACATCTGTATCGTTTCCAGACTCATCTTTAGCAAATCTTGAAAAAAAGTCCAAAGGGTTTGATATCACTTCTTCAACAATCGCTTTTAGAAACCTTCCTGAACGTCCGGGCCCTCTATCGTTGCCTCCTCCGTCAAGAGATGGCGTAAGATCTTGTTGCGGCTGCAGCGGTTTCCTTCTTCTCATTGCTTGATTTCCTCAAAAATATCGTCAGCAGAGATCTTGTCGTCTGATTCTTCTTTTGCAACTAACTCTGCAAGCTTAAGTATTTGATCATTTGACTTTGACATTCTTTCCAAGTATTTTGTCATTAAAGTACCAAACTGTTGGTGGTTGTTTAAATTACCTTGAATCTTAAGCAAAAGATCATCTACTAGAATTGATGCAGTTTCTCTATCGTCTAAAGCATTCTTATATGAATCTTTCCATAACAATTTTTTCTTATCTTCTGTATTTTCTAAAGAGTCAAGAAGATCTGAAAAATCTTTTATTTTTTCTTGTGTTGTTTTTTTCATTTAGCTTCCAAAAAGTAAGAAAATGTCGTCAGACTTAACTAATTCTCTGTAATGTTTTCTGATGCTTGAGAGCGCGACACTTAATTGTTTTGGATTTAATCCAGATATTTCTCTGAGGTAAACAAAAATTGCGCGCTTATTTAAGAATTCTAAATCTTCTATGTTGTCAAAAAGTGTTATTATGGCAGCAATGCAAACTTTTTCATTTTCATTTGTAACTTTGACTCTAATTTTCTGAAGCATTGATTTCAAGATTTCTTTATCTTCAGTTCTTATAAACATGTCGTCTGGTGAAGGAATAACACTATGACTTTCAACCATGGATTTCTCTAAACTACTCATGTTGTTTATGTCTTCGAGAGATATGTTTCTTATTTTACTTTTCTGTGTCTTTTTTGCTCGGGCAAGAAGGTGATTCTTGGCACACACATTAAAGTAAGAAAATGCTTTACTACCTTTTTCTGCATCAAATTTTTCTAGTGTTTCGTACAAAAAAGAAACACAGTCTGATTTTAATATTTTAAAATGCTCAGAATCTCTACTAAAACCGTATATGTATATTAAATTTTCTGACAATTTTTCAAAAGCATTTTTAATGTGATTTTCATAAATTTCATGTCGTTCTTCTTGACACTTAGTCTGCTGAAAATCAACTACTGATTCGTGAACATGCTTCCCAAAATAGGGCTT
>Ga0163109_10003738_pt1 | contig 11633 bp, 12 predicted proteins | sample CRUFie1St13metaG_FD_108704 | JGI IMG/M metagenome (GOLD analysis project Ga0163109, IMG submission 108704) | Marine microbial communities from the Costa Rica Dome - CRUD Field 142mm St13 metaG | ecosystem: Environmental > Aquatic > Marine > Oceanic > Photic zone | place: Costa Rica: the Eastern... | reverse complement strand
TAGTTCAGGAAGCGCTGAAAATGGGTTTGGATGATGATGCGCGAATTCACGACATCCTCGCCCAGAAAATGCGCCATGTGCTGAGCGGCGATATCATCCAGCCCAGTGACGCAGAGCTGGTGGCTTTTTATCAGGACAGTCTAGAACGCTATAGGACTCTGCCGACGCTGAACACTGACGAAATTGTATTCAACACTCGTGAGACTCTGCCCGCGGAATTACTGGCACAACTCGCCGCCGGCGCAGAGGCTGAATCTCTACTGTCCCAGTCACCCGGAAATCTCGACCCTCTCCCGAATGTCAACCGACTAGATCTATCCAACATCTTTGACGAGGCTTTCGCTGAACAGGTGTTCAGCGCCGACATCGGTCCATGGCAGGGCCCTTTCCTCAGTAATCGCGGTCAGCACTGGCTTCAGGTCAAATCCAAAACTGAATCGGTGCTACCAGCACTGGAAGAGATCCGCGACCGCGTCAGGCTGGAATGGATTGCCGTGGAGGAAGATCAGCGCTTGCAGGCAGAGATCGCGCGACTCTGGGAGCAATACACTATCCGCATACTAAACGACAATTCAGCCCACTAGTGGGAATCATGACCTGCCAGAAATCTTCCTCTCAATGAAATCACTCCACCGCCTCGTACTCTGCTTGCTTCTCATTCCAGCCTCGGCGCATGGGCATGACGTCGATGTCACCGGTGTTGCAAGAATTTTTCTCGATGAACAGAGCCCGGGCAGCTATAGCCTGTCTGTGGTCGATCAGCAGGTTCCTCCCTTATTCGCTATCGAGCGGATTCTCCCCGAACGCTGCGAGGGTTTAGCGCCCGGTAATTTTGCCTACCGGTTTCAGTGCAGCCCCGCGCTGAACATTGCCGACAGTCTTAATTTTCCGTGGTCGCTTCAGGGAGTCGTCGCTATCGCTCACTGGGCTGACGGAGAAGATGTTTCCGGTTATTTTCCAGGCGCTGGCGCCACCATTACGGTCCCAATGAGCGATCTCAAAGCCGGCGCAGGGTCGCTGGGAAGTCTTACTTACCGCTATCTGTTACTGGGAGCCGATCACATCCTGTTTGGCATTGATCACCTGCTGTTCGTCCTCGGATTGCTGTTGCTATTGAGCGGATTCTGGAGGCTGCTGAAGACCATTACGGCGTTTACTGTCGCCCACAGCATCACGCTGGCCTGCGCGGTGCTAGGCATTTTTCCGATACCCGGACCGCCTATCGAAGTCCTAATCGCGCTGTCGATCCTCATGCTGGCGCGGGAAGTCGTGATGAGCCAGCGTGGCCAGATGACTCTGGTGCACCAAAAGCCCTGGATTGTCGCTTTTGTTTTCGGGCTGTTTCACGGATTTGGCTTTGCCGGCGCTCTCGGGGAGTTGGGATTGAGCGAGTCCGACATCCCGCTCGCCCTACTGTTCTTCAATCTAGGTGTTGAAGGAGGTCAGGTAATCTTTATTTGTGCCATGATTCTGGTGAACTGGATCTTCAAAAGAATCTCATCAGAGAGTCTGGGCAGCATCCATCGGGGTCTGGCCTATGGGCTTGGCGCAATCGCGTGCTTTTGGTTTCTGGAGCGGCTACCTGCGCTCTTTGTGGCGGCTTAGAGTGGCTGCTAGGACACAGCGCGTTCTGTTATTTCTGATAGGTCTGATGACAGCTCTCACAAGGCGGGTACAGCGCATCATTGCCCACCTGTGACAGCGCATTTTCATCGCGCTTATCTACCGCCACCAGGACTTGTCTAGCCGCAGCTAGCAGCTGCTGATTAGAGCGCTGCCATTCGGCCTCACCGGCGATCTCCGCCTCACCCTCGCCCGTTCCACCCAACATCAGCAGATTGGCCGCGCCGATCACCGCCGTCGCCGCCCGGCCCACTTCCTGCCACTGCGATTCGGTTTCCAACTGGTAAGCTCCCCAGATGGTGTTGGTTGCCGGAGTCACGATGCTGTTCATAATCTCCTTGACGGACAACTCTGGCGTCAGCCCATCAGCCACACTCAAGGAAACCGACATTAAGATGGCGATCAAACCTGCAAAGCGACAACTTGGCATAACACGTTCCTCTAATTACTGACGATTATTGGCCCACCGGCCCGAATTCTGCCTGCAGCTCTTGCCGCCGTGCTCCGGCAAGTATACCGGGAAGCGCATAGTTTCCCTCATGGCAAGCGTACTCGTAGATCCGATCCTCAACGGCATTCATCGGCAGTTCACCGCTCCAGGGTACAGAATAGATGGCAGGATCATCGACCTTGAATCGATAGAGCAGCGTGTTTTCGTCAAGACGGGAAAACCTCTCGGTGATTCTGGCCTCCTCAGACAAATAGAAAAAATGACGAAGGGCACCCCGGAAACCCTCCTGCGAATGAAAGTTGGTCGTTTCGACAACCAGCGTATCACCATCATAGTATCCAATAGAGTCCCCTAGCCACTTGTGCATTTCGTCATGCTGGCTGTTTTTCAGCCGAATAATGCGGGCATCATGATTCATCTCAGCGAGAATCATCACGTAGTCATCAGTCTGAACAATCTGGCTATGGTTATTGTAAAGAACCGGTAGCATGGGTGGCCCACCGGATGATCCGAAACCGACCAGACAGCGCTCACCCATCGGGCGCACTTCCGGGCCATCGAAGGCCCCCTGAGCGCGCATACCGCCAAAAATGCGTCGCTGAGCCCCTTCGGCCCACGGCAGGCGTCCGTCTTCCGGCTCGACGATGATCGAAGTTCTGATCCCGCCGTCAATTACGGCCATCCTTTCACCCGGATCCATCCAGAACGTATTGTAGCCTCCGACCTGAGCCTCGGCCCCACCCACATTGCTGACAAGATCATCAAGATAGCTAGCTCCAGTTTCACCGACGGCTGCAGCCTGTTCGGCGCTGATCACCAGTTCACCGCCGAACTGCTCACCCCGTTCCAGCATAGTCACAGTAGCAATGCTGTACACACCCTGTAAGTCGGGTATCTCACCAGAACCACGGCTCTCGCCTTGCTGCGAATACGCAGTGTTAGAGGCAAGGCTCAGGCTTAACAACAGACACCCACTCGCTGATTTTGCTTTTTTCAAGGCTGACACCGCTTTCCCCCTTATTTTCTGCTGACAAAGTAGTTAAGGGCATCCTAGCACGACCGCGCGGCCAGCAACTAAGATCCGGCTTAACACCGGATTCTGCGAGCCGGCACATCCGCCTAGATCGATGATAAACTTTTGCGGCGAAACCTGCTGTAATCGCGCTCTCGCACCAATGCATGGTAAGTGTATGCCTCACGCCCTATTCTCTCTGGTCCTGCTCTTGGACAGCGCCCAGCTCTTTGCGACTGACGCAGCCAGCAGGCGCTCCCTGATTGAAAGCGCGCTTCAGGGCAGCATCAGAGAGCCATTCGAGGTTGCCAGAGATACCAATCGTAAGCCTGCGCAAGGGCTGAGTTTTTTTGGTCTCGACAGCAGCATGAAGGTGCTGGAGCTTTCCCCGGCAAGTGGGTACTGGTCGAAAATCCTCGGGCCGGTGCTATGCAGTGAAGACGGGAAACTGGCGTTTGCCATAAGTCTCAGCGAAACCTTCAAAAATGAGATCATGGCGCTCTCAGGTCTGGAATGCACTTCAGCCATCGACGAAGAGCTCACCCTGCCCAATGTTCCTGACTTCAGCTTTGTTGAAGCAGACTTCGATCTGATCCTGACCTTCTGGAATTTACACAATCTCAGAGAAAAGCGGCGGAATCAACTTAACAGGGCTGTTTTCGAGGCGCTGAAACCCGGAGGAGTTTACGGGATTTTTGATCACAATCGTCGTCATATACAGCCGGATAATCGCGCCATAGGACGCCGTCTCGATCCGGTGCTTGTCATTAAGGAGCTGACCGAGCTCGGCTTCGATTTCAAAGATTTCAGCCCGCTACATTACCATCCAGAAGACGATCTCGCGCAGGAAGTCGGTACTCCCGGTATCCGTGGCAATACCGATAGACTCACCCTGAAATTTCGAAAACCCTAGGCGCGACCACGCAGAGACAGGATTCCTCAATTCTGAATAAGGCCTCCGAGACACCCATGCATCCCTACGTCAGGAAACTCCAGAGAACCAACGAGTACTATTTCAAGGAAGGTTGTTACATTATTGAGATGTCAAATACGGATCAGGACAGTGCAATTTCAATCGCCCATGCCAGAGTGCTGTCAGGTCAACAGACAGCATGGCACTGGCTGACCGACACTTATGAACGATATGTCATTCTCAGCGGGCAGGGGCTGGTCGAGGTAGGCAATGCCGCTGCAGCTGCAGTGAACGCAGGTGACGTCGTACTAATCCCGCCCGGCACCAGACAGCGTATAAGCAATACCGGCGAGAGTGATCTGGAATTTATGGCCATCTGCAGCCCACGGTTCAGTCTCGAGAATTACCACAGCGGCTGATCAGTGAAAAATATGACTCCACCGACCCTCAGAATTCTTCTTACCGGACTTTTCCTTTGGCTGCCCGCCACTAACGGCTGGAGCCAGTCGGCCACTTTTTCCCTGACAACCAGTCAAGGCTCAGCGCTCGAAATCTTCAGTCAGCTCGATCCGCTGGCAATCAATACAATTCACAGCTGGGAGCTCGTGCTGCACACCGCTGATGGCGCCCCGTTGAGTGGGGCCCGGATGTCGATCGTTGGTGGCATGCCTGATCATAACCACGGTTTACCGACCTCGCCTGTTGTCACCGGAGAGATCACCCCCGGCCGTTACCTGCTGGAGGGCGTGAGGTTTCACATGCCGGGTCGCTGGCTGCTGATGTTTGACGTAATCAGTGATCAGGGCAGCGAATCGGCGGCTCTGGAATTCCGGCTATGACACGAATCCTGATCGCGGGATGCACTCTGGCAGCGATGGTGGGCTTGCTGGCTTGGAGACTGTTACCGAATCCCCTGCCCGCCGACTGGGAGCCGGCGCAGCGCGCACTCATCCAGTCTCTGTCTCTTTCGGGGCTTCCGGCAACCCCGGTTGACCCAAGTAATGCGGTAGCAGAGAGCGAGCTTGCCGCACAATTTGGCCACCGCCTGTACTTCGACCAGCGCCTCAGCGGCAATGGCGAAGTCGCTTGTGCGAACTGTCATAAGCCACAAAACTACTTCACCGATAACCGGACCCTCGCACTGGGCACCGAGACCGGGTTCAGGCATACGCCTTCTCTCGTTGGTCTCGCCTACAGTCCCTGGTTTTACTGGGACGGTCGGAAAGATTCACAGTGGGCCCAGGCTCTCGCTCCGATTGAAGCCGGTCATGAACACAATCTGGACCGCTTGCAGGTAGTGCGCCTAATCACCGAGGACCCGCTTTACAAATCGCAATACGAAAAACTCTTTCAGCCACTGCCCGCATTGCCGGCAGCACCCCGCTCAGCCTCGCCGCTGGGTGATGAGCTGCTTCGAAGGAATTGGGAATTTCTGGGGTCAGACCTGCAGCTGGACATCAACCAGGTTTTTGCCAATATCGGCAAGACACTCGCCGCCTACCAGCGCAAGATCAAGCCGGGGCGCAGTCGCTTCGACGACTATGCCGATAGCTTAGCTGAAAGTTCTGCTGTAATGCCGGGAAGCCTGCTCAGCAAAGACGAGCTGGCAGGTCTTGCGCTTTTCATTGACCAGGCGCAATGCATCAGCTGTCACAACGGACCGTTGTTTACCAATTTCGAATTTCACAACACCGGCGTGCTTGCCATTGCAGGACAACTGCCTCCTATGGGGAGGTATGATGGCATCAGACTCGCGCGTCAGGATGAGTTCAACTGCCTGGGGAATTACAGTGATGCTGAGCCGAGTCAGTGCACGGAACTCAGGTTTGCCAAAGACGACAATGAACTGGTCGGCGCGCACAAGACGCCAACACTGAGGAACGTCACCGAAACTGCACCCTACATGCACGGCGGTCAAATTGCGGACCTGGAGTCGGTCATGGAGCATTACAACGAGGCTCCCACTTCCATGCTCAGCCACAATGAGGCGAAACCTCTGGCCTTGCGGCCAGTGCAGCTCAAGCAACTGGAAGCCTTTATGGCAACCTTAACTGCGCCTCTGCAGACCGAGCAAAAATGGCTGAAGCCGCCGGACGGCTAGAGCTAGCCAAGGTACCCGTGCTGGGCCAACCGCAGCAGTATTCCGTCCGGATCATTGAAATACAATTGATCTAAGCCACTGGTCCGATTGGCCGGATCCTTATTTATATTGGCCTGAATCCCTTGATCCGACAGTCTTTCAGCCAGCAGATCCGGATTGTAGTTGTCCACACCGACAAAAAGATGAAACACACGCCCAGGATCCCCCAGTTCATACAAGCCGAGAAAACTCTCCGAGCCCAGCCTCATATTTATGCTCCGTTGGCTGGCCGGCTGATGATTTCCAACCCCAGAACCCGGCTGTAGAAACCCGCTGAGCACTGCACGTTACTAACCAACAGGGAAACATGACTCATTGAACGCCCTACCGCAGCTGGCGCATGCGCCTGAGCGGGAGTCATGGAGATCCCGGCGGCGGAAGCCACCAGTGCGCCCAGCAATTGCCGTCTGGACAGATGCTTGCTTTCATATTGCTCTCGCAAGGCATCGAAATGCTCATGCCGGCATTTGCCTTCTGCATCATGTTGATTTTGGTCATACGAGGTCTTTAAGTTATACATCACTGCACCTGATAAAAATCTTGAGTAGAATGTCCCGAGCAAATCTGAACGGGCGTCTCAATTCTCGGCGCGGGCTCGCCTTTCACGCCGAGCAGCACAGTATTCCGTATTTGACTGTGAGTCAGTCAACTCAAAGTGACTGCCATAAGACGGGAAACCCGGGCAACAGACGCCCTGGCAGAGCTCACTGGTTCAGCAGACTGACAGGAAACGGTATGAATCTATCCTACAAAATCCTTATCGGCTTATTTGCCGGCTGCCTGTTAGGGCTGTTCATCGCTCAGAATGATTCGCAGTGGCTGAACAGGATGCCGGCGATGATTGCTCCGCTTGGCAGCCTTTGGGTTAATGCGATTCGTATGACCATTGTTCCCCTATTGATGTCGTTAGTCATTGTCACGATCGGCGGCACTGAAAAGAGCCATCGGGTTCTGGCAATCGGCGGGCGCTCATTGTGTCTGTTTGCAGGACTGATCCTGCTGTCCAGTTCGTTTTCAGTTCTGTTCGCCGCGCCACTAATCTCGGCTTTGACCCTCAGCAGCGACTCTGCTGAACTGATGCGCAGCTTTGTTCAACAGGCAGAAAGTCGCGGCGCTCTTCCTCCCTTCAGTAATTGGTTAATCAATCTGGTGCCAGCCAACCCGTTCTCGGCCGCTGCCAACGGTGAGATTCTGCCGCTGATGGTGTTCACCGGCATATTTGCCCTGGCTCTATTGAAAATCGACCCGCAGAGCCGAGAGCAGCTTGTCGGGTTTTTCGCCGCTGTTAAAGAGGCGCTGTTTGTCGTGATCGCCTGGGTGATGGCGTTGTCGCCCTATGGAATCTTCGCGCTGGTGCTGCCAGTAGCCGCCAATCTCGGCACAGACTCGGTTGTACTGCTGGGAAGTTTTATCTTTTTGACCTGCAGCCTGATCATGATGCTGGCAGGCGCGCTGTACCTGATTCTCGGGCTATTAGGCTATGACGTCTGGCAGTTTGCCAGAACCATGGCGCCGGTGCAGGTGATCGGGTTTGGGACCCGGTCCTCCCTGGCGGCGCTGCCGGCAACCTTGGCTGCGAGCAAGGATCTTGCGGTCGACCAGAACACGGCAGGTCTGGTTCTGCCGACCGCGGTCACTCTGTTCAAATTTGCGTCTCCCCTAGCCCGGACCTGTGGCGCCTATTTCATTGCGGCACTGTACGGCATCGAGCTTGCGCTGCCAGAAACGATTGCTATCGCACTCGCTATCGGGGTGCTGAGTTTCTACAGCCCCGGCATTCCCAGCGGCGGCCTGCTGGTCATCACACCCGTCTTTGTGGCGCTCGATCTGCCTGTTGAAGGCATCGGACTGCTGATCGCGGTTGACCTCATCGTTGACATGTTTATCACCGGGGCTAACATTGCAGCTAACATGGCGGCAGCAATGATCATTCAATGGTACAGCAGCGGGTCTGTCAACGATGTCACTGAGTAAACTGCGCGCCAAAGTATTGATGCTAAATCATAGGAGCCGTGCCGGGGTTGCGCGGTGATTTTGCCTGAGGCACCCGAAATGTCGACAACTGAGCCTGAAAAAGTACTCAGTGTCAGCAGTCTGAACCAGATGGCAAAATCTCTGCTTGAGGGGCACTTTTCACAGATCGTCGTTGAAGGTGAAATCTCAAATTTTGCCAATCCGGCATCCGGCCACTGGTATTTCACACTCAAAGATCAAAAATCTCAGCTGCGCTGCGCCATGTTCGCTGGCCGCAAACGCTTGGTCCGATTCAACCCGAAAAACGGCGACCAGCTGATCGTACGCGGCCAGCTGAGCATCTACCCTAACCGCGGTGACTATCAGCTGATCGTGAGCCAGATGGAGGAAGTTGGCGACGGCGCTTTGCGGCGTGCCTTTGAGCAACTCAAAAAACGCTTGCAGGCTGAAGGCCTGTTTGACCAGAGACACAAACAGGAGATTCAGGAGGGTTACCACCACGTCGGGCTGATCACCTCCGCCACCGGCGCAGCGATCCGTGACATGGTGAGCGTTTTTGAACGCCGATTCTCCGCGACGCGACTTACTGTTTTCCCCGTAGCGGTGCAGGGTCCGGAAGCCCCGGGTGAGATCAGTTCAGCACTGGCGCTGGCAAACGCGCTCACCGACACGCTGGGTTTGCAGGCTCTAATCGTTGGCCGAGGCGGGGGTTCTCTGGAGGACCTGCAGGCATTCAACGAAGAATCCGTCGCCAGAGCCATTTTTGCCAGCGAGCTACCCGTCGTCTCGGCGATCGGTCATGAAATCGACTTCACCATCGCCGATCTGGTCGCAGATCTTAGGGCGCCAACACCGTCTGCAGCAGCCGAGTTGTTGAGTCCGGACCAGCTTGACTATCTTGCGCAGTTGCAGGGCCTACGTCAGCGTATCAGCAACTTGGCTGGACAATCCCTCATGCGACGCCATGAGCGACTGAGCTGGATGGTCAGGCGGCTACGTCGGCCAGACAAACGACTACAAGACCATGCCCAGACTCTCGATAGACTGGAGCTGCAGCTAAAACGCGTTCTGCGCAACCGACTAAAGCAGGCCACAGCGCAGTTGGCCTTGCAGAGGCAATCACTAGTCGCGGTCAGCCCTTCACAAAAGCTGTCGCGACAGCGGACGCAGCTTACTGCCCTTAGTCAGCGCCTGGCCCAGTCAGGCCGCAGACATCTTAATCAACGCCGGGAACAGCTTGTGTCTCTCAGCAGGAATCTCAATGCAGTCAGTCCACTGGCCGTGCTGAGCCGCGGGTTCAGTATCAGTCTGACGGACAGCAGTCAGGTAGTTAGACAGACGGCTGATGTTGCGCCCGGACAAACTCTTGTCACCAGACTTGCAGACGGCACCATCTTCTCGAGCGTCACAGAGACGCACCCAACCTCCAGCGGCGACTGAATCAGGCGTCTTACCGCACCATCTCCGATGAGATACTGCGACAACAGTTGCCAGCGCAATCGCGGGTAGCGAATCCGGCCTTGCTTCAGTGTCGAAAACCCGGATTTTTTGTATATTACACTCTGCCGGTGAAAATAGCTGCGCCATAATGAGCGACCGAAGATATCAATCAGGGTGAAGTAATGAACAAAAGAGAACAACAGCGAAAAATCAAACAAGAGAAGCAGCTGGCCGCACAACAAAAAGCAAAGTCCAAAGCACTCGCCTCCAAGGTTACCCTGTTTGGTATTACACCCGTGTTGGTTTTGTTTGTCCTGTATACCTTGCTGAATCAGGGACCCACTTTCTCTCCGGTCGAAATTGCCGACAGTGATCACATCCGAGGAGAGCGTGATCATCCCGTCAGCATCGTGGTCTATGCCGATTTTCAATGCCCCGCCTGCGCGATCGAGAATGAAACCATGGCACGGCTATGGCCTCAGCTTAGCGACAAGGCCCATCTTATATTCCGGCATTTCCCGGTGATCTCAACACACCAGAACACGTGGGAAGCGTCGCTGTATGCTGAAGCTGCTGCCAGACAGGGAAGATTCTGGGAAATGCACGACTACCTGTTCGCCACGCAAGGTCTGTGGTCGGCTCTGCCCGACGCCGAATCAGAATTCGACAGCTATGCACTTGAGCTCAATCTGGATATCGATCGTCTGCATGCCGATATGGCATCTGACGAGGTTGTCGCAAAAATCCGCAATGACCAGCGCGGCGGCAATGCCGCCGGGGTCCGAGGAACACCCGCTGTTTTCATTAACGGCCGACAACTGGCCCGTCCCACCCGACAGCGCATTCTGGAGGTTGTAGAGGAAGAGCATGCCGCCGCGGGGGCATAAGGCCCTGTTCTATTAGCTACCGCCAAGACCCTCAAAGCACTGATCTTTCAACTCCGACACAATCTCTTCGGTTTTAAGAATAAGAACTGATTTATCTGAGTGCCTTCGTAACCCCAGCATGGTCAGGTCTGAACGGCAGGCTGTGTGGATACCTCCGTTCAGGCTTAAAACAGGCAGGCAGGCGCCTGGTTGCGTCAAGGATCTGGAAACTGGCTTAGGCAGTTTTTAAAAACAAAAGGATCAATATTTCCTCCGGAAAGAATCAGGGCGAGCTCTTGACCCTCAAGATTCAGTTTGTTTGACAGCAGCGCCGCCAGGGCAACGGCGCCTCCGGGTTCGACAACCAATTTCAGATATCGAAAGGCGAAGCTGACCGCATGACATACCTCATCTTCGGTAACGACCAGAAAATCACTAACAGTTGTTTGATTGATTGACCAGGTAAGAGCGCCCGGAATCGGTGTCATCAGCGAGTCGCACAAAGTGGGATGGGTGCCGGATACACTTTCCCGCGTGCCTGATTTCCAAGACCTGGCATGATCATCGAAGTTTTCAGGCTCCACTCCGTAAACCGCGGTCTCCGGCAGTAGGGCCTTGACCGCCGTGGATACGCCAGCCAGTAGGCCGCCACCGCCACAGGGCACAAGAAGCGCAGCCGGCCTCATGCCGAGAGCGGCTGCCTGCTCGACCAGTTCGAAACCACAAGTACCCTGTCCAGCAATAATGTTCGGATCATCATAGGAAGGCACCAGCACGGCACCACGCTCTGCAGCAATTTCTCTGGCAATCTGTTCCCTCGATTCACCTTGTCGTTCATAGAGCCGGATGTCTGCACCTAGTCGGCGGGTGTTGTCCAACTTGATTCGGGGGGCATCTGTCGGCATGACGATTGTCGCAGGAATGCCAAGCAGCTTGGCGGCATAAGCCACGCCCTGCGCATGGTTCCCGGAAGAAAAAGCGACAACGCCCGCCCGTTGTTCGTCCTGATCGAGTTGTGCAAGGCGATTGTAGGCCCCTCGAAATTTGAACGCACCGATATGCTGAAGATTCTCGGGCTTGATTAAGACCGTCGCCCCGGTTCGCTCCGAAAGCTCAGCACAGCGCAGCAAAGGTGTCCGCAGAGCTGTCCCGCTGAGGCGTTCCAGGGCATGTTTTATGTCCGTCAGCGAGACCATCATCGTTTTATCGACTTC